>OLYK01000140.1_pt1 | contig 16815 bp, 17 predicted proteins | sample 1673651 | NCBI WGS metagenome assembly OLYK01 (sample SAMEA103958118, study PRJEB25191) | human gut metagenome | reverse complement strand
ACAAAATAATTCCCATCCGCTTGGGTAGATTTCTCCCGTGGATTGTATACTAAACGGACACAGAACAAATGGACGATACGATTATAATGGACTCAGTCATTCAAAAATATTTTGCCGGGGAGACTTCGGAACAGGAGGAAAAGTACCTCCTCGCGTGGCTGGAGGAGTCGGAGGAGCACCGCAAATACTTCTTCGAACTGAAGAGCCTGTGGGGGGCACGCCGCGTCTTCGAGGAGAGCACCGACCTGGCGCATTTCGCATCGTTCATGCGCAGCACCGGCCATCGGATCGGAAAGATCGCCGCCGGAGAGCGATACGCCCGGCGCCGCAAACTGGTGCGGTGGACGCTGGGGGCCGCTGCTGCCGTCCTGCTCGCCGTATGCGCCGGCACGGCATGGCATTTCCTCTCGACACCCGACATATACCGGGTTTACGAGAACACGGGCGATGCGGTGACGACCGTCACGCTCGACGACGGGACGCACGTGTGGCTCAACGCCCGTACGAAACTGACGCTGCCCGAAGCCTTCGGCCCGACGCAGCGCAACGTGCAGCTGGCCGGCGCGGCCTTCTTCGAGGTGGCGCGGGACGAAGCCGCCCCGTTCGTCGTGTCCACCGACAAACTGCGCGTGCGTGTGCTGGGCACCTCCTTCTGCATGCAGGCCTACGAAGGTTCGCAGCAGGCCGAAGTCGTCCTCGAACACGGTTCCGTACGCCTTCAGACGCCCGCAGGGGTCAACCTGGTGACGCTGCAACCCGACCAGCGCGCCCTGTACGACGCTGCGGATGACAACCTCGCCATTACGCAGGTCAACGCTTCGCACCTCGTGCTGACCCAGTACGACCTGGTGACGATGTCCGACGCTACGCTGCACGAGATCATCTCGCACATCGAGACGACCTTCGGCGTGCGGCTTTCGGTGCCGGGACGCTACGGCGACAAACGCTATACGTTCAATTACCAGCGATCCAATTCGCTCGAAGAGGTGCTCAATATCGTCGAATACCTCACGGGCGAGCATTGCGAGGTCATCTACCGCAAGAAATAAGCGCAGCGGCCGCCGGATTCCCGGGATCGGCCGCACGCGGCACCGACGCCGGCTCCCGTACCGGAATGCCGGCAGGATCGCACAACAAAAAGAGGCTCTGGAAAGAGCCTCTTTTATCGTTTCACGGGCCGCAGGCGCCGCGGGATCAGAGCGTCGAAAGCCAGTCGAGCGTGGCTTTCTGCCAGTCGTCGTAATAGCGGAAGCGGGAGTTCATGCCCCAGCCGTGGCCGCCCGACGGATAGATGTGCAGCGTGGCCTTGATGCCGTGTTCCTTGAGCTTCTGGTAGAACAGCGCGCTGTTCACGGCCGGTACCACCTTGTCGTCGTCGCAATGGAACAACAGCGTGGGCGGCGTGGCGGCATCGACCTTCTTTTCGAGCGAGAACTCCTGTGCAAGGGGCTTGTCGGCATCTTCGGCGCCGAGCAGCTGTACGAAAGTCCCCTTATGGCGTTTGTCCGGGTCGGCCGAGATCACCGGGTAGAAGAGGATCATGAAGCCCGGTTTCACGTCCGAAAGCGTCCCGACGCTCCCGGCGAGGTAACCCCCGGCCGAAGTCCCCGACACCCCCACTTTCGCGGGATCGATCTTCAGCTCCGCAGCCATCGAACGCATCACGCGCAGCGCCTCGTCGGCATCGTTGCGCGGAACCTCGCTGTGGCCGTTGGGCAGGCGGTATTTCACCACCGCGGCCGTGATGCCGTTCCGGGCGAACCACTGGGCCTCCTTATGTCCGTTGCCGACCGAGAGCGACGAATAGCCGCCCCCGGGGAAAAACACGAGCGCCTGTCCCGTGGCATTGTCCCCGGCCTTGTAAATCCACATTTCGGCCGTCTGCGTGTTTTTCCACTGTCCGGGCTTGGATTCGACCTCGTCGCCCGAAAGCCCGTTCGAGGTGGGTGCCGTCGTGTTGTCCCACAGGACAACGTGGTAATCCTGCGCACAAATCGCCGACGACAGCATGAGGGCGAAGAGCAGGAGCATTGTTTTCTTCATAATTCGAGTTTTAGACGTTGGGATAAAGATAAAAATTATTTGTCAGTCCGTATACGGTGTTTCAACGGGGCGATGGCCGGGGGGCCGACGCTGAATTCCCCGAGGCCGAGCGCCACGAGGCGCTGCGTGGCGCGCGGGTCGGCGGCCAGTTCGCCGCACATCCCGGCTTCGATACCCGCCCGGTGCGCGGCGTCGAGCACCATGCCGATGCTGCGTTGCACGGCCGGGTCGAATGCGTCGCAAAGGTAGGCTACGCGGGGGTTTCCACGGTCGGCAGCCATCACGTACTGCGTCAGGTCGTTGGTGCCGATGCTGAAAAACCGCGCCCGGGCAGCCAGTTCGTCGGCGATGAATACGGCGGCCGGGGTCTCGATCATCACCCCCAGCGCTATGTCGCGGTCGTAGGCAACCCCTTCTGCGTCGAGTTCCGCCATGCAGGTCTCGACAACCGCTTTGGCGGCGCGGAACTCCCCGACCGAAGCTATCATCGGGAACATCACCCGCACGTTGCCGAATGCGCTCGCGCGCAGCAATGCCCGCAACTGGGTGCGGAACAGCTCCGGCATGGCCAGCGAAACCCGGATCGCACGCCATCCCAGAAACGGGTTTTCCTCCGGCTCGAAGTGCATGTAGGGCAATGCTTTATCCCCGCCTATATCAAGTGTCCGTACAGTCAGCGGACGTGCCCCGCAAAGCTCCGCCGCGGCACGGTATGCCGCAAACTGCGTCTCTTCGTCGGGGAGCGCCGGGCCCTGCATGTAGAGGAACTCGCTCCGGAAAAGTCCGATGCCCTCGGCGCCTGCATCGAGCGCGCGTCGCACTTCGTCGACGTTCGCGGCATTGCCCAGCACCGTGATCCGCCGCCCGGCGGGCGTGACGGCGGGCGCCTGTGCATCCGCCGCGCAGCGGAACGCATCCTGGCGCAGCGATTCGAGCCGCGCGGCGTATTTGCGTCCGGTAGCCGGATCGGGGTCGACGATCAGTTCGCCCCGCTCCCCGTCGATTATCAGCCGGTCGCCGGTTCTGACCTGCCGCATGCACCCGGCAACGCCGACCAGCGCCGCGATGCCCTTGTTCCGGGCGATGATCGCGACATGGCTCGTCACGCTTCCGTGCGCCGTCACCAATCCGGCGACCCTGCTGAAATCCATCTGTGCCGTATCCGAAGGCGCCAGCTCGTCGGCCACCACGATCGTCCCGGGAGCCAGCCCGGCAAAGGGATCGTGGGCGGTTTCGCCCGACAGGATGCGGCCGATACGCGCACAGACGTCCCGCACATCGTCGGTACGTCCGCGCAGGTAGTCGTCGTCGAGCGCCGCGAACATGCCGCACACCTCTTCGCAGGCTTCTCCGAGCGCCTGCTCGGCGGACAGGTGCTTTTCCGCAATCCTCCCCTCGACCAGCCCGGCGAGCATCGGGTCGCCGGCCATCTCCAGATGGGCGGCGAAAACAGCCTCCCCTTCCGCCAGTGCGGACAGCTCCGCCTTCGCACGCTCCAGCGCCGCATGGAACCTCCCGGCCTCGGCCACGGGGTCGCCTGCCGCGGCCGTAGCAGCGGCGGATGCGCGGCGTTGCAGCACGAACGCCGTCCCGACGGCGATCCCCGCCGTCGGGATTCCTCGGATCGTGAACATCATTCGCGGATGCCGGCGATGAAATCCGTTACGGCCCGCACGGCGGCGGCTTCGTCGCCGCCCTCGGCGCAGACTTCCACTTCGGTGCCGTGTTTGAGCCCCAATGCCAGGAGCGAAAGAATGCTCACGGCACTGGCCTCCCGGGCCGCGGTGCGCAGGGTGATCCTGGCGGGCGCAAGCCCCCTGATTAACTTTACAAGTTCGCCCGCAGGCCGCGCATGCATGCCGTTCGGGGCGGTGATCGTTACTTTTCCGGTTGTCATATAGGTAGTTATTTCAGTGCTTCGTATATCACCTGCGGATCGCCTTCGGTCGTCAGCCTCCGCAACATATCTTCGTCCCCGAATACCTCGCCCAGCCGGGCCAGGATATCGAGGTGAGCGTCCCCCACGCCGGCAATGCCCACTACGAGGTATGCCTTTTCGTCGCCGAACGCAACCCCGCCGGGGTATTGCAGCACCACGATGCCCGAGTGCAGGACGCACTTCTTGGCGTCGGACGTCCCGTGCGGAATGGCGATGCCCATGCCCATATAGGTCGTTGCGAGTTCCTCGCGGCGCAGCATGGCATCCGCATATCCGGGTTCGACATATCCGCCCGCTGCGAGCAGTTCCCCGGCCCGCCGGATCGCGGCTTCCTTGGGTTCGGAGGGAAGCCCCGTCCGGATATTCCCGGGGCGCAAGACCTCGCCGGGAGACCGCCCCGCGGCATCGTCCGGCTGCGGGGAGGCTATGCGATCCGGGGCATCGCCCGCCCTTCGCAGGCCGGCGTCGGAGGGCTGTGCGTCCGCCGTCCCGGCAGGCAGACCGCCGGCTCGGGGAATGGCGTCCGCACCGTCCTGTTGCGCCAACCGGGCGAACAGGACGTCGAGGGCCGGGTCGGCCAGGAAATTGTCGATCACGACCAGCGCGGCTCCATGTGCCGATCCGGCGATCTGCCCGGCCAGCACGGACTGGCAGACAACGACGTCGGCATCGGCGGGAATGCCGTCCGCGGCACAGTTGCCGACCGCCGTGCCGATGCCCGCATCGGAGAGCCTTTTTCGAAACCGCGTGGCACCCAGCGCACTCGACCCCATGCCCGCATCGCAGGCGAAAACCACCTTGCGGATATGTGCCGGGAAGTGCAGCGCGGCCTTTACGTCGGGCGCCCCGGCCTGCGGGGCGGGAACCCCGCCTGTCGGCATATCCTCCGCAGCGGCGGCACGCCGGACGAAAGGCGCCGCCATGAGCAGCGACACCGCCGTGGAGATCAGCACCCCGGCCAGCACGACGAGGGTCTGGCCTTTGGGAGCCATGGCCAGCACCGAAATGATGCTGCCGGGCGAAGCCGGCGCCACCAGTCCGGCCCCGGCAAGCGAAAAGAACAGCAGCCCGGCGGCACTGCCCGCAACAGGGGCGAGGATCAGCGCCGGGCGCGCCAGGATATAGGGAAAATAGATTTCGTGGATACCGCCGAAGAACTGGATGATTACGGCGCCGGGCGCCGACTGGCGCATATTGCCGCGGCCGAAAAACCAGCAGGCCAGCAGTACGCCCAGCCCGGGGCCGGGATTCGTTTCCAGCAGGAACATGATCGACTGCCCGGTTTCGCGGGCCTGCTCGATGCCGATCGGCGAGAAGATGCCGTGGTTCAGGGCATTATTGAGGAACAGCACCTTGGACGGCTCGACCAGAAGCGACACGAGCGGCAGCAGTCCGTGGCGGATCACGACCTCTACGCCGTTGCTGACCAGCAGCGTCAGCCCCGTCACCGCACCGCCGATGACCCAATAGCCCAGTATGGCCAGCAGCATACCGAGGATGCCTATCGAGAAATTGCTCACGAGCATCTCGAAGCCCGCCTTTATGCGTCCCTGCGTAAGTTTGTCGAACCACCGGATCGTATACCCGCCCAGCGGGCCCATGACCATGGCTCCGATGAACATCGGGATGTCGCTGCCGACGATGACGCCCATGGCGGCAATGGCCCCGATTACCCCGCCGCGTTCGCCGGCGACGTTGCGCCCGGCCGTATAGGCGATCAGCAACGGCAGCAGGTAGGTCAGCATCGGGTCGACCAGGCGTGCCATCTGGGTGTTGGGCCACCATCCCGAGGGGATGAAGAGCGCCGTGACGAATCCCCACGCGATGAACGCACCGATGTTGGGCATGACCATGCCGCTCAGAGCCCTGCCAAATTTCTGTATTTGTTGTCGCATAGCTTTTCTTCTTGTATATAATACAAGGAAAGCCCGCGAATCACCTATCCCGCAGGCAAAGAATCGCCCTGTTTTTTTCGGGCGGCGGCGGATTTCGCCTTTTATTGCCCACGGGCGAGGCTTCCGGCTACGGCACCGAACCGGGGATAAGACCGCAGGAGGGGTGGAAATTGCCGTCGCGTCGGAAAGCGGGATTTCGGGATCCCTTGCGAATTTCAGCAGGATGCCGGGGAATTGTCTTTCATGCCCCTCCCCGGGCCGTACGCCGCCGACAAAAAACCGCCTCCCCCGGTCAGGGAAGGCGGCTGCAATATTGCACGGGCAGGTTACATCATCTCTTCGTGGGCGAACTGCACGGCACGGTTCAGGATCGCGATGAACGGCTGCGTGCGGCGGAACTCCGCGAGGGTTCGCTCCAGCAGGTCGTCCGAGAGCAGGAACTCCTCGGTGATCTTCTTGGCGATATAGAAATCCTTGAGCTTCAGCATCTCGGCATACTCGCTGTCGGCAGGGAATCCCGTAGGCACCCGCTTGAGCTTGTTCTCTTCGACGATGCCGAACCCCTTGGCCTTGCGGATGGCCGCCGCGATTTCCGCACCGTTGTCGAGGATCTCCTCGCGCACGCTGCGCAGCACGACCGGCTCGGGGCAATAGAGCCCCGCCGAAAGCAGGTTGCTCCATACGAGGCTGTCGCAGCAGGGTTCGATGTGGAAATAGTAGCCTGCAAACCCCGACTTCTTGCCCTTGGGCGCGATATACGCACCTATATATGTTTTATAGGGCGACTTGTCGGGACTGAACCGCGTGTCGCGGGCGATGCGGTAGGTGCAGTCCTGCACCCTGAGGCCGCGCACCGTAGGATCGAACTCGGAGATGCCCTCGATCAACCGTTCCGTGAAGGCCGCGAAGCGTCCCTTCACGTGCGCCCATTCGGCGCGGTGGGCGTCGAACCATGCACGGTCGTTGTTGTCGTGCAGGCGGCGGAAAAAGTCGATGACCTCTTTCATCCTACCGGAATTTTACCACGCGAAAAGCGGATAGCCGGCCATCAGGGCGTTCACGTCCTTGCGTACGGCGGCGATATTGGCTTCGTTTTCGGGGTCGTGCAGCACCCGGTCGATCAGGCCGACGATGTAGTCCATCCTGTCCTCCTTCAGGCCGCGGGTGGTGATGGCCGGCGTCCCGAAGCGCAGCCCCGAAGTCTGGAACGGCGAGCGGCTGTCGAACGGCACCATGTTCTTGTTGGTGGTGATGTCGGCCGCCACGAGGCACTTCTCGGCCAGCTTGCCCGTCAGCTCGGGGAACTTCGTGCGCAGATCGACCAGCATCAGGTGGTTGTCCGTGCCGCCCGAAACGATCTTGTAACCGCGTTTAACGAACGCTTCGGCCATCGCCCTGGCGTTCTTCTGCACCTGCGCCTGGTACTCCTTGTACGAGGGCTCGAGCGCCTCGCCGAACGCCACGGCCTTGGCGGCGATGACGTGTTCGAGCGGCCCGCCCTGGATGCCGGGGAATACGGCCGAATTGAGGATTTGCGACATCATCTTCACGGCACCCTTGGGCGTGGTGAGCCCCCAGGGGTTCTCGAAATCCTTGCCCATCAGGATAATACCGCCGCGCGGGCCGCGCAGGGTCTTGTGCGTCGTCGAGGTGACGATATGCGCGTATTTCACGGGGTTGTCCAGCAGCCCGGCGGCGATCAGGCCGGCCGTGTGCGCCATGTCCACGAGCAGCAACGCCCCCACCTTGTCTGCGATGGCGCGCATACGTTTGTAATCCCATTCGCGCGAATAGGCCGAGGCGCCTCCGACGATCACCTTGGGCTTGCACTCCAGCGCCTTGCGTTCCATGGCGTCGTAGTCGATGACACCCGTGGCCTCGTCCAACTGGTAACCCACGGCGTTGAAATACTTGCCCGACATGTTGACCGGCGAACCGTGCGAAAGGTGGCCTCCGTGCGCCAGGTCGAGCCCCATGAAGGTATCGCCCGGCTGCATGCAGGCGAAGAATACCGCCATGTTGGCCTGTGCGCCCGAGTGGGGCTGCACGTTGGCGTATTCGGCGCCGTAGAGGCGGCAGATGCGTTCGATGGCGAGTGTCTCGACCTTGTCCACGACCTCGCAGCCGCCGTAATAGCGGGCCCCGGGATAGCCCTCGGCATATTTGTTGGTCAGCACGGAGCCCATGGCTTCCATGACCTGGTCGCTGACGAAATTCTCCGAGGCGATCAATTCGATGCCATGCATCTGACGGCTGCGCTCGGCGGCGATCAGATCGAAAATCTGGGTGTCTCTTTTCATATCGTTAAGGGTTTTACGAAATTCCGTTTACGGACGGTAAAGTTAGTAATATTTGGCGAAAATCCGGCGGCGGCGGGACGTTTCAAAATATTTTTCTTAACTTTGTTCGTCTTTTGGACGAAAAAAGGAAAAACAGAATATTTTACCGAAACTCTTAATACGTTGAAAGTTATGAAATTACTCGAAGGAAAAGTGGCTGTCGTAACGGGTGCAGCCCGCGGCATTGGCAAGGCCATCGCACTTGAATTCGCCAAGGAAGGCGCCGATGTGGCGTTCACCGACCTGGCGATCGACGAGAACGGCAAGGCCACCGAGGCCGAGATCGCAGCGCTGGGCGTCAAGGCCAAAGGCTATGCCTCGAATGCGGCGAATTTCGAAGAGACGCATGAGGTCATCGACCGGATCGTGAAGGACTTCGGCCGCATAGACATCCTGGTGAACAACGCCGGCATCACCAAGGACGGCCTGATGATGCGCATGTCCGAGGCGCAGTGGGACGCCGTGCTGACCGTAAACCTCAAGTCGGCGTTCAACTTCATCCATGCCGTGACGCCCATTATGGCCCGCCAGAAGAGCGGTTCGATCATCAACATGTCGTCGGTGGTGGGCGTCAGCGGCAACGCGGGCCAGTGCAACTATTCGGCCTCGAAGGCCGGCATGATCGGCCTGGCCAAGTCGATCGCCAAGGAGATGGGCCCTCGCGGCATCCGCGCCAACGCCATCGCCCCGGGCTTCATCATGACCGAGATGACCGACAAGCTGCCCGACGAGGTGAAAGAAGGCTGGTACAAGCAGATCCCGCTCCGCCGCGGCGGCACGCCCGAGGATGTGGCGAAAGTCGCGCTGTTCCTCGCGTCGGATCTCTCGTCGTATGTCAGCGGGCAGGTCATCCACTGCTGCGGCGCGATGAACTGCTAAAAGGCGGTACAGGCCATAGAAATACGTAAAACCATGCCGCAAGGCATCGGACGCGAATCGAAGCATCCGTCCCGAACAGGTTCGGGCGGGTGCTTTTTTACGGCCATACCCCCGCAGGGAACTTATCGTATTGCCGCTGTCCCGCAGCCGGCCGCGGAGCGTCACGCAACGGAGCGCATGCAATTGCACCATGCCGCGGCGGTCACGCAGCGGGAAGCGGACGTAATTGCCTCCCCCGCCCCAAGATGCCCGCCGCACAACGGCAATCGTCCGGCATGCAAAATTCCGCCGGCCGCACGACAAACTGCAATGGGAATCGCTATCTTTGCGGAAAATTTCCGCCATGAAACATATCGTAGACATCGAAACATGGGAGCGGCGCGACAATTACGCCTTCTTCCGCAATTTCCTCAATTCCTGGATTTCGGTAGCGACCGAGGTCGACTGCACCGAAGCCCGCGCGGCGGCGAAGGCCACCGGGCGTTCGTTCTTCCTCTACTACCTCTATGCCGTCCTGCGTTCGGTAAACGAGATCGAAGAGTTTCGCTACCGCACCGACAGCAGCGGCAACGTGGTTTACCACGACAGGGTGGACGTCATCACGCCGATCGCCGTCCCGGGACGCACGTTCTACACCGTCCGCATCCCCTACCACGCCGAGTTCGACAGGTTCTATGCCCGGGCGCGCGCCATCGTCACCGGCATTCCTTCCGACGGGGATCCTTACGGGGAGGAAAAAGTGTTGCAGGCACAGGGCGACTACGATGTCTTCCTCCTGAGCGCCACGCCGAAACTCTATTTCACCTCGGTCACCTATGCCCAGGGAGCACCCGGCCAGCCCACCGAATACCCGTTGATGAACGCCGGCAAGGCGGTCGCACGCGAAGGCCGGCTCGTGATGCCCCTCTCGATCTTCGTCAACCACGCTTTCGTCGACGGGGAGCATATTTCGCGCTTCTTCGAACTGGTGGCAGCCCACCTGAAACGGATTTCGTGCTGACGGAACGTGCGCAGGCAGCGCCCCGGAATGGAAGTTGCATCTTTTTTGCTATATTTGCCGTATGAAACGTCTGACAACCACCCTGGCACTCCTTGCCGCCGCGCTGTATGCTTCGGCGCAGGAGGCTACGCTCCCGACACCCGACGCCAAGGCGCTCGGCATGGGCGGCGTAGCCATGACGACCCTGTCGGGTTCGCACGCCATCTATAATAATTCGGCGACGGCCATCTTTTCGCAGATGCCCTCGCAGGTCTCCTCGTCCTACTACGGGCAGGGCGAGTTCGACTACTATGCCGTGACCGGGTTCTGCCGGTTCGACAACGTCAACATGGCACAAATCGGCTGGCGGCAGTACCTGCGCGAACGGGGCAACAACGACATGGCCGTCGACCTGGGCTATTCGCGCCGCCTGGGCGAGAGGTGGGCCGTCGGCATCGTGGGGCGCTACATGCACCTCAAACGCCACGACGACACGGCCGACGCACTGGCCGTCGACCTGAGCGTTGCGTGGTCGCAGCCGCTGGAGAACGTCGGCAGCTACTCTACGCTGCGCGTCGGCGGCAAGCTGGGCAACCTGGGCGGTTACCTCGGGAAAACGGACTATACGCTGCCGATGGATCTCACGGCGGGCGTGGCGCTGGATACGTTCCTCACCGATGCCCACGAAATAACCGTCGGGGCGGACTGGGGCTACTATTTCTCCCCGGCGCGGGTGCGCGGGTTCCAGATGTCGGTGGGCGCCGAATACAACCTCATGCAGCTCATCCAGCTGCGGGCGGGCTACCACTACGGCGAACGGCGGAATTACTACCCCACCTACGGGTCGGTCGGCGCCGGCGTGCGGTTCCTGCACCTGCGCCTCGATTTCGCCTACCTGATCGCACGCAAGGAGACGCTGCTGCACAATACGTACAGCATCAGCTTCGGACTCGATTTCTAAGGGATTTCCGGAACATGAAAACACCGGCCCGGGTACTTCCGGGCCGGTGTTTCGCATTGCGTGCCGCGGTGCCGGCAGGGTTTTCCGACAAATGACACCTGCACCCGTCCGCCCGGTATTCCGGCAGCCTATTTCCCGAGGTGCGCGAGGATTCCCTCGCAGCCGTCTTCCAGCATGTCGAGCACCAGCTCGAAGCCCTCGGCACCTTCGTAATAGGGATCGGGAACATGATCCCAGCCGGGATGGCGGCTGAAAAACTCCCGCATACGGAAAATCCTGGCGGCATCCGCACGCGACGGCGCCAGCCGGTGCACGTGCTCGTAGTTGCGGTCGTCCATCACCACGATCATGTCGAATTTCCCGAAGTCCTCCTCGCGGATCTGCCGGGCACGGTGCGTCAGTTCATAGCCGCGGCGCGACGCCGCCCGCCGCATGCGCGCATCGGGCAGTTCGCCCGTGTGCCCGGCATACGTCCCGGCCGAGTCGACCGCAATCTCCGCCCCGAGCCCGCGTTCGCGGACTATGTGCCGCATGATTCCGTCGGCAGCCGGGGAACGGCAGATATTCCCCAGACAAACGAAAAGTATCTTTGTTTCCATGGGGACAAAGATAGTGCAAGGCGCGAGGAGTGCCAAATTTATCGGGTCGTGCCGTGCCGCCGCCCGTCCAAAAAACGAAGGGTATGCACCCCCGGAAGCCCGGATGTGTTCGCCTCTCCCAGAAGCCGAAGAGCGTGCAACCCCCGGGAAGCCCGGACTTATTCCATGCCGCGCCATAACCCGTCCAGGCCCTGCGGAAAAGGCGCAGGCGGGTGCAGCCGCGGTAATTTTACCCGCCGGGACGTAGCCGCACGGCTGCCGGCCGGGAGGGGGCGGTAACCGTCCCGAGGCGGATGGGGATTAGGCCGTTTCCGGGAAATTGGCTATATTGGGCGGCGGGGCCTGTGCGGGCATCCCGCGGGAATGACAGCTCCGACACGGCATACATCCTAAATTTAATTTTATGAACGGGCACACGAACCACACCCCTTGCGGCGGGGATCCCGAAGCCGCAATCATCGCATTGGAAAGGCGGGCACTGGAGCGGTGGAACCAGGGCGACCCCGACGGGTTCCTGGAACTCACGTCCGGCGACGTAGTTTATTTCGACCCGGCTCTCGGACGCAAACTCATCGGCAAAAAAGCCCTCGGAGAGTACTACGGCACAGTCAGGGGCAAGATCCGGATCGACACGTACCGGATGATCGGCCCCGTCGTGCGATTGTCGCCGGGCGCTGCCGTCCTGGCATACGATTACGAGGCCCTCAGGGACGGGCAGGTGTTCAGGATGCACTGCACGGAAGTTTACACGGCCGCAACGTCCGGCGGTTGGGAGATCATCCATACGCACTGGTCTTTCGCCCGGCAGGACGATTGAGGCGGTGCGGCGTGGCCGGATATTCGCCTCACCGGGGTTTGGAATGCAAATTGCACGGCACGGGGCATGGAAAAAAGAATCGGTGAACGGATCGCACAATGCAGGCACATGGATTGGGCCGTATTGTACATGCGCCTGTTCGCGGGAGGCATGATGTTCTTCCACAACATAGGCAAAATACAGGATTACAACGAGATCGTCAACTCGTATCCCTCTTTCGCATTCGCCGGCAGCCCGGCCGTGTTCGTCATCGTCTCGCTCGTCGAGGTGGTGCTCGCCACCCTGATAATCATGGGCCTGTGGGTGCGGGCATCGGCCATCGTCATGGCGGCGGGAATCCTCGGGGTGCTGCTCTGGGGCGCCCCGGGTTTCGGGACGCTGGCATTCACCTGGCTGGGGGTCTATGTTTTTCTGGCCATGTCCGGCGGCGGGCTGTACGCATTCGACACGGCCCTTTTCCCTGCGAAACGAAAAAATTGAACGAAGAGAACAATATTAGATCGCCTGCCGGTCGGTATGTTGGCGGAAATATTGTAACTTTGTCCCGATTTGTTTTCATTTAAAACCAAAAAACAGAATATAATGAAGATGAAAGTAATCGCGATGCTGGCGGCCCTCTCGCTCACGGCATCCGCAGCCGCAGCACAGGAACTGCCGCGCAAAGTGAACAATGTCGAAGTGCTCGACCTCGACGGCAAACCGGCCAAGTTGCCGTACTGGGGCGAGAAGAACCTGATGATATTCTATGTAGACCCCGACCGCCACAAGCAGAACAACGACTTCACGGTCGAGCTGGAGGAGAACCACCGCGCACAGGGGGACAACATCTACGGCTTCGGGGTGATGAACCTCAAGGACGCACCGATGGTTCCCAACGGCATGGCCCGCAACATGGCCAAGAAGCGCACGGCCAAGAACGGCGCGCTGGTACTGGCCGACCAGGATCGCATCCTGAGCACGGCATGGGAGCTGGGCGACTGCAACAACCAGTTCGTGCTGATGATCGTATCGAAGGAAGGCGAGCTGGTATTCCTGCGCAAGGGCGTGCTCTCGGAGCAGGACAAGGCCGATTTCTACGAAACAATCGAGAAGTACAAATAGCCGGATGCTGCGCAGGATAGCCGTTGTATGCTTCACCCTGGGCTGCGCCCTGCACGGACGGGCACAGGAGCAGGAGGTATACATCAACGGCAGCGATACGCTGCACTATACGTACACCCCGCTTCCGGGGCAGGAAGAGGAACCGCAGGCCGAAAAGCGCCCGCCGTTCCTGCGCCGCGTCGTAAAATACTTCGAAGGTTCGACCACCGACCGCACGTTCGAAAAGAAGATCGACTTCACCTTCGCGGGGGGCCCGAGCTACTCGAAGAATACGAGCCTCGGCATCGGGCTGCTGGCCGCGGGCCTCTACCGCATCGACCGCACGGACTCGGTGACGGCACCCTCGGACATCTCGATCTTCGCCAATGTCTCGATCTCGGGGTTCTATGCTCTGGGGGTCACGGGCAACAACATCTTCGCCCGCAACAGCAAACGCATCGACTACACGGTAATGTTCGCCTCGGCGCCCCGCGACATGTGGGGCATCGGCTACCACGACGGGCGGTATAACGAAGAGGGGTCGTACAACGAGAAACGCTACCTGGTAAAAGGGCGTTACCTGCACCGCGTGCTGCCCAGCACCTATGTGGGCGGCATCCTGAGCTTCGAGCACACGCAGGGCAAGAAATTTGACGCCCGCAGCGAGGGCTACCTGCAGGAGTACGGGCAGAAAACGCACTACACTGCCACCGGCATCGGAGCCATCCTCGAGTACGACTCGCGCGACTTCATCCCCAACCCGTACCGGGGCATCTATGTCAGCCTGGAGGAGACTTTCTACGCCAAGGGGCTTGGCAACTGCGGCAAGTCGCTGTGGCGCACGACCTTCACGGCCGACTGGTACCGGCAGGTGTGGAAAGGTGGACTGATCGCCACCGACCTCTACGCGGAGTTCAACTCCGAAGGTACCCCGTGGCCGATGCTGGCCCGCATGGGCGGTTCGCAGCGCATGCGCGGTTACTACCAGGGGCGCTATACGGACAACGACATGATTACCTTCCAGGTAGAGTTGCGCCAGCGCATCTGGCGGCGTATCGGCTGCACGGTATGGGGCGGTGCCGGCAACGTATTCGAGAGCCTCGACCGGTTCGACTGGTCGGAAACGCTTCCCAACTATGGCGTCGGCCTGCGATGGGAGCTGAAAAAACGGGTCAATGTGCGGCTCGATTACGGCTTCGGCAAGAAAACCAGCGGGTTCCTGCTGAGCCTGAACGAAGCTTTTTAGGTTAGTAAAGATATGAATGCTGATCCGAATAAAAATAACAGGCGACGGACGGTCAAAACCCGCAGCCGTTTCACCACGCTGCTGACCGTCTATTTCTTCGTCGCGCTGATTATTCCCAACTGCGTGCTGGCCAATACCGAGCCCTACTCCGGCTGGACGGTCGAGGCGCTGATTCTGATGCCGCTGGGCTTCTACATGATGTGGAGCGTGGCGCTGCGCCGTTCGGGCATAATGATCTGGCTGGCGTTCCCGTTCATTTTCCTGTGCGCGTTCCAGATCGTGCTGCTGTACCTTTTCGGCAACTCGATCATCGCCACGGACATGTTCACCAACCTGGTGACGACCAACCCGGGCGAGGCGGGCGAGCTGCTGAGCAACATCTACCCCTCCGTGATCCTGGTCTGCGTGATGTACCTGCCGCTGCTGTGGTTCGCCGCGCGCGAAATCGGGCACAAACGGCAGATATCGCGCACCACGCGCATGAACGTCGGGCTGACCGGGGCGGTGCTCATGGCGCTGGGCATGCTGGCGCTGTGGCCGGCCTACCGCGTGAGCGAAGACCGGCACGTGCTGCGGGACGAGATCTTTCCGCTCAACGTGCTCTACAACGTACACCTGAGCGCCACGGAATTCCGCAAGGCCTACAATTTCGAGGAGACCTCGGAGGATTTCACCTACGGTGCGTCGCGCACGGCCCAGGCGCCGGGGCGCGAGATATACGTCTACGTCATCGGCGAAGCCTCGCGTGCGATGAACTGGCAGTTGTACGGTTACGACCGCGAGACGAATCCCCGCCTTTCGCAGGTCGATGACCTGATCGTTTTCCGCGACATGCTCACGCAGAGCAACACCACGCACAAGAGCGTGCCGCTGATCCTCTCGTCCGTTGCGACCGACGAGCATCCCGAACTCTACCGCCGCAAGGGGCTCCCGGCGCTGTTCAACGAAGCCGGTTTCGAGACCTGGTTCATCTCCAACCAGTCGCCGCAGGGCGCCATGATCGACAAACTCGCCCGCGACGCCGACCACCTGATCTATATCCGCTCGCCGCGCCACGACATGCAGCTGCTGGACGAGGTGCGCCGCGCCGTGGAAAGCAACAAGGCGCAGAAGATGCTCTTCATACTCCACTGCTACGGCTCGCACTTCAGCTACCACCAGCGTTACCCGCGCGAGTTCGCGCATTTCCGCCCCGACGACGACGTGGCGATCTCGCGGGAACACGTGCAGACGCTCCGCAACGCCTACGACAATTCGATCCTCTACACGGATTTCTTCCTCTCGGAAACGATCCAGTACCTGCGCGGACTGCGCGGGACTTCGTCGGCGCTGCTCTACTGCGCCGACCACGGCGAGGACATCCTCGACGACAGGCGCGAACGCTTCCTGCACGCTTCGCCCACGACGACGGCCTACCAGCTCTACGTCGCTTCGCTGGCGTGGTTCTCCGACGCTTACCGGCAGAATTTCCCCGACAAGGCCGCTGCCGCCGAGGCAAACGCCACGGTACCCGCCACGACCCACGCGCTGTTCCACACCATGGCCGACATGGCTTCGATCCGGGGGAATTACATCGACACGGGCGTGTCGCTGGTCAACGCGGGCTACGACCGCACCCGGCCGCGCCGTTATCTGAACGACCACAACGAGGCCGTACCCTTCCGCAAGACGGGTCTCGCCGGGGAGGACATGGAGGTATTCCGCAAATTCGGCATCGAGCCCTGACCTGCACCCGTGCCCGCCCGGCTTGCCGCGGGAGCACCCCGCATGCGGCACGAAAACAACAAAGGCTGCCCGCAAGGACAGCCTTTGTTGCGTCTTTGTAGTCGGCGATTATTTCGCAGCCTCTACGGAAACCTTGCGGAATTCCTTCATCAGCTTCGAAATCTCCAGTGCTGATTTGCGGGCACGCGTACCGGCGGCCTTGTTGCCTTTCTCTACCTGTGCTGCTGCATTTGCTGCGAATACCTCGTACTCGGCATTGATCTTTGCTACTAATTCTTTCATAACTTTTATATTAATTTGGGTTTGTTATCAA
>OLYK01000132.1_pt1 | contig 17000 bp, 13 predicted proteins | sample 1673651 | NCBI WGS metagenome assembly OLYK01 (sample SAMEA103958118, study PRJEB25191) | human gut metagenome | reverse complement strand
AAAATCTTCAGGAATGAATGAGAATTTCATGTACGGCATAGGTGCCGTGAAATACAAAGGCAATGAGGTTGGTTATATAGCCAAAAACTCATTTGATATGGGTGGCACGAAACCAGAATCTGCCGAAGTCAATGCCGAACAGGTTCCAACCGCACCTGTGCTTGTCATCCCGCAGACCAACGGTAAGATTGGGCCTAAGTTTGATATGATACAGTTGAACTTCGAGAGTCTTCACCAGTTCTTGGGAGGTACGCTTGTCAAGGTAGACGGGAAAATTACCGGCTGGACCGCACCATACGCGGCAATAGCATTGACTGGGCCGTGGGAGCTCAAGCTCGTATCCGGCCAATCAGTTCTTATTCCCAATGCGACGCTACTGTCAACTCTTGCTGGCAAACTTACTCTAACCGAGACCGCCAAGATTGAGACCGAACTGAAATTGGCAGCCCCGACAACAAAAACCAAAATACCGCCTTATGGTGTATTCGACAGCGCGCATCTCCCTGTCGAGTGGTCGGAGGCTTCCGGCTGGTTACTTCCCGAAGAAAAAGAGTCTGACACTCAAGCCGCCGTATAACCGATGGATGACTCCATGGCCAGAGCGATACAACGCGAGGCCGCCGAAGCCCTCCTGGATGCCGGGATCTCGATTCCCCTCAAGGAATTCAAGCTCCCGCTCCGGAAGCGTCCGGTGCGGCTTCGCGTGACGCTCCGGAGACCCCGGTTTTCCGGGCTGATACGCTTCGCGCGGCTCTACCTCTCGATGGGGGTGACAGCCTCCGCGATGGAGGGATTCGACAAGGAGCAGCAGATGCGCTTCCTGGCGGCCCATGGCCATCAGGTCTGCCGGATGCTCGCCTGCGCAATCTGCGTCGGCCCTGTGAGGAGCCTCTTCACGGGGGCGGTGGCGTGGTTCATCCGGCACAGCGTGGAGCCGCGTTTCCTGTTCGCCGCCATGCGCAAGTTCGTGAGCCTGACGGGGACCGACCCTTTTATACCTATTATCAGATCGGTGGAGAGGATGAATCCGATGAAGCCGAGGCTGAGCCGGGAAGCGACGGGGAGTTAAAGAGCCGACACAGAGGCTCCCATAGCCCCTTCGGATTTGTGTGGCAGGTGGCCGCCGCCACCGGGTGGAGCGTGCCTCATATCCTTGACAAGGTCAACTACCAGACACTGGTGATGATGCTCAGCGACGCCCCGAGGTACGTCGGCGCAAGCAAGAAGGGAGCGTCAGCGCCATCGACATCCAAAAGCACCGAGGCCGAGGCGGCCGAGGTGGCGAACTATTTCAGAAGCAACCTAAGACTGTAAGCGGTGAATCCTGTAAGACTCGAAATATTCATGGAAGACGGAGTGTCCCCCGGCCTCGAAAGGGCCGCGAAGGCGGTACGCGACCTCTCCTCAGACACGGGGGACATGGTGCGTGACCTCCGTGGGAAAATCTCCGAGGCCCGAGGCAACATACGCCAGATGGAGTCGGACATAAGATCCCTTTCCGCGGCTTTCGAGTCGGCCACCCCCGGCTCTGTCAGGAACGCCGCTGGCGCTGAGCTCGAGGCGGCCAGACAAGCCCTCCAGGAGGAACGTGACATCCTCCGCGGGCTTGAGGAGGATTTGACACGGGCCACCGAGGCGCAACGCGCCAACGGCCGCTCATTGCGCCAGCAGCTGCGCGAGGTGCGCGAGGAAATCGCCACCTTGTTGCTGGCATACCGCTCCCTCACCGACAGTGAGAGACAGACAGCCCAGGGACAGGAGCTCGCCCGGCATATCGATGAGCTAACGGAAAAAGCCGGGGAACTCAACGATGCCATCGCGGACACCTCCCAGGCGGTGACGAACGCCGCCTCCGACACCCGCGGGCTCGACCAGCTGGCCGGTGGACTGCAGCTTGTCACGGACGGTTTCGGGCTTGCCACCGCCGGGGCACAGGCCCTCGGACTGAGCGGGGAAGACCTGATTGAAGTCCAGACCAACCTTCAGGCTGCTCTGGTAGCGGGCAACGCGCTCACCTCCATGCAGTCCGGCCTCCAACAGCAGTCCGCCCTGATGCAGGGTGTGGCCATCATCCAGACCCGCGCCGCGACCCTTGCGGAAGACGCGCGGACATGGGCTGTGGGCCGTGGCACCGTGGCCACTTACGCGGCCACCGCAGCGCAGACATTGTTCAACGCCGTGGCGCGTGCGAACCCGTATGTCGTACTGGCGGCCGCGCTGGTGACGGTGGTCGGGGCGTTGTACGCTTTCGCCAAGGGGAACCGGGAGGCGGCCGAGGCTGAGGAGCAGCGCCAGAAGCGGATGGAAGATGCGAGGGAGGACCAGGAGAGATACCGCCAGACGGTGGTGGACTCCGCCAACGAGCAGGTGGCCTCCTTCCTCAGGCTGAAACGGACATGGGAGAGCCTCGGAGACAGTTTCGACAAGAAGCGGAGGTTTATCACCGACACCAAGGAGGAATGGAACAGGCTCGGCAAGGAGATCGGCACCGTCAACGACATGGAGCTGATTTTCCGTGACCACACCAAGGACATGCTCAACGCAATCGTCATACGCGCCGAGCTCAAGGCCTACGAGACCCGCATACAGTCGGTTGCCGACCGCATGGTCTCGGACATAGAGAAGAACAAGACCTTCAGATATACCCCTGTCAAGGCGGGTCGTGTATCCGGCTATGGCCAAGGGTACGGGCTGACCGGCTATATGGCATTTCAGGAGCTGACCCCGGAAGAACGTGCCGCCGCAGGCTCCCACTACACCACGGAAGACTCCGGGTCCCACGGCATGACCTACATCGACGAGGAGGGTGCCCGTATCATAAACGAAATGCGCCGGGCGGCAGGCAACCAGGCCGCGCTTGACAGGCAAGAGGAGGCACGTCAGGCAGCCGAAGCCCAGATCAACGGTTACGTCGACGACATGGCGAGGCTCAACAAAGAGCTGGATACCCTGATGGAGAGGATGCCCGGGAAAACAGTGACACCTGAGAACGGAGACAGTCCGCGCGGCTCGTCCCCACGCGGAGGGGATGACAACCGGGTGGCCAACGAGAGGAAGGTCGCCGACGAGCTGCGCAAACTCCGGTGGGAGAACGAGCAGGAGGAGATAAACCAGCTTGCCGACGGGGCCGAGCGGCGACGTCGCCAGATCGCCCTCGATTACGAGAAGGAACTGGCGGAAATAGAGCAGCGCAAGGCATCCTTCGCCGCGCTCAACGACGAGACCGGAGCCGGGGATGTCAACGCCGAAGGCCTCACCGAGGAACAGCAGAAGGAAATCGACCGCGCCGGTGAGCTCGCGGTCACCAACCGCGACAAGGCCCTGCAGGAAATGCGTGCGCTTGAGGCGCAGCACATGCGGGAATACCTGAAGGAATACGGCACCTACCAGCAACGTAGGCTTGCCCTGTCTGAGGAATATGACCACAAGATTGCCGAAGCCTCCGACCAGTGGGAGAGGAAATCCCTGGAGAAGGAGAAAGCCTCCGCTCTCCAGAACCTCGAAATAGAGGCTGTCAGACAGTCGGTGGACTGGGGAAGCGTCTTCGGGGACTTCGGTACGATGTTCCGAGACCAGCTCGAACCCACAATCGAAAAGCTCAAGGCGATTTCCCGGACGGAGGAATTCCGGGAGACTGACCTTGAGGACCAGCAGACCCTGTACGAACTGATTGCCAAGCTTGAGGAGGCGAACACTTCCTGGGACAACGGCATCTTCAAGAAACTCGGCGACGACCTCACCTCGTACCAGACGGCCATGCGTGGTTATATCGACGCTCAGGATAAGGAACGCGCCGCCACAGAAGCTTTGGCCGGGGCCAAGGAGAGGCTCGCCAAGGCGGAGGAATCCGGTGACACCGCCGGGATAGAGGCCGCCAAGGCCGATGTCCAGACCGCCACGGACAACCTGACGGAGGCATCCGGGAAAGTCCAGGAGTTCGGAGCCGACGTGCAGGACGCGTCCAACAGCCTCCAGACCTCCACAACGAAGGTGAACAATATGTTCAACACCCTCGTGTCAAGTCTGTCCGGACTGAAATCCGGCACCCTCCAGGGGGTCGGGGAAAGCCTCATGGGGCTTGACAAGCTGTTCAACAACAGCGCGGTCACCAACGCTGTCGGAGGAGCCCTCTCCAAAGGTCTCTCGAAGTTGCTGGGTAATTCCAGCATTGGCAAAAGTGTCGCGGAAGCCCTCGGCAACAGCGGTTTGGTTGGCTCCATAATCTCAGCGGTGCTCTCCATTCTGGACATACTCAAAGATGGCATTGGCCCATTGATAACAAACCTGACGGACACAGTCCTTGGAGCGGTTTCCGGAATCATAGAGACCCTTAACCTGAAGAACCTGTTTGAACAGATCGGAGTATCGCTATATGACAATGTCACCGGTGTCCTCACGGGAATCCTTGACAAAATCACGTTCGGCCACTCCTTCAAATGGTTCAACTCCAGTAACGAGAAGGAGGTCCAGGAGGCCATCGACAAGCTGACCGAGCGCAACACCGCCCTGCAGGGAGCCATAGAAAAGCTTACTGACGAGATAAAGGCCGGGAAGGGCTCCAAGAGCGTGGAGGCGTACCGGGAAGCGCGTGACCTGCAGGAACAGCGCAACGCCAATTATCTGGCGATGGCCCAGGAACAGGCCAGGTACCATGACTCGCACCACAGCTTCAACTACTATTGGGAAGGGTTCACCCCTGAACAGATCGCGCGCCTCAGCGCCCAGATGGGCCGTCAGTGGGACGGGAGCCTGTGGAGCCTCTCGCCGGAGGAGATGGCGATGCTGCGCGAGAACGCCGACATGTGGCAGCAGATACTCCAGACCGGCAAGGGTGGCTACGGTGAACAGGTGGCCGTGAAGCTGGAGGAATACATCGCGCAGGCCGGCAAGCTCGAGGAACTGACCACACAGCTCTACGAGGGGCTGACCGGAATGACATTCGACTCCATGTACAGCAGCTTCATCGACCAGCTGATGGACATGGACGCGGCCGCCGAGGACTTCGCCGACAACATAAGCGAATACTTCATGCGCGCCATGCTCTCCAACAAAATCGGGGAACTGTTCTACGATGACCTGGAGGGATGGTGGAGGAAGTTCGGTGAAGCGATGGAGTCCGGCGGCCTCGACGAGCGGGAGATGGCCGCGCTGTCCGAGGAGTACATGGGATTTGTCGAGGAGGCCATAAAGCTGCGTGACTCCCTGGCCGCCGCCACCGGCTACGGCCAGGGGGATTCCGGCGGCTCCGGCCAGTCGGGAAGAGCCGGGAGTTTCAACGTGATGAGCCAGGATCAGGGCACCAAATTGGAGGGGCTGTTTGTCTCGGCGCAGGGACATCTGGCGAACATCGACATCGCGATGGAGGATGTGGCCGCCAAGATGAGCGCGGCGGAAAGCTTTCTTGCTCGGATCGCGGAGAACACGAAGGACAACGCCGACTCGGCGAAGGAGATAAAGGAACTATTGTTGAAGATTGCCAAGGACGGCATAAGGCTGAAATAACGATGGACGAGCTTAAAGGACTTCTGATAATCAACGGGACGGACATCTGGCCCACCTTCGGGGCGTTCCTGGTCGAGGAGAAGAGAGGCGGCCGGGAGAACCTCACCGCCATAATGACACCCTCGAAGGCCAAGAGCCATGTCGGGGTCAACATCCGCGAGCGCGACGGCGTCAAATACTCGACCATCCTTGATGCCCGCAACGACGAGAGGGACGTGACCCTGCATTTCGCGCTGTTCGCCCGGACAAAGGATGAGTGGCTGCGCCGTTACCGCGACTTCATCACTTTCCTCAAGAGAGGAAAGGACGGATGGCTGTCGGTGAATCTGCCAGAGCTGGACCTGACAATGCGGATGTTCTATGTCGACTGCGGCAGCTACAAGCCCCTCACATACCTTTGGAAAGAGGGTGTCCAGGCCAGCCGTTTCAAGATAAGGTTCAGGGAGCCGGAGCCTTCATTCTGATTAATCCAAAACACCATTCAAACATCATTCAAACACCGTTCGGAGATGCTTATCACGATGCTGGACAAGTCGGGCCGCCCAAAGGCGGAAATCTCGCCTGACGACAATTCCACCCAGACCAAGGAGATACAGGGCGACAACGTCCTGGCGTTGTCGTTCACCCACCACGACCATATCACCCTCGACGTGGACGACCGGGTGGATTACCTAGGGGAACGGTACTGGCTGTGCGAGAAATACCGTCCCAGGCAGAAGTCCACCCGCGAATGGGCGTATGACATCAAGCTGTACGGGGTGGAGAGCTTGCTGAGGAACATCCTTGTCATAAAGATGGTCGACGGGGAGGATGAGCCGGTGTTCACGCTGACAGCCCCTCCCCGGGAGCATGTGGCAATGATTGTCCGCTGCCTGAACGAGGGCATGGGGGACATCACCGACTGGAAGGCGGGTCGTGTCGACGGGACCGGGAACATCGTCATCGACTATTTCGGCAAATACTGCGACGAGGCTCTCAAGGAGATAGCCGAGAAGACCGGGACGGAATGGTGGGTGGATGGACAGACCGTCAACATATGCCGGTGCGAGCACGGCGAGCCGGTCACTCTGGGCCATGACAAGGGGCTTCTCGGGATCGAGCCGGACAGGGCCGACAATGTCAAGTTCTACACCCGCCTTTACCCGGTTGGGAGCAGCCGCAACATCGACCCGGAGAAATACGGGCACTCCCGGCTGCAGCTGCCTGACGGCCGCAAGTATGTCGAGGTCAACGCCGACAAATACGGGCGTGTGGACCATTACGAGGAATCCGCGTTCGAGGAGATATATCCCCGCCGGGTCGGGGTGGTCAGCAGTGTCCGCTCGGAGGAAAAGACAGGGGAGGACGGCAATCCGTTCACTGTCTACTATTTCAAGGATGACGGTATGACATTCGACCCCAACGAGTACGAGCTCCCGGGACGGGTGAAACGCGTCTCTTTCCAGGAAGGGAGCGAACTGGGCGGTCTCGGCACCGAGGAGGACGGGACTTACTTCTTTGAGGTGAACTTCGACAGCAAGACCCGGGAATTCGAGATCATAACCATCTGGCCATACAAGGACAGCGCCCAGCAACTGCCCGGAGGAAACCTGGTGCCGAAACCGGGCGACGAGTACATCCTCTGGAACCTGCGTATGCCTGACGAGTATTACGGCCTCGCCGAGAAGGAGTTCCTGGAGGCTGTAGAGAAATACAACGAGGAGCACGGCCTCGACATCACCGTGTTCAAGTCGCCGACCGACCATGTCTGGATCGAGGACAATGAGGTCGAGCTTTCCATTGGCCGCAGGGTAAGGCTCGAAAGCGGGGAGTATTTCCCTGAGGATGGCTTCCGGGAAAGCCGTATCACAAAGATAACACGCAAGGTAAACCTCCCCTCATCGATGGAGATAGAAATTGGTGACACGCTTGGACGCTCGGCCAGGCAGAAGTTCACCGACGACATCAATGATGCCCGCAGTTACGCGCGTTCGATGAGTGAGTCAGTGGGGATGCCGGACATCATCCGTATGGGCGACAAGACAACTCCCACCGACAACAACCTGTTCTCCGCCCGCCGGACTCTCGACGAGGCGTTGAGTCGAAAACGTCCTGACCAGGCGCATGGCTTGAAGAGTTTCCTTGACGGAGTGGAGGTCGGCGACTTCGCCACCGGCATCAAGGGGGCGCGGGTGACCGCCGCTGGAGACGGGGAAGTAGAGTCGTTGAAAGTCCGCAAGGGAGCCAGCGTGGGGACCGACCTGGCCGTGGGACGGAAAGTCACCGTCGGTAGCTACGTCCCCGGCGTGTCCGGCGGCGTGTTCTACGTCGATGAGAACGGGGAGGCCCACATAGAGACCGGCCAGATGACGGTCAACGGGAAGCTCCGGGTCAAGGAGATAGAGGTGCAGCAGCAGACATGGGTGGGTGGGGCGCAAATCCTTTCCCCCGCCGGGATGGTCTGCGAGAAGGTGGAGCCTCGCGTCGACAGCCAGGGTACCGTCACCGGCTGGAAATGCCTGTTCAGGACACAGGCCCCCGACGGGCGCAAGGTCTGGAACCAGTTCCGGGTCGGCGACCTCGCCCGCTGCGAGACCTTCAACCTCGTTGACGACGACGGCTACCTCACCAACCGGTACTACTGGCGCATGGTGACCGAGACCGGCTACCAGACCGACACGGAGGGGACGCAATGGGGCTACATACTGCTCTCCAACGTGGAGGGCAACTACGACCCGAAAAGTGTCGGCGCGGGGGGCGTCCCGCTTCCGGGTGACAGCATCGTCACCATGGGAGTCGCCGGGTCGCTCGGGGACGGCAACGACGACCGCCGCAGCCTCGTCATCCTCTCCTCCTGCGGCGAGGGCAGCCCCTACATATACCAGTTCAAGGGAATCAACTCATTCTCGCTGCCCGCGAGCAAGCTGAAGACCCGCATCTCCCCCGGGGGGAACCTCTTCACGGGGCGTTTCCTCGTGGAGTCCGAGGGGCGCGACCCCGAGGATATCACCGACATCATCGACAGGCAGAAGCCCTACTCGCTGCGCCCCTCGGTGCGCTCGGTGCTGGTGTTCCACCACGAGGACGCGGACACCGGGGAGACATTCCCGTCATTCTCCCCGGCGGCCTTCACCTGCGGCCTGTTCAAGTCCTCAGGCACCGGGGAGACAACCAAGGTCGGTTGGGGTTCCCTCCCGCCGGGCATGGAGGTGCGGGCCACCGTGCGCCGTCACGACGCAGAAGCCGGAGCGTCGGTCGACGACCCGGCATACGCCTACCACGGGGAGGTAATATACCCCGAGGAGGACATGCGCTCCGTGACCTTCTCCCTGCTGATTGACGGCCACACCGCCGACGAGGCGGCGGTGAGCGTCCAGACCGACGCCACGGCCCTCGCCTCGGAGTACCGCGCCTCGCTTGAGGTCACCGAGAAGGCGATAGAGGCCCAGGCCACCAAGACCAACATCCTGGAGCAGCAGACCGCCAGCCTGCGGGTGACCGCATCCAACATAACCAGCAAGGTGGGCCGGATAAGCGCGAACCTCATCAGGACGACCCCCGGGATGTGGGACAACCCCTCCCAGTCTTTCCGCGTCGATGACGGGGAAGGCGGCTTCTCCGCCCAACAGGCCGCCGACCTCGACTCCGTCTGGCAGACATTCCGCTGTCCCATGGACACCTCGCGTTTCAAGCCGTCCACCGACTACATCCTGTCGCTTGACGCCTGCTTCCAGACCGAGGACGAGGAGTCGCTGGTCTCCCAGGGGAAGATGGCGTTCCGCGCCTCGGTGTCCGACGCGACCCAGCAGGTCTTCCTCTGCCCGTGGGCAGCCCCTGACGTGACTGTCTACACTCCCGGCGAGGAGATTCCGCTGCGGTTCCGCCTGCGAACCCCCGCCGTGCTGCCCACCCAGAAGATGTTCCTCCAGTTCATCATCCGCGACTGGGACGACCGCACCGAGCCGATAGACCTCTCATTCCTCCGGATAAAGCTGGAGGAGGGGACTGTGGCCACCCCGTGGGTGCCCGCCGACAAGGACCTTGAGAGCATCATCGACCAGCAGGCCGGGCAGATAGCCCTGTCGGTCAAGGTCGACGGCGAGGAACGCGCCGGGGTGACGCTCGACCAGGAGGAGGGCATCACGCTCCAGGCCGACAAGGTCAGGATAAAGAACGGCGACCTGCTGGCCGCGCTGTTCACCAACGGCATACTCAACGCCGACCTCATAGAGGTCAACAGGCTCGCCACCAAGGCAGACGGGAAGACACGCGTGACCATCGGGGAGTTCAACGACCCGTTCATCCGCTTCTACCACGATGACGGCGTGACCCTCGCCCTCAAGCTCGGGCTGGACTACGTCAGCCTCGAGGAGGGAGCGACCGTGACACCGTCGTTGTCCCCCGCCGCCGACAAGGCCGGGGATGGGGACACGTCCCGCGCCGCCGTGCAGGACGCGACCGTGATTCCCATATTCAGGAAAGGGAAACCGGCGGTGGCCCAGGTGTTCGACGAGGACGGCGTGCTGACCTGGGTGCTGTTCCTCGACGGGCCGGTCACCCCCGACACGCAGCCCTACTCCTGGCGGACATACTCCCTTGTCAGGGAGACCACGGCCAACCAGGCGGCCATCAGGCGCAGGGACACGCTGAAAGCGGAGGAATACTGGCAGTTCAAGGTCAGGGACGGCGTGTCAGGCGATTACACCCAGTACCGCAACAAGCTCTTCACGAGGAAGATGTCAGACACGGACTTCACCGCCGCCGCGTATTACTACGCCCCGGACGGGCGGTACTTCTTCCCGGCCCCGGAGCTGCGGCCCGCGACCGTCACCAACCCGCAGGAGGTCTGGATTCGCAGGTATCACGACGTGAAGTCCGGAGTCCTGTCATCAACCGGAAGCATAACCCTCGAAAACTGAGACATATGGGAAAACCAACAGACATACCGGTATATTACAAGCGGGATTTCTCCTGCATCCTCCGGCTTTTCGCCTGCTCCATGGACGGCGACGGGAGGAAAGAGATAGGCTTCCCGGATTACGACTGGGTGGCCCGGTTCCACACCTGGTGGGACGCAGAGTCATACACCGCCTCCTGCATCGGGGGGAAGTGCGTCAACTGCTTCAACGACGGGGGCCGGATACGGGTGGTGTTCGACAACCACCGCCTGTCGCCCGGGGAGCTGAGGGTGGAGTTCACCGCCCTGCTGCCCGACGGGACGTATCCCGACGGCAACGACCGGGTGGTGGTGCCCGGGGAGCTGGGAATCATCCTCACCCGTGAGGCCGCGCCCTGCCCCTCTGCCGTGGAGGCGCAGCTGATGCTCCCCTACATCCTCGCGGAGGTTCCCGTGCTGGGCCACGTCGAGCTTGTCTCGGACAAGGCGGTGTACCGCGTCCCGGTGACCGTGGCCCCGGTGGAGCGGCAGGAGCTTCCCCCCGGAACCGTCCGGGTATTATTACGGCACACCGTCATACTCGATAGGGGAATGGGACGTATGAGGCTGATACACTCCTTCAACACCCGCCCCCTGTCGATAGACTGCTACGGGGTGGACTCCCTGCGCCGCCTGGCGGGGAACATCTGGTATTTCTCCCTGTCGGTGGCCTACGCCAAGTCCTCCGGGGCGGAAATCGACCTGCACACCGACACCCTCGGGGCGGCCCTGCTGGGCCACCTCCCCTACGGCTCCATCCACCTGACCCTCGACTCGATGCCCCGTGAGCTGCACCCCCGGTTCTGGGCGGCGGGGAAGATGTGGGCGTTGGAGGCCGCGGGCCCCGGTGCGGTGCATATCGACGGGGATGTCTTCATCAAACGCCGGGAGCTGATGGAGGACATCGCGGCCCCAGGCTGGGACTTCATCGCCCAGCATTACGAGTCGTCCGAGTGGTACGAGAAGGAGAACGTCCTGTTCGACCAACGTCCCGGGGCATGCGCCTCGCGCGGCCTCGACGTGCATCGGCCCGGGGCCTACAACACCGGCGTAATCGGATTCCGCGACGCGGGGTTGATGGAGCGGTACCTGACGGCCTACAAGGAAATCGCGCTGGAACTTAGCCGGGAATGCCGCGACATCCTCGACCGTGACAACTTCCTCACCCCGGATGTCATCATCGAGCAACGCCACGCCCACCAGCTGTGCCGCCGCGCGGGGGTGAGGGTCAAGCTGGTGCTTCCCGGCGAGTCCGGACACGGGGCCACGGCCACCCGTGTCGGCTACCAGCACGTCGTGACCTCCTGCAAGTTCGACCAGCTCGACAAATGCAGGGCCGCGCTGCTGGCAATCTCACCTGAAATTCACGAAAAGACATCAAGACTATGCAGGAACATCTCAGAAGAATAACAGTCCCGCTCGCCGACGGCTCCCGCCGCGAGCTTGTCATCCCCGAGGAGACCGACTACGGGAGGATGGAGCGTTACGCCCGGGAGCAGGCGCGGTCGGTCAGGGAGGAGCTTGGCGCGAGGCTCGACGCCCACGACGCGCGGCTGGGGGAACTCGCCCTGGCGGAGGAAGACCTGTCGCTGCTCCGCTGGGAGCTGACCGAGAAGCCATCCCTCATATCGCGGTTGGTGGCCATCGGCTACCCCACCGAGGATGCCGCCGGACTCGTGTCCGGCTTCGGCAGGCGGGATGCCGAGTCCAAGGTGGCCCTGCGTGAGGAGCTGGCCTCCATCGGCTACACCCACGTCGAGATTGAGGAGTGCCTCGAGGACGTGCCGGACATCCGGCAGGAGGACATCGACTACGCGAGGGAAATCCTCGCCGCGTGGAACCCGGAGACCACCACATTGAACAACACCTGGAATGGCGACACCCGGCTTGTCGTCTTCCCCAAGATAGACACGTCGAACGTCACAAGGATAGAGTCGGCGTGGGTGGGTTGTGGCAACCTCCGTTTCCTGCCGCTGCTCGACACCTCGAAAGTCACATACATGCGCACGCCGTTCTTCTACGATGCGGCCGGAGCCACTCCTCCGGCGAAATTGAGAAGAATCCCGGCGTTCGACTACTCCTCCCTTGTGACGCATTCATTCGGCATGACATCTTTCCTCCCGGAGCTGGAGATTGTGCCGCCGCTTGACTTCCCCGTGGCCACCAACCTGACCGGGCTTTTCAAATACGACTCCAAGATGAGGAACTTCCCGGAAATCCGGTTCACGGACAAAGTCACGAACTTCACGCAGGCATTCGCGGAAAAAACGCCGGTAACAGTCCCACCCATCACGGATTTCAAGATGGGTTCCACGCTGAGCATGGTCTACGCCGGCAGCCCCGAGACGTTCGATTGGAAAAACTACACCATCCGGAGCGGAGCGGCTAAGGTCTCAATCACCTCTTTCTTCCAAGGAGCGAGGATAGAGAGTTTCCCACGGTTCGAGTTCAACAACGTTTCCGATCTGTCGTATTTCCTCGCGTGGTCGGAAAAAGTCCCCAAGGTGATACCGGATATGTCGATGTGGACTGGAGTCACCACCTTTGAGCAATTTCTGCTCACTTACGACCCGGCTTCGACCGAGCGCATCGAGGGGCTTAACTTCGCGTCTGTGACAAACGCCACATTCCTCCTGTATGCAAGCTCGTCCCCGTATTATTTCCCCAACCTGCGTTACATCCGCATCCTGAACCTCGGCAAGGGTAGCCACACCACCTACGACTTCACCCACGCCCGCTACTGGGGCGAGGACACCCCGGAGCATCCGGACGCGCGGAAGTCACTCGTCGACACCCTGCTCACCGACTCTTACGACCGCGCCGCAGCGGGAAAGTCGCCCATCACCGTGAGACTCCACTCACTGGCCAAGAACCGCCTGACCGCCGAGGAAAGGGCCGCAATAACCGCCAAGGGCATCACCCTGGCATAAAACAAAACCATCAGACGCCAAGACATATGACACAGACAGACTACACCACCCGCGTCCTCCACGCCGACGAGGGGCATTTCCTGACACAGGCCGGGGAGGTCCCCATCCCTGACCGCGCCGTGACCGAGACCGTCTACCTCGCGGCCACCGACTCGCCCGACAACTGGCGCGAGATAACCGCCGACGAGGCCGAAGCCATCCTCGAGGCCCAGCGCGAGGCGGCAGAGGCGGCCATCCCCGGGGACATCAAGGCGACATTGACAACCTCAGACGACAACGCCGATGGAGACTGACACCGCACGCGCACTGCCGTCGCACGGCATATTCACCTGCGCCCTCCCCGACGGCCTGAGGTATGTCAGCGCGGGGGACCTGCGGGACTCCTTCCTCGCGGGACCCGTCATCAGGATAGAGGCCCTTGAACGGAAACTCGACACGCTGCTTGAGACCGACGACTCCTCCGCCATCGAGAACTTCCGGGAGATACTGGGATTCCTCGAGGGGCTGGCCGACGACGAGAGGCTGGCCGCGCGGCTGGCGGACATCGGGCGCAGGCTTGACGGCATGTCAGACACCATCAGCTCCAAGCAGGACGCGCTGGAGACATCCCCCGACCTGATGCTCACTGACGGCCACATCCTGTCCCTGACTGACCTCGCTAAGGCACACCTGTTCTGCGACCTGTTCAACCAGGCGGCAGGCGAGCATGGCCACGCCGAGGTGGTGGACGGAGTCTTCTCCTGCATGCTTAACGGGCTTGAGCTGACCTACGGGGAGGCGGTGGAGATTTATATGGCGGGAGGGCCGGACAGCATCGCCTGCGCCGGGAAATACGCGATGACGCATATAAGGACGCATCTTCCCCCGAGGCTTTACTCCGGCAACAACTACACCTCTGCCCCTAAAATCAACGGCAACTACATGTTCTACCGTATGGACAACCTCGAAGTGGCCAACCTGAGCGGACTCGGGGTCGAGTCAGTGTACTGCATGTTCCAGCATTGCCCCAAGCTACGCGAGATAATCGGCGGGTTCTCAATGCTCGACTCCCGTGGCGAACGCAGCAACATGTTCTTCAACTGCCCGGAGCTTGTGGAGTTCAGGGTGATGCAGATGAACAAGGACATGAGCCTCGAACACTCCCCGAAAATATCGTTGGCCACATTCGAGTACATGGTGCGACACTGTATGGCCCTCACCAGCGTGCCGCCGTTCACCCTCACCGTCCACCCCGATGTCTACGCCAAGCTCACCGGCGACACCACCAACGAGGCTGCCGCCGCCCTTACGGAGGAGGAGCTGGCCAAGTGGGGGCAGCTGCTGTCGGACGCGGCTGAGAAAGAAATCACATTCACCATACCAAGCTGACAACCACAATGGAGACAAGAGAACTGACAAACGGAATGATTGAGCTGGTGGCCGCTCCCGGGAAATGGCTGCGCCTGAAAGACTCCGGCACATACGCCCCGAGGGTCCCCGTGAGGCCCGGGGAAGCGGCGCGGTGGGAGGAAGTGGAGTCCCGCCCGTCCTACTCCGAGACCGAGTACAAGGCGAAGGTGGAGGAACTGATACGCGAACGCTACACGGTGTCCGACGAGTTCGCCCTGATAAACAACGTCATGACAGCCCCCACCGAGGCCACACAGGAGGAATACGCCCGCTACCAGCAATACCGCGAGGAGTGCAAACGCCGCGCCAAGGAGACGCTGGCCGCGCGGGAGGCGACCGGCATTGACTGAAAAATCAAACGACAAAGACAACGACAATGAGACTCACGCTTAAACGTGTCGCCAAGCGCGACACCTACACAATCGGGAAACTGTACGTCGACGGCCAGTATTGGTGCGACACCCTTGAAGACCGCGTGCGCGACCTGACCAAGGAGAAGAAGGTGCCGGGGCAGACCGCCATCCCGGCGGGGACATACGACGTGGTGGTGAACATAAGCCCCAAGTTCAGACGGCTTCTTCCCCGCCTGCTCAACGTGCCGCATTTCGATGGCATACTCATCCACCGGGGCAACACCGACAAGGACAGCGCGGGGTGCATCCTCCCGGGGGAGAACCGGGCCGTCGGCAAGGTTCTCAACTCGACGTACTGGGAGAAGCGCGTCACGGAGCATCTGCTTGAAGCGCAGGACAAGGGGGAGGACATCAAAATCACCATCTCATGAGGGGGCTTGTAATATTCGCGCTGCTGGCGTTGTGCGCATCCTGCACCCGCACGGTGTATGAGCCTGTGGAGACCGTCAGGACGGAGTATGTCAAGGCTGACACCACCGGGCTGTATGAGAGCATCAGGAGCCTCCTTGATTTCATGTCCCGCCGGGAGGCATCCTCCGACTCCCTGATAGACCGCACAAAGGAGACTGTGGTGCTGAAAGAGAACGGCGACACCGCCAGGCACGACAGGGAGCGCGTGGTCTACGTCGCGTCCCACAGGGAAAAGGAGCTTGAACACATGGTGCGGCAACAGGACAGCACAATCAAGTCCTTGCGCCTGCAACTTGAATCGGTGAAGTCGGACTCCACCCCCGTCCCCTATCCCGTGGAAAAGCGGCTGACCAAGTGGGAGCAGGCCAAGATGGACTTCGGCGGTATCGCAATCGGGGCCGTCGGGGCCGTGGTCTGCATCGCCGTGATATGGCTCATCAAGAAATTCAGGAAATAAATCAAACGCAATGGAAAATTATTTGGAAATCACCCAATAAAAATCATCCTACATCCCTGTTGCCAGGTGATGTGGGGTGATATTCAAAGGCACATTTCGTTTTAAAGGTTGTATCGCTTCGTTTTGAAGTCCAGTAACATTTCGTTTTGCGGATTATACAGGAGGACAGTTATGCTGATTATCCTGTAATAGGATTTTGACAACACGAGCCGGGGTAGGCTCATCGCTTTGGTGGCGAAATAGCATCCGTAGAAATATGAAATCGCCAGGCAGGTGAACACCGGGGATGTCCTCCACCAGTATTGCGCGGGCCCGAGAATTATCAAGAGCGGCATAATGATGATGCAGAAAAACAAATCAAATATTAAGTCTGTCTTGTATTCCAACGATTTCATTTCACAAAATTAGTCATTCTTTCCAGTAATGACAAATATGACAGCATCCCTTCATTGACACATTTTTGCTGTCTATTGACGTATGTTGTGACAGCCGGGGAAAGTTCGCGAAATTTGTCGTGAATAAAATGCCGGACCAGATGGAAACGAAACATCTCATCATACCGATAGTCATCACGATTTTGCTGTTGTCTTGCAACGGAACCGAGGATCGGGAGCAGCAATCTCTGGCGGAAATCTCCAAACAGGAGCTTGCCACCGCCTTGAACGAACGTGACCAGCTCCTGTCGCTTGTCAAGGAGGTCTCTGCCGGGCTGGATGAAATAAAGCAGCTTGAGAAGGTCATGACCATTGCCTCGAAACAGCCTGCCGAGAATGCCGGACAGAAGGCCCGCATTCTCGCCGACATAGCCAACCTGAAGGAGAAGATAAAGCAGCGCAAGGCGCAGTTGCAGGAACTGGAGGGGAAACTGGAAAACTCGACAATCAATCAGAAGGAACTCCACGAGACGATAGACGCTCTCCGACTCCAGATGGATTCCCAGCTGGAGGAAATCGAATCGCTGCGACGGCAGCTCACCGCCGCCA
>OLYK01000129.1_pt1 | contig 17132 bp, 15 predicted proteins | sample 1673651 | NCBI WGS metagenome assembly OLYK01 (sample SAMEA103958118, study PRJEB25191) | human gut metagenome | reverse complement strand
TACTTATCAGAAAGTTGGACTCACTGCTTTATGGTTTAGCGGACAGTAATAATTTTTTTTCGACCTCAAAAATTTTTAGCGGACAGTAATAATGTGAAATATGTGGATGGCACATCCGAATCTCTGAAGTTCGCCATCTTGCGATAAGTGATTCGCAGGAATCCATGAAAACTCCCGGGCCTCGCCTTCTCCAGGATGGAGACAAGCGAGGCCCGCTTTTATTATTGCCTTGCGGCGGTTATGGGGAAAAGCTGATCACATTCCAGTTGAATGTTGCCGGTATCGGCAAGCCTACGTATCGGCTCCAGTATCGTGTCGGGGCTCAGATTCAGATTGCAGGCGAGGGTGTCAACAGAGATGCCTTCCGGATTCTGGTTGACCACATAAACGATAGCCTCTTCGATAATCTCCGGGGCTACGGAGGCGGTTTTCATCTGTTGTTTTCGATGGCTCTCTATTTTACGCCGTTCGCGGCAGACATCACATGTGCTGCAGGGTGAGGTCTTCTCCCCGAAGTAGCCGAGCATTGTCTCGACACGGCAGGCGTAATCGTCGAACGCGAATTTTTTCATCGCGTTCAGACGCACTTCCATAAGTTGCCTCCGTGTCTCATATATCGCTTTGGGGAGGATGACATCCTGTCTCGGTTCGCGCGAACGTAACATATAGATGTATGGTGCGCGTTTTCTCGGAGCATAATCGATTACATGCAGTTTCCGCAGACGTAGCAATGACTCATATACCGTGCGCTCGGTAAGCTCAAGGGAGGATGCTATGTATGGTTCCTGGATATGCTCGTAATCGGCGAAGATGCCGGGATAGTTGCGCAAGATGAACTGCAAGACCCGTTCTGTCTCTTCTGACAGTCCCCGGAGATCATACAATCCCCTGCGTGACATCGTCATGAACAGCCTTGACGGACTTGTCATGTCATCGGTGTAGTCGAAATATCCGGCCTGAGACAGGATTCTCAGCGCACTGTCTGCCATCACCGGATTCAGGTCCCATCGCTGGCAGAACTTCCCGAACTGGAATTCAAAGTTTTTACCGAATCCCTCCTCCATCCCGACCCCGAGGAATATGAAAAGCTTCTCGTAGATGTCGCGTATGAACTCTTTGTCGGGATATGTCTCCGACAATCTCCGGGTGAGCGTTCCCTTGTCTGCGGGGGTAGTGAGGACGACCGCCCAAGAGGGCAGCCCGTCACGCCCCGCGCGGCCTGCTTCCTGGTAATATTCCTCAAGGGATGACGGGAGGTCATGGTGTATGACGATTCTGACATCCGGCTTGTCTATACCCATGCCGAAGGCATTTGTCGCCACCATAACCCTTGTCTCTCCTGATTTCCATCGGTTCTGTCGTTCGTTTTTATCCTCAGGAGATAGACCGGCATGGTAGTAATCGGCCGATATGTCGTTGGACGCGAGGAATGCGGCCAGTTCATGGGTGCGCTTCCGGGAACGGGTGTAGACTATGCCACATCCGCTGACACGGGAGAGTATATGAAGCAATTCCGTGTCCTTGAAATCGCAGTGTCTTACGACATATGAGATGTTCTTGCGGGTGAAACTAAGGTGGAAACAATGGCTTTTGTCGCGGAATGCGAGTCTGTTCATGATGTCGTCGACCACCTGTGGTGTGGCAGACGCGGTGAGGGCAAGAACCGGCACGTCGGGGAATCGTTCGCGCAACTGACCGATTTTAAGGTATGAAGGCCGGAAGTCATAACCCCATTGGGAGATGCAATGGGCTTCATCCACCACGATGAGTTTCACATCGAGGATGTTCCACCAGGCCTCCATATAGGGTGAACGCAACTTCTCCGGGGAAAGATACAGAATCTTTATCTTCCCTAACTCACACCGCTTCAAGATAAGCTCGCTTTCGTGGCGTTTCATCGCGTGGTTGAGCTGGCCTGCCAGAATTCCCTTACGGCGCAGGTTGTCAACCTGGTCTTTCATCAGGGATATGAGCGGGGTGACAACCACGGTCAGGCCGCCGAGCATCAATGCGGGAATCTGGAAAGTGATGGATTTCCCACCTCCGGTAGGGAGCAGCCCCAGTGTATCATGTCCGTCGAGGACAGAGGTGATGATTTCCTCCTGCATAGGGCGGAATGAGTCATACCCCCAATACTTTTTCAATAAATCGTGGATAGATGCCATCGCGGGGAAATCATAATATCGGCGCGAACAGACGCATTACCGACTCCAGCCCTTTTTCAAGGTAGGGGCGTTGTCGCCATATACCGGGATTGACCCTGAGGCAATCGCGTTGGTCAGCTATGAAACGCGCTCTGAGGGCGGCATTGAATTCTTTGGAATAGACCAGCAGATTGGCCTCGAAATTATGCTCGAAACTGCGGAAGTCAAAATTGGTCGAGCCGACCGTGGCGAAATCGTCATCCACGATTATGGCCTTGCTGTGGAGCATCCCCTTGTCATAGAGATATACCTTTATTCCGGCTCTCAGACATTCCTGGATATAACTGAAAGAAGCCCAGCGCAACATATCACTGTCGCTGCGACGGGGGAGCATAATACGCACATCCACCTTTGACAGCGATGCGATCTGAAGGGCATGGAGCAATCCTTCAGTCGGGAGGAAATACGGGGTCTGGAGCCACACTCGGGTCTTGGCGGATGATATGGCCTGCTGGAACATCAGGGTGAGATTCATCCATTGGTTGACAGGTCCTCCGGTGAGTAGCTGTATGCCAACTCCATTGTCCGCGACATGATTCGTGTCCGGCGAATCGGGAGTGGTCTCGTCCTCAATCAGTGGCTGTCCCATGTAGTTCCAGTCCACCGCGAAAGACTGCTGCAACGCAGCCACACCGGGACCGGTGATTCTGAGATGCAAATCCCGCCAGACATCAAATGATTTTCCGCCGTCTACATAACGGTCGGCGATGTTCATTCCGCCGATATATCCCACCCTGCCGTCGATTATGACAATTTTGCGGTGGTTACGCCAGTTTACGCGTGTGCCGAATGGAGGAAATGCGACCTCGAAGAAGGGATAGGCCTCGATACCTTCCTTCTTGAGCTTTTTGAAAAATTTTCCGGGTGTCTTGAAAGAGCCTACCGAGTCGTAGATGATTCTGATTTTTACGCCTGCTCTGGCCCGTTCCACGAGGGCCTGGCTTATGCGATTGCCGATTTTGTCATCGGCTATTATGTAATACTCTATGTTGATGAAGCTTTTTGCGCTGGAAATGTCGGCGAGCAACGCCTCAAACTTGTCATTGCCATTGTCGAAAATGTCAACCCGGTTGCCTTCATAATAAGGGGAACCTTGCAGGGAGTGGACAAGTTTTATATGTCGCAGATTTACCGACGACTGTCTGACCTTCGAGGACTCTATCTGGCCGTTTTGCTCAAGCCTCTTGAGTTTCCGGCGGTTACGTCTCGATATGATACGCTTGTTCTGGATGTTGCGGCCGAAGAACAGATAGAGGATAAGGCCGACAGCCGGTAATACAAGCAACACGGTTACCCAGGCGAGGGATTTCACCGGATTGCGGTTTTCAGACACCACAATGGCTATGACTCCGAGGACAATGGCGGCATAGGCTATGGTGACAGTCCACCATAACCAGGTCGTGTTGATGTAGTCTACCAGTGTCCACATATTATCTGCAAAGATAACGAATTTCCCCTGTTTTCCAAAAAACAGACACTGATAATTATTTATTTACACAGACGAAGTTGCCGTTTGGGGTTGTCGTCTATTGCTTGTCTCTGTATTGCTTGGGGCTTGAGCCGACCTGCTGTTTGAAATATTTCCCGAAAGCAGACTGGGTAGGGAAGTTAAGGGCATACGCAATCTCCTGGACTGACATTGATTGGGGTATAGCGGAGCATCATCTTGGCTTCAAGCACGACATACTCGTTTATCCATTCGAGGGCTGCCTTCCCGCTATAACTTTTGATCATCCCCGACACATATTTAGGGGTGAGATACATCTTGTCGGCATAGAATTGCAGGCTGCGTTCCTTTTCGTGATATGCCTGGAGCAATGTCATGAATTTGTCAAACAGCTGCTGGGCGCGAGGGGCGTCTTTCCCCATTGTGAGGTTGTTCTGCGGCTGGAAACGTCTGACCATTGATAATATGGTGTATGACAAAGCGAGCGCAAGGCCTTTTATGGCCTCGGAATTACCATCCTCCATATTTTTTTTGAACAGGGCATAATATGGTTTAAGGTGGACAAGCTCCTCATAAGGCACGCTGATCGGACCGTTGCCACGCAAGCCTATGTAGCTTTGCGCCCTCAATCTGAAATCGAGTTGCAATTGCTGGAGATAATCTTCCGAGAGAATGATGGCATATCCGGCTATATTGTCAGAGTCGTGAATCTGGATGATGTCACTCGCGAAATTAACCAGCAGATGGTTGGCTGTGATTTTGAAACGTCGGAGATTAATGCTGCAATCTATCTCCCCTTGCAGGCAGACAAGCACAGTGGTGGCTTTAAGTCTCGCCGGGTGAGAGAACAGCCGTAAATCTCCAAGGGTGTTCATCATCACAATGTCATTGTTGAAGCCTAGCAGTTCGGGAATGTCCTGTTCGAGCAAGCGTTCGATAGATATGTCAGTAGTTGCCTTATACATAGCTTATAATGATTAAACTGCGCAAATATAACAATAATATGCATATAGTTGGTGTGTAGGAGGGTCAGAAAGCGAAGTATACTCCAATTTGCCGGAGAAATACGACTTTCTTGAATATCCATTTGTGCCGAACTTTGCAGCTGAATTAAGAATGACAGATATGATTGGAATGTATAAAAGAAACCTCTCGTTATTGCTGCTGATATTGCTTGGCATGCCGGCAATCTTGGCAGCACCCAGGGTGCTGTGCCTGGACAGCTGCCGCACACTCGCGGTGGAAAACAACAAAGATCTCCGGAAGTCTGAGATGGAGATGAAGGCGGCCTATTACAATCGTAAATCAGCCTTCACGAATTATCTGCCTAAAGTCTCCGCCTCGGGTATCTATATGCATACCGGCAAAGAATTGTCTTTGCTCAGCGATGAGCAAAAGGCCACATTGTCAAGTGTCGGGGACGCACTTTCAATTTCGGCTCTCGATCAGGTGGGGCAGGGATTGGTGGATGCGTTGCGAACCGACACGCGTAATATGGCAGGGGCGGCGGTGATGCTTACCCAACCCATATATATGGGGGGCAAAATCAGGGCATACAACAATATCACCCGTTACGCGGAGAAGATCGCATCAGACAAGCACCGCCTGGAATATCAGGAACTGGTAGTCGATGTGGACGAGACATACTGGAATATCGTGGAGCTGTCAGCCCGCAAACGGCTTGCCGAAAGTTACCTGAATCTGGTCAAGACCCTTGACAGTGATATCCAGCAGATGATTGATGAGGGATTCGCGACGAAAGCCGACGGACTCAGTGTCAAGGTTAAGGTCAATGAAGCTGATGTGGCGATAATACAGGTTGACAACGGTATCGAGATTCTGAAAATGCGTCTTTGTCAGCTTTGCGGTCTTCCGCTGGATTCTTCAATCGAACTGGAAGATGAAAACAATGATGACTTCGCGGCGTCAGAACTGGCGGAGATAGACAATCCTGACGCGTGGGAAAACCGTCCTGAGCTTTCCGCGATAGGCACCTCGCTTAAAATATATGATGAGATGGTGAAAATCGCACGTTCCGAGTTTTTGCCAAGCGTGGTGCTTACCGGAGGATATTTCGCAAGTTACCCATCTGTATTCAATAGCTTCGAGAAGAAATTCAAAGGGACATGGAACATAGGAGTGGCTGTCAATATCACGATTATCACCTGGGGCGACAGAGGATATAAGGTCAAAAGCGCGAAGGCCGAGGCGGCTGCGGCCCGATTCAACTTCGAGGAGACTCGGGAGAAGATAGAGTTGCAGGTTTGCCAGAGCCGACAGAAAGTGCGTGAGGCTCATGAACGTTATACTGCTTCGTTGAGCAGTCAAGCTGCCGCGGATGAGAATCTCCGTTATGCCACGCTGGGACTGAAGGAGGGTGTGATTCCTGTCAGCAATGTCATTGAGGCGCAGACGGCGTGGCTCAAAGCCAAGACCAACCTCATCGCATCTGACATCGATGTGCGTCTGGCCTATCTTTATCTGAAAAAATCATTGGGAACAATCAAATAACATTCATACAGCAATGAAAAAGAAGAATATCAACGTAATAATTGTCTGCACTTCCATTATCCTGGCCGTCATCGCCATTGTCGTGATTGTCGGACTGTGTATCCCCGAGCCTGAGGAGGTAATCCAGGGGCAAGCCGAGACCTCGGATTACAGGGTCTCAAGCAAAATACCTGCCAGGATTCTTGAAATAAAGGTCTCGGAAGGGGATGTGGTAAGCAAAGGGGACACACTGGTGATTCTCGAGGCTCCTGACATCCAAGCCAAACTCGCCCAGGCGGAGGCCGCGTTCAAGGCTGCCCGCGCCATGGAGCAGAAAGCCCGTACCGGCGCACGGCGTGAACAGATACAATCGGCTTATGAGGTATGGCAGAAGGCAATCGCCGGCCGTGAAGTCGCCGAGAAAACTTACAATCGTGTCAACCGTCTTTTTGAAAACGGAGTGATGGCGGAGCAGAAACGTGACGAGGCTTTGGCAAATTACCGGGCTATGGTAGCTTCTGAAAATGCGGCGAAATCACAATATGATATGGCGGTGAACGGCACACGTCATGAAGACAACAATGCTGCCGAGGCGCAGGTGTCGCGTGCTGAAGGAGCCATCAGCGAAGTGTCATCCTATGTTGATGAGACAGTGCTTGTCGCATCAGCCAATGGTGTTGTTACAGAGATATTCCCTGAACAGGGAGAGCTTGTAGGATCGGGCGCACCTATCATGAATGTGGCCAAGCTTGACGATGTGTGGTTCACCTTCAATGTGCGTGAAGATATGTTGCCCGGTCTGAGTGTGGGACAGCAGGTGTCGGTCTATGTCCCGGCATATGACAAGGATGTGACCGTGAAAGTGACGAGAATCAAAGAGGTAGGCAGCTTCGCGACATGGAAAGCCACCAAGGCTCTTGACAAGTTTGACCTCAAGACATTCGAATTGCAGGCCTATCCTGTCGATCCGTCTGAGCTTACCGGGCTGCGCGGAGGAATGTCGGCAATTATGAAAAGATGACAACTGACCGTATGACTGTGTTTGAACGTTTGAAGGCTATATCCTGTCGTGAGTTGAAAGGGTATTCCCATCGTCCGCTGTTCCTGTTCTGTATGGTGGTGGCTCCGGTGGTGTGTGCCATCTTCTTCGTCACCCTTATGGACAAGGGCTTGCCCACGAAGCTCCCGGCCGGGATTGTGGACGAGGACAATACAAATATCTCGCGGACGATAGTCAGGACCATTGATGCCATGGAGGAGGCTGATTTTGTGGCATCGTACCCTTCATTCTCGGATGCGGGAGAGGCGATGCAGCGCGGAGAGATATATTCATTCTTCTATATCCCCAAGGGGACTACAGAAAAAGCCCTTGCCAGCCGACAGCCAAAGATATCATTTTACACTAACGAGGCGTATTTTGTGCCGGGTTCGTTGCTTATGAAGGATATGAGGACCGCCTCGGAGCTGTCTGGCCTCGCGCTCACCCGCGAGACTCTGTATGCGAAAGGGGCGACCGAGGATAAAGCCATGGGGATAATCCAGCCGATTACCATCGAGACTCATCCTATCAATAACCCGACACTTGACTATGCCGTGTATCTAAACAATATCCTTGTGCCGGGTATCCTGATACTCCTGATTATGCTTTCCACCTCCTACACAATAGGTATGGAATGGAAATTCGACACCCAGAGGAAACTTTATGAAATGGCGGGCAATTCCTCATCGATTGCTCTGGCGGGGAAGCTCTTGCCTCAGACAATACTGTTCACTCTGATGTTTGTGTTCTATGACGTGTATTTCTATAAAATCATGGGATATCCATGCAATGTCAGCCTGTGGCATATGATGTTGCTTGGTTTTGTGACCGTTCTCGCGTCCCATGCGTTCGGAGTGTTCTTCTTCGGGGTGTTTCTGGGGCAGATGCGTACAGCCATGTGCCTTTGCTCGTTATGGAGAATCCTGTCGTTCTCGTTGGCGGGGTTCACTTATCCGGTGACGGCGATGACTCCATTCCTGCGTCATCTCGCGTGGCTGTTCCCCCTCCGGCATTATTATCTCATATATGTCAATCAGGCCCTTAACGGATACTCGATAATGTATGGCCATCGGTTGTGGCGTTGCTATGTTTCCTGCTTTTGCCGCTGATTGTCTTGCCTCGTTACCGCACGGCGTTCCTGAAATATAAATACCAAGCATAACAGTGATGAAATCGATATTGAACATATTCCAGATATGGTATCGCGAAATCGGGAACATTATCCGCGACAAGGGGATAATGATATTCATCCTATTTGTGCCTTTAGCTTATCCGTTGCTGTATTCGTATGTCTACACCAACGAGGTCGTGAGGGATGTCCCTGTCGCGGTTGTGAATGAAAGCAACTCAGACTTCAGCCGCGAGATTCTGCGCAAAATGGATGCGTCCCCCGATATGAAGATTGAGGCGTATTGCACCAATATGGATGAAGCGAGAGAGCTGGTAAAACGCCAGAAGGTCTATGGAATAATACGTATTCCCGAAACCCTGACAAAAGATCTTTCGCGAGGGGAACAGGCTACTTTGGGACTGTATTGCGATATGTCAAGTATGCTGTATTACAAGGCGCTGCTTGTCACGGCCACCAATGTCTCGCTTGAGGTGAACAAGGATATAAAGGTCGACCATTATATAACCGGCTATACCGACCGCCAGGATGAAATCAGCAAGATGCCGATTGAATATGATTATGTACCGTTGTATAATCCACAAAGCGGTTTCGCCGCATTCCTGATTCCACCGGTGCTTATGCTTATCATACAGCAGACGCTGCTTTTGGGTATAGGCATGTCGATGGGCAACTCGCGGGAGCGTCACCAGGGGAGCGTGATTCCATTGCATCCGTGGTATAAAAATCCGGTACATATAGTAGTCGGGAAAGCTTTGCCGTATTTTATGTTGTATATGGTGCTGGCCATATATATGTTCACGGTCGTGACAGACATGTTCACCCTCCTGAAACTGGGACATTATGAAACTTTTGTTGCGTTGATTATACCCTATCTTCTGGCATGTATTTTCCTCGCTATGGTATTGTTGACATTCATTTACCGACGTGAGGATTCCATACTTTTGCTGGTGTTCCTGTCTGTGCCGTTGCTTTTCCTGTCTGGATTATCATGGCCGACCCCATCCATGCCGGAGTTCTGGAAGTATGTCTCATATCTGTTCCCGTCGACATTCGGAATGAACGGATATGTGCGGATAACCTCTATGGGTGCTTCCCTCAATGACATCCGGACGGAGTATATGGCATTGTGGATCCAGGCCGGTGTGTATTTCCTGCTCGCGTGCTGGTTCTATCGCCGACAGATTGTAGCTATGGCGCGTCGTGTCCGTCCTTCGGCTAAGAAAGGCTGAAACTGATTGTCAAACATCTTATGTGCTTTAATGATGAATATGTCCGATAACCAGCGGCTTAACCGTATTGTGTGTCTTTTGCTGACATTGATGTCGGTGAGAGTGAATCTATATGCACAGATGACAGAGACCGATTTTGTCGCGGATTCTATATCTCAGGATGAAAGTGTCCGTGGCAATCTGAAGCCGGAATTGAAATCAATTTATGAGCTGCCTTATTCAGTCAAAGGCAGTAGCCCTGACTGGCACAGGCTCTGGATAAACACGGCCACATTGAGCGGCGCGTTTGTCGGAACTTTGCTTGTGCTTGAATGTCTGCCCGAAGATGCCACGGCATGGAACAGGGCTGAGTTGCAGGATGTGCCGCTCTTCAAGCGCTGGCGTGACCATGTGATAAAGGAGGGCCCGGAATGGGATCATGACAAATTTTATTTCAATTATATCCTGCATCCGTATGCCGGGGCGGTTTATTACATGGGCGCGAGAAGTTGCGGATTCAATGTATGGCAGTCGCTGCTGTACTGCACCTGCATTTCGACTGTCGGATGGGAGTTCGGGATAGAGGCTTTTATGGAGCGCCCATCGATACAGGACATTTTCATCACACCGTTGGTCGGCAGTCTGATAGGTGAGGGATTCTATAAAGTCAAAAGGTCGATTGTCAATAACGGTTACCGCCTCGCAGGTTCCTCAGTGTTAGGGAATATCGTGGTCTTTCTGGTCGATCCGGTTAACGAGGTAGTCGGATTGTTTGCCGTAATCCGTCCAGAAAATTAGCCAAAAGGAATGCGTCGCAGCCGGTCCTGTCATCGGCGATGGTTTTCCCTACAAACGGTTCGGTGCGCTTCGGATTGTCATTGCAATGTTCGTTCTGAGATAAATATTTGACAGGATTGTCAAAACCGATGTAATCTTCTTCCATATGTCGCTTTTTTATCGTATCTTTGCGCGGTAAATAACAATTTTAGGGGTGCTTGCAAAAGTGCAGGCTGAGATTATACCCTCTGAACCTGATCCGGTTAATACCGTCGTAGTGAAAAAATTATGAGGAAGATGATTCTTCGAACGACCCTCCTTATGGTTGGGGCGGTCGTTTGTGACACTGCAAGCGCAGTGTCGGTTGACAGCGTGGATGGAGATTCCATGTCTGTAGTGTTGAACCAGGTGGATGTCGTGGCCAATCGAGCCGACTCGAAGACACCTGTGGCGTATACCAACATCGGCAAACGTCAACTCACGGCAAACAATGACGGGCGTGATATGACCTATTTGCTGAATATGACCCCTTCCGTGACGGTCAGTTCGGATGCCGGAGGGGGTATGGGATACACGGCGATGCGTGTCCGTGGATCCGACCCTTCCAGAATCAATGTGATGGCCAACGGATTGCCGTTGAATGACCCGGAAAGTCACCGTGTCTATTGGGTAAATATGCCTGATTTGGCTTCCTCTTTGCGCGATGTCCAGATTCAACGTGGTGTCGGGACATCCACCAACGGTGCGGGGGCGTTCGGGGCAAGCATCAATATGGTGACGGATGCCTCATCGGAAGACCCTTATGCTGAACTGTCTGGGTCGTATGGTATGTATAATACCAATCGTCAGACACTTCGTGTCGGTTCCGGATTGCTGGGAAATCATTGGAGCGTCGATGCGCGCCTGAGCCATATGGGCTCTGACGGTTATATCGACCGGGCCTCCTCCCAATTATGGAGCTATTTCGGCCAGGCGGCTTACCAAAGTTACAACACATCGTTGCGTCTTGTGGCTTTCGGCGGCAAAGAACGGACATACATGGCCTGGGATTATGCGTCGAAAGAGCAGATGGAGGAGTACGGGCGCAGGTATAATCCTTGCGGGGAGTATATCGACAAGGATGGAAACCGGGCTTATTATGCCGACCAGTTTGACAATTTCGTGCAGCATCACTTCCAGTTGCTTTTCTCGCAACGGATAGGGGAGTGGTTCAACATCAACGCGGCTCTGTTTTACACAAAGGATGACGGTTACTATGACCAGTACAAGACCGGTCGCACGTTGGTCGAGTATGGGCTGCAGCCTTTTATGAACGCTGACGGTGAACTTGTCAAGAAGTCTGACCTGATTCGGTTGAAATACAATGTGAATGGTTTCGGCGGCGGACAGGCCACGGTCAATTTTAGACGTGGGAGGTGGAACGCTACTCTCGGTGGTGCTGTCTCTGACTTCGACGGACACCACTATGGCCGGGTGAAGTGGGTGCGCAATTATGTAGGCCCGATTGATCCGTTGCAGAAATACTACGACAATCACGGTCGTAAGTTTGATTCGAATGTATATTTGCGAGCCAATTATGACATTGACCGGCATTTTTCGGTGTTCGCAGACCTGCAGTACCGCCATATACATTATACCATTACAGGAATGTCGGACAACTGGGATTGGAACACCTCGTCGCTTGCGATACTTGATGTCGAGCGCCGATGGGATTTCTTTAACCCGAAAGTAGGAGTGAACTATACCTCAGGGGCGCATCGTGGCTTCGCGTCTTGGGCGGTGGCGCAGAAAGAGCCTACCCGAGACAATTTTACGGATGGTACTCCCGAAAGTTATCCGAAGGCTGAGCGGCTTGATGATTTCGAGGTCGGATATAGTTTCAATCACAAGCTTTTCTCGGTAGGGGTGAACCTATATTATATGTTGTATAAAGACCAGTTGGTAGTGACAGGTCAGTTGTCAGACACCGGGAACCCGTTGAGTGTTAATGTCCCGGACTCATACCGTATGGGCATTGAATTGCAAGGCGCTTTGAGACCGTGTGAATGGTTCGATTGGCAGTTCAACCTCACACTGTCGCGCAACCGGATAAAGAATTTCGTGGAATACATATATGAGGATGAATGGACAAACCCGATATCATTCGATTTGGGGGATACTCCTATCGCGTTCTCTCCGGACATCATTTTCAACAATGCGTTCAATTTCAAGTACCGGGATTTCGACGCATCGTTAAACAGCAGGTATGTCGGGAAACAGTATATGAACAACGCACGCTCCGAGGCTGCTTTGCTTGACTCGTATTTCGTGTCAGACCTCCACCTTGGCTACTCATTCAGGAACCTGATTGGAATCAAGGAACTCCGTTTGGGTTTCTCGATTTACAACCTGTTCAATGAGAAATATTTCAACAATGGATATGCCGGTGCCGGATATACTGTTGTAGACGGCAAGAAGGAGATTTACCGTTATGCAGGTTATGCAGCCCAGGCTCCGACACATGTGATGGCAACCATGTCATTGAAATTCTGATTGTATGCTGACGATCGACACCATTTTGGAGATATTGGGCCTTTGCATCGGACTTCTCTACCTATGGTGGGAATACTATGTCGATTCCAAAGTCTGGCTTGCCTCAGTGGTGATGCCGGCCATCTCGATGTGGATTTACTATTCCAAAGGATTATATGCGGACTTCGGCATAAATATCTATTACCTGCTTATAGCCGTCTATGGTTTTATATCCTGGACTAAAAAAACGCCGTCTCATAATAATGATTCTGGAGAATCCACAGAAAAGGGGAGTGTAAGACAGATTACCCGCACCCCCGTGTCGACCGGAGTATCCTTGATTTTTGTGGCGGCAATGTTGTGGTGGGGGCTTTGGTGGCTGCTGGTGACATTCACTGATTCAACAGTGCCGGTCGCCGATGCCTTTACCACGGCGTTGTCGATAGTGGGACTCTGGATGATGGCGCGAAAGTATGTCGAGCAATGGCTGGTATGGTTCGTCGTCGACATCGTGTGCTGCGGATTGTATCTTTATAAAGGGCTGTATTTTTACTGCGGCCTGTATGGCATCTATACCATCATATCGTTGTTCGGCTATAACAAATGGCTTAAAATGATGAAGGACCAGCTCATTCAGCGACAAAACAAAAGTTAAAAATAGCAAAAACCAGACTGCGAATGTTGTGGAAATCCCCCAAAAGCAATATCTTTGCAAGACTTATCGCCATCGTATAGCGACAATTCAAAACGGGGATGACTGGTTTTGACAGCGTGTAGAGGTGGTGAGTAAGCATGCAGAGCAATGGTGGCTACGCTCTATAATCAGGGACACCGCAATTTTAAATGGCGAAAACAACTACGCTCTCGCTGCTTAATCGAAGCACAGTAAATTAAGCTTTATCCGCGCCAAAGTGGCGCAGACGAGACATCGCCCGATTGTCATTTTCCCGAGACTAATCGACAAGGCGGTGCAGATAAATCGGGAATGGGAGGCCGGATGTTCCGCAAAGCCTCCGAGATAACAGGAACTAAGCGCGGGGTTGGCAGTCTTCAGCCTGTCCCACGTCGAAAACCAATAGAAGACTAAGCATGTAGAAAGCTCATTAGTTCCACGTTTGGACGAGGGTTCAAACCCCTCCATCTCCACTTGGCGGGTCGGACAGATTCCGGCCAACAAAAGTCTAAACAAGACTAAACCGCAGAATATCAATGTATTCTGCGGTTTTTTAGTGCCTAAAAATTTCGACTCAGGACCGAAATCGGACAGAAAAAAGACCGCTACGGACAGCCATTCGTTACCAACTCGTTACCACTTTTTTTAAAATCCAAAATGGTAACGGTTGGGTAACGATTAGTGCTGCATAAAGCATAGTATCAATGGGTTACAAAAACCTAACTCGGACGTAAGTCGGAAAAAGGCGGCCAAAAATCGGACAAGGGAATGAGCAATTCCAACTTCCATATTTACCACTATTCTGATTGTCCCGAACAACGATTATTTCATCATTCAAAACGAGGTGTTCGATACCGATTTTGTCGATGTCCGATATAAGTCTGACATTGGCCAAAATTGGTCTAAGCAAAATAAAAGTTAAACTCGTTATCATTCCAGACCACGGCAAAACCGGGTCTATGATAACCACCAAATCCTCGTTAAATGAAAAAGAACACATTCAAAGTTCTATTTTATATTCGCGGTAATCGTATCAATAAAGATGGTAATGTGTCCGTCATGATAAGAATAACCGTGGATGGTGAAATGGAACAGCTAAATTCCAAACTGGTCGTAAACCCTGAAATATGGGATGCAAAAGCCGGCAGGGCCATTGGTCGCTCGGCAAAGGTTCTTGAACTTAACAGTCGCCTGAATGATATTCAGGTTATACTGAAAGAACACTACTACGACATCCAGCGTCGTCACGGCTACGTCACCGCCGAAATGGTGCGCAACGCCTATATGGGTATCACCCAGCGAGAGGAGTCGCTCCTCAAAGTCTATGAGCAGCACTTGGAGGACACCAAGAAACTCGTAGGTCTCAGCAAGGCTGACCCCACCTATCGCAAGTACGAGCGTATGTATCGCCGTGTGGTGGAGTTCATGAAGAAGAAGTACAACATCACCGACATCCCACTGCGAGAGATCAAGTATCAGTTCATAGTGGACTTGGAGTTCTTCCTGCGCACGGAGTATAAGTATTCTCAGAATACGACCTACAAGTGCATGAAGTTCTTCAAGCAGGTAATCAACAAGGCTATCCGCGCCGGGCTTATCACCGTTGACCCTTTCAACGGCTACAAAATCTCCATCGAGCGTGTTGACCGTGGATACCTTACCGAAGACGAGCTGTGTAAGATGATGCAGAAAGAGTTCGCAAGCAAACGCTTGGAACAGGTGCGCGACATCTTCATCTTCGCCTGCTTTACAGGGCTGGCATACATCGACCTCGCCCACCTGCGCGTCGATAACATACAGAAGATGTTTGACGGTCGCCTATGGATAGTCACCCATCGCCAGAAGACCAACACAAAGGTAATGGTGCCGTTGCTTCCCCCGGCTCTGAAAATCCTCAACAAGTATGAGGGCTGCTACAACGACGGCCAGCTCATGCCGATAATCACGAATCAGAAGCTCAACTGCTATCTGAAAGAGATTGCCGACATCTGCGGCATCGAAAAGAACCTGACCTTCCACCTCGCACGCCACACCTTCGCGACAACGATGACCCTCGGACGCGGTGTGCCCATCGAGTCGGTCAGCAAGATGCTCGGCCACACAAACATTCAGACCACGCAAATTTACGCGAGAATCACCGCCGATAAAATCGGAAAGGACATGGACATCCTGTCAAGAAACCTCGGCAATCTCGACTTTTAATCTGAACATTCCATAAGCCTCATGCGAGTGCCGTTCGGGAATGCTCGGACGGCACTCGCTGTGTCCTGACGTGAGATTTTCAAAATATTTTCCACAAATTTCTACTTTAACATTCATTAAGGATATTTACATAAGTTATTGTCATTCAATGGATTAATATTGTGAGAATTAGAAATTCAAGCGTTTTTTATCCTACTCTTATCCCAACTCTATCCCGGAGTTATCATAGATGCACCTCCTTTTCCCGAAGTAACTTTGCATCACAAACAAACCGCTAAACCCACCTGATATGGACAATTACGTTATGTTCCCCCCTCATCCCGATCTGGCACAAGAGGTACAGAGAATGCAAGGCACTCTCAGCCGTCTTGAAAAGTTTCTCGCGGCTCAGGATGAGAAAATTCATAAAGCCGAGGAATATGGATTTATCCATGAGCGGCTTCCCAACCAGCCTATGGTGAGCAAGGATGAGGCCGCTGCTATCCTCTGTGTATCACCCCGACACCTTCAGCGCATCCGAAAACGGCTGGTGCTGAAATGGAAGAAGGTCGGTCGAGAAACCCACTACTTCCTGAAGGAACTTGTGGAGGCTATCGAAAAGTTCCAATGTCCTTGGAATCCGGTGGCATACGAGAAAGCAATGAAACGTGTAACCCGATTACCCCGATATTGATATGACAGTATTAGAGAAAAGAGCAATCCTCTCTGATTTCAGAGCCATAATTGATGATCTTCGAGCAGAAATCAAATGTGAAATCAGACGCGAAATCAAGGAAGCCAGCAAAGAGATTTATGCTGTCCTGACAAATCAGGGTATCATTGAGCCGGAAGAAAGAGTTTTGACCAAGGCACAGCTCATGGAAATGTATAATGTCGGCAAAACCAAAATAGAATCCATGATGGCTGACGGTACACTACCATTCATAAAATCCGGTGACAGCCGCCAGTCCCGCGTGACCTTCCGCTGGGCAGATGCCAGAATCGCATTTGAAACCACAAGAAGATAAAAACCATACCACCATACACCAATAATTAACGTGCCTCTTTTCAGGCACAAGTTTCCAACCCCAAAAACTTCTAATTAATATGGCACAAGAGCTGAATCAAGAAGATGTCCTTATCGCCCGCAACAACGACACCGGGCAGGTAGGCGCGGTGACCGGACTCAACGAGGACGGCACACCCAAAATGACCGATGTAAAGTCGGCGAAACTCTCTGACCTCGTGAAATTCTCAAAAGGCCAGAACCCTCTCGAAGCTTTTATGTCGAACTTCGTGCGCCAGTGCAAGAACCCCTCGACATTCGGATTCTTCCGCGTACCCGCCGACCGATACGACACGGTGGGCACCGTAATCGGCGACCTCGCCAAAGACCCAGTGGCAAATGCCGAGATGCTCAAAAACAACGTGGTCGATGTGCCGCTTCCGGCTCAGAAGGTAGATTCGCCG
>OLYK01000120.1_pt1 | contig 17385 bp, 11 predicted proteins | sample 1673651 | NCBI WGS metagenome assembly OLYK01 (sample SAMEA103958118, study PRJEB25191) | human gut metagenome | reverse complement strand
TTTGAGGCTGATGCGCCCGGATTCGTTCATCATACATCTCATGCGGCATTACCTTAGTTGTGCTTTCGACTTTATAATACGGGCACCCGTGGAAGGTATGCGGGCGTTCTCCCCATACCCAGCCATCAAAGTGCATGGCAATCACTTTATTATTCGGGCGGTCAGGCACATCAACATAATGAATCTTCACATCGACCGCGGGTTCTAATCCAGCAATGGCTTGCGCAATCTCACGTTTGGTCGTTTCCGTAACCTGTTGCCCAAGAATCTTTAATCCAGTTGGAGCAACCCCGAAAATAAGCCAGCCGCCATCCGTGTTGAGAAACGCACAAGCCGAGTGCATACCGTCTTTCAGCTCTCCGGTAGTCTTCTTCAGCTCCAGAGTCCGTGATTCGTCCGCCGCAATCAATGCCTTTATATCATAAATAGTCATTTCCATAATTCAGCCAAAATTACTAAAAATCATCGTCCATTATATCATAGTCGTCCTGCTAGACATGGAAATCATCATACGATTGTGAATCATTACCAGAATTCCAATCATGATGGCCACTGTAACGACTGCGGCTATAATAATCACAATCATAGTCTTCGTGATGCAGGCAGGAACGATTATCGCTGTTATTATTGCGCATGAATCTGTCTAAATCGTCAAGGTCCTCAGAATTGTCGGAATCATCAATTAATTTGTCTCCGACAGGTGTAACTGCACCATCTGAGGATATTCCCTCATTGTGATCTCTATTCACATATTCACTGTCTCTGCCAATTGAAGTTCCTATGCTCTCAGTGTGCGTACCATGCTCCGTTGTAGACTTCCTGAACTTACTAAAAAGCCAGCGAAACAAGAAAAACTCTCCTATGTAATTCCAAAATGACATCATTGTAGAGGTCGATTATTTTATCATGTCTCTGTATTTGAGATATATATTCCCCGTCTGAGCGGCTTCTCTTCTTTTGCGAGCAAGTAAGTCTGATAACGTAATACGTTCATCAAGCACCGCAATTAAATCTTCTCCGTCCATTAGTAAAACTCGTTTATCTTGGGAAATCCTAAACTGGATAATAGCTTCTTCAGAGAAACCTGAAATCGAAATGAAAAGACCTAATGTATTCTCAAATTTTCGGCCTATTTTACCCGAAAATGAGTCCAAATCAGATAATGGAGTCTGTTTGTTTCTCCATTTAGCCTCAAGTAGGTATTCTTCATAATTAAATGAGAATGCACCGTCAATTTGCTCCCCAGTTACCTTAAATGAACCTTTGGGGTCTAAATCCGACAACTCAAATAGTCGATATAATATTTTTTCTAATGCAAAACCGCTCCCTTGACGGTCAGATGAAATAGACCAAGAGTAAAACTCATTTTTTAATCCTAATAAAATCTGTTTAGTTCGGTTAAGCTGGTTTTGATGAGCTTGAGCTTTCTTCCTACGTTGTTTGGCTTCTTCAAGTTCCTTCTGAATATATTGATGGCCGTAAACATGCGTTCTTAATGCTTTCACAGCTTCCTTGGCAGTTTTAGCCTTTTCCTTGCCTCCATCCAAAATCTCCAAATGTGAAAAATCAGAAAAATCAGAAACGGAGAAAATTAATTGCATTAAAATATTGTGAGTTCTTGCTCCATTTTTAACGAGCATATCTATCACGCGAGCAGCTATGTTTTTCTTTAAATCAGTCCAATCAATTACAGCTAAAATGCCGGTTCCGTCACCGATTATTTGGTATAAAAATCTTTTAAGGTCTCTCTTATACCAATATATCGCAGTTAGAGCCTTTTCCAAAGCGACAATTGCTTGTGGCGATATTTTTTTGTTCTCTGACATAGTATTACATTGGTTTAATCATTGATTCGATGAAGACAATTTCTTCATCGGATAGGCAGTATTTGGCGTAGAGTTGAGCGTCGATTTCCTCGATGCTCTTGCTCCAGTCGATGTCGCTGCTTGCCGTGAAGTTTTGCATCGGGACATTGGCCCAGGTGTCTTTGGGATTGTGTTGCGTAGCCTTTAATGTACCTAACAGGCACCGGGCAAATTTTGTCTTGACGTATTTCAAACACGCGGATGCCTCCTCAGCAGAGGCAAACTTGCCGATGCTGAGGAAGGTGTCCGTGTGTCCGATTACCGGCACGCCGATTACCGGCGTGCTGAGCACCTCGCCGATGGCACCTGTGCCATTCGCCTCGGGTACGAATACGTTGTAGAAATCTAAATACTCACATGGCTGCAAATACTTAGAATCTATCCACTTAGTCTGTCGAACTCCTTTAATTCGCCCCATTATCTGAACTCCTGATCCCGAGATCTCTCGTTCTGAGTCAACAAATATTTCGGGTAAATTTTCAAATGCATTAGATGTAATCTTTGCTGCTGTACCTTTACCTTGTACTTGGATTATTCTAGGTATATTATTTAGGGCGAATTCGGAGAAACGATAGATGCCTTGGGACGAAACGGTTTTTGCAAATTCACCGTATTCAAAAGTTTTATTTGATTTAACTTTCTTCAAAATGGAAGTCAGTTGAGGAAATTCCGAGAAAAAACCGATTGGGCCGAACTCTTTACGGGAATCTCTATATCCGATTGCCACACCACCTTTGATGTCTACTGTAGGAAATACCTCATTGGACTTTTGGAAATAGTCGACTATCTTAAAATGGGAATCAAACAGCATTTTTTCCATCCATTCTTTGGGCGTCTGTCCCGCTTTGAAAAGATATCGTCCTGGTGTAATTAAAGTTACTATGGGTGCAAGTTTGAACGCTGCATCATAGAATAAATGATATATCGGGGCTTTTCGAGTACTTTCTCCCTCTTCTTGGTATGGAGGATTCCAACTATTGCTTTTATTTTCACGTTCTTTCCGACTAAGTCGCTTACTTTTTTGATAAAGAGTTCGGGTTGATTTTTGATTTTGTTTATTAAGTCTTCCGGCGCCCACATATTGGTCTTACCTTTGCGGAAGCCTAAGAGTGTGCGGCGAGTAATGGATTTAGCCATTGGGGTTTTGCAGATAACAAAGATGTTTTCTGCAACGGCAGCATCCCAAATAGTTTGATGTTCCTCGAGGGATTTCGGGGAGAATATCTCATTGCGTAGACGCGCACGGTAGATGTTATAAGCGAGGTAAAGAGGATATAGACCCGACTTTGAGTTTATCTCAAGGAGCGGACTATCGGGAGAGAACACCTCGGAGGTAACATCGCCACGGTCAACAAAGCGCGGTTCCTCAATGGTTTCCGAGAAGTCCTCGTTGAAGAAGGTGTAGCCGCCGAGACAGTCGCTCATGTGCATATTTACGACACGCCACGGAGTCAACACGGTTTCCTTATCAGGATTACGGAAAGTGGCGAAGATGGCTGCGATACGCTCGATGCGTTCCTCGATAGAGAGACGGTCAGCGGCGCGAGCCATCTGGCGTATGCGCTTGGCGGCAGCTGTGAAGATGTCGGGGTCGTAATACTTCTTGAAGGCGTTGAAGCGTTGCTTGGTTACGCCCTTAGGCATAAATTCCTCCCACGACTGCGCATCGACAAGTTGAGTGAAATTGTCGATAGTCAGTTCCTCGTCCTCGTTCTCGACCTTAGCGCCGTAAATCATCAGCGGCATACGGATAGAGATACCGCGAAGAATTGAGATGGCATCCTCCTTGACTTTCTTCTTTTTCTTCAATTCTTCGAGGCGAGCCTTTTCTTCCTCGGTCAGCTCACGCTTCTTTTTCTTTTCGAGTTTTTCCTTTTCCTCGTATTCTTCATTTGTAAGTCCCTGGTCGTTTACGGTAATATCGTTGGTCTTCCCTATCGCCTTAGTCTGACCGATAATGCCTTTCAGCTCGTCGAACTCCTGTATGTCACCGTCAGAGAGGCGCATCAACTCATCATTATAGAGGTAGCCGTCCTCGAAGCCATGCTGAACAACGCGCTCAACATAAACACGTTTGAGTTGCTGTAGCATATGCTCGGTGTTGAGTTGCTTCATCTGGCTACCCTCAATCGAGATGATCGGGCAGAAATTCAGGAACTCGCCGAGTTGCTGACGGTCGGAACCGCTTTGTTTCCCTGCCTTTCGGGAAATCTTGGCGGTTTCGGCAAGAACTTTGAGAGTGCGGTCGGGTGCGAAGTCGAACACATAGCAATCCTCCTTAACACGTCCATTGATTGTTGCCGGTGTCTGCACACGGAAAATTGTCTGCATATATGCAGATGCGGCAGTATTGAAGCTACCCGACAGCATAAACACGCCTGTCCACGGTTTGACGCTCACGCCGGTAGTAAGACGACCGCAAGAGAGCGTGATGGTGCGCGTCTGGTCGGGATCTTTGCCTATGGCTTTCTCCACCTTGCGCAGAGCCTCGTCGTTTGCTTCTTCCTCGTCACCTTCTCCAGCAACGTTGACAATCTCAAACATACCGAAAACAGGGTGATTTCTGAGCATCGCGGAAAGAGCCTTTGCCGACTTAACGCCCGGAACCATCCAAAGGGTATGCCGGAAGATGTCTCGGTAGCGTTTGTTGGCAAAGGGGTACATACTTTCTTCGTCGGTCTTCGTGAGAAGATTGAGGAAATTCTCAACGTGAGTCTTATGCACAAATTCGCCGTCATCGTTGGTGCGGAAAAATTCTCGGAAGTTAAACGCTATATCTTCATCGGCAAACTCGTTCATCAGTCTGCCGAGGTCGTAAGTGTAGATATTCAAGCGAGGAAGACCCGCGTATGGATTATGGTCGCCGGGGTGATCTATATCCCACTGCGCTTTTGCGCGTTGCTCCATAACGTAATCCCACGTGTAAATTTCTTCCTCCTTGAACTCGTCAAGTAGATTGAACGGTGTGCCGCTTAGACGGAGCACCTTTGTTTTCTCTTTGGTAAGCTCGGCCATGACAGCCTTACCGAGTTCGGTCTGCGTACCTTCGTGGGCTTCATCAACAATGATGAGATCCCACGGCGTCGAGAAAATATCGTTGTTCTTGTCGAAGTTACCGCCGACAAGTTCGGAGCCTCGAAGGTCTTGCATCGAGGCGAAATAGATATAACGACATTCCTCGCGCCGGGCGCGACGTTCGAGGTTTACAAAAGTGTCGCCATTGGTTTTTGAACCATAGGCGTATTCGTCGTTATCGTAAAATATCTTTTGGAAATCCTCAAACCAGCCCGCATCGACCACAGGGCGGTGAGTGAGGATAAGAACGCGCCGGAAATCGCCTCGCTCCTTGACAACCTGCAATGCAGAAAGGGTCTTGCCGAAACGCATTTTGGCGTTCCAGAGCATTTGATTCCCTTTCTTGAATTGCTTGAGGGTCTTGTCTATTGCCTCACGCTGTTCCGGGCGAAATACTATAGGAGACTGTCCTGTGGAAATTTCGTGACCTTGCAGAGCTTTACGCCCCTCCTTGACAGCAGTGATAGCTTTCTTAGCGGTTTCGAGGTCGCAACAAAACCATTCGTTAGCTCCGCTGACATGCTGAAATTCTTTGCGTTTAATTCCACTTCGGAGTAAAACGTCATGTACCTCTTTGTCATTAACGGCACCGAGTTTGCCATTGCGGACAAAGATAGCGATTTCAGTATGGAGAAGTTCATAGCTGATTCCCGCGGTCTTGGTGTATTGGTCAATACGCGCACGAGCAGCCTTGTTAAGTGCGCTGCTGTTAGGCGGTAATGTAATATTGCCATCCTCAAAAGTGGCTTCACCAATCTTGACGCAGTCGGCGTGGGCCGCATCCGGTATGCGGAACACGTAAATCAACTTCGCTTTGAGGTTAGAGAAATATTCCATGCCGATTAGTTTATAAGGTCGATGAATCGGATTTTTTGTTTAGCTTTCGGTGCGCTCCAGTCTTTGATTAGGGCGTAGGTACCGTTGTGTTTCTTAATATCTCCTGACTTACAACCCTCGCAATGACTAATGGTTTCGGTCTCGCCGAAAAGGTCGTAAACCACAGTGCGACGCTCGCCACACGAATTGGGAACAACACCTTTGATGCCGTCCATCTGCCAAATATTCCAAGAGATAATATAGGCGATATACAGCAGAGATTTCAGTTGTGGGTCTTTACCAAACTTTGTACGGTAGTAGTCGACAAACGTATATAGTAGAGCTTCGCGTGCGAGAACGAGGTTGTCACCCTGCCACTCGAAACCATAAATGCTCATATAGGCGGCTTGTGCCGCTTTGAGCCAGTCACCGCTTGTTTCTGTGTTCTCACCGACAACACGGAGTTTGCGGTCGAGAAGCCCGATACGACGCTCCACGGGGATAGGCTCACCTGTTACGGTGTCGTATCGGCTCACAAGGTATGGAGCCTCGCCGCAAGTAATTTCGAGGCGATTTTCATTAACATAGTCGCGCCAAGTCTTACCTTCTGTGAAAACGACTGGCTTTGTATTGACAATCCAAGAATGGGTGCCATCGGGATTGTCAACCTCCGTATTGAAAACTCCCTCGCGGCCAAACCAAGCATTATCAACAAGATTATTCTGCTTATTGCATATCCACGAAGGGGTGAATACCTCCGCCATTTCACGACTACGCTGTTGCTGCTGCTCGCGTGATTTGACGGCACGCGGCACAATGATGTTGCCGTTGGCGCCGGTGATGGCTTCTATCTTGATTTGGTCGCAGTACTGATAACCCTTCCCTCTGTCAGCATAGTTGTCGGTAGCCCAAAAAATGTTGACCTGCTCAGTATCGTTGCTTAAAGTATGGTCTTTAAGCAGCGTGTTAAGCAGTTCGGGCGACAGCTCGAAGATTTCATTTTCTTTTATGTCGACTTGCGGGTCTGTCATAGAATATAGAAAACTCCAGCGTAGCTATGCGAGGCCGACCAAAGCCTTTAAGCGACTACGTTGGAGCTTCCAATGTTTTTGGTTACGGCTTTCGCCGTTATGTCGTTGTGATATTCTTGGTCATTTCGCATACGATGCTTAGATTGCAAAGTTAGCTATTTTTCTCGAGATTAACGGTATGCAATCCTAAAAATCTGCGGAATTGATTCAATCGAACTATTGTTTTCGACATCTTTCCCATGCAACGTGTCTCTCATCATGCGGTTCATAAGGCGCATCAAGGCTACTTGTTTGAGAGGATTTCTAATGCTATTGATGGAATATAGGTTCAGTGAAAAGGCGCAAATCGGCGCAGTTAAAAATATCTAATGGGTGACAAATATTTCAAATTCATTTGCTCTTGCTTGCCGCCATCTTCTCTAAAAGTACACTATTAGTACACTGCAATCTGTAGATATTGCTGATAATCAGTATAGTTGCGGATGTATATGGAAATTTTGCAGATTTCAGATAGCCAAGAACAAGCGTCGATAAACGCCTTTTCTATTATATGTCTGCAACCCGCCCCTGACCCTTATCGGGCTTCTGCGGCGATTTGCGTCGCAAATTTATAAATATTTACCGGACTTCACAACAATCAGCCGCCGTTTTAACAGACCGATTTGTTAGAGTCGCCGCCCTTTTCATTAAGGAGGCCTCCCAATCTTCCCAATTCCCACAACCCAATTTTCCCAGTCCAATTTTCCCAAAACTCCCAAGACTCCCATAATTCCCAGCTATCAGCGATGGGAGTTTTGGGAGTCTTGGGAGTTTTGGGAAGATTGGGAGAGAGGGGGAAATCAGTTGGTTTTGGCGACTTTGCGGTTGCCGACGATATAGAGGCCGGCGGGGAGGGGGGCAAGGGCTTCATCGCGGGATACTCCCTGGCGTAACAGCTGGCCGGTCAGGGAGTAGACGTTGACCGGGCCGTCATTGTCGGCGGCTGGGTCGGCGGTAATCCCCTCAATGCCGCTCGACGCGGAGGGGTCGAGGTTCCAGGCGCGGAGCGACTTGACGGCGGTGGCTCCGTTGTTGGAGAATGCTTCTATGCCGTCGGCATCGCTGTCGGTAGGGAACACGCGGATTGAGGAGGCCCACTTGTCGTTGATGAAGATGTCGAGAATCGAATGGTCGATGAAGAGGTTGATTTTGATGTCAGACCCGCGACGGAGATATTCCGGCAGGGTAAGGGTGTAGACCCCGTTGTAGACACCGCCGTCATTGACCAGACGGTTGAGACGTGAGAAATCAACTGTCAGTGAGCTTGATGCGTAGTTGTAGGTGATGGAGGCCTCGGCTGAGCTGTTCTTGAAGATTTTGAAGCCGAAGGGATTGTTGCCGATGGTGAAGACGGCCTCGATTTCGACGGCGCGGCCCGAGACAGGGGAGAGCGACAAGGTGCCTTCAAGGTCAAAACCGCTCTTCTCGAAACCGACGGATGACCTCATGCCTGTCAGTCCGGAGTAAGGTTTCTGTATGAGCAGCCCGTTATCGTCGAGACTCCACTCACGGGGGAGGGAATAGCAGTGGGCCCATCCGAGATTCCAGTTGTCCTGGGATGACAGTTTGTCAGGCACAATGCCGAGGGCGATGGTCTTCCCGTCATGGTTGTAGATGGTCGGGGAGAGCAGCCCGAAACCGTCGCGGGAGTCCAGTTCCACATTCTTTCCCGAGGGGAAATTGGAAGCCGGGGCGAAGGTGCCGTCGGCATTGATGGAGCCTGTCCAGTAAATCGTCCTCACACCGGTCGAGGTGCTGAGCGGGGTGGCGGTGAAGAGCCATTTCCCATCGCCCATCGGGGTGATGTTGGGCATCTCCCAGAATACCCCGTCGGAAGAGGCGTTCGCGCCGGTGAAGAAGATGGCCCCGTCGTTGCTCCAGGTGGAGCTGGAGGGGTTGTAGCGGTGGAGGGTGGTGGTGCCGACCCCGTTTTTGGAGCTTCCGACGATAATGTAGGCGTTGTCGCCGTTGCGGAAGAAGTAGGGGTCACGGAAATCGTCCGACAGACCGCCGGGCCGACCGTTGATGATGGGGTTGGCGCTCCATTTCGTCCAGGCGAGCAAAGACGCGTCATCGGGGGAAGCCCCGGCGATGGTGGCGCGTCCATAGTCGACGGCGGTGTAGAGGATATTGGGCTTCCCCTTGGTAATCACGTCGTCGGTGAAGACACATCCGCTCCAGCACCCCTTGATGTCGTAGGCGGCTCCCGGCGCGATGGCGATTTTCTCCTCGCGCCAGTCATAGAGGTTCTCCGACGAGATATGCCCCCAGTGGAGACGCGCCATGTAGGGCCCGTCGGCATTTTTCTGGAAGAAGAGATGGTAGCGGCCATCGGCCCATACCATACCGTGGCATTCGTTGGTCCACGCGGCGGCAGGCATACCGTGGAAACGGGGGCGCAGGATGTCGTCGGCGAACCGTGAGGCGGGTATGTCGAGATTGGCGGGGTTCTCGGCCTTCCATGACTTTATGGTCTCCGCCCCTATGGCCTCATTCCAGATTTTTATGTCATCGATAAGACCATTGTAGGAGGTCAGCAGGAACGGCCCGGAATAATTCTGCAGCTGTCCGCGCCCTAGGGTGAAGGTGCCACCGGAGAAAGTCACCGTCCCCGAGCAACGTGTGGAGCCTACCGCCTCACCGTTGTTGTAGACGGTCACCGAACGGGAGTCGCAGTCGATCACGGCCACGAGATTGTTCCATTGATAGGTCGGCAACGGTGTGGAGATGTTCACCTCCACAGGCCATCCCCCGACATATGCCTTGAACGACCATTTCCCGTCGAATCCGAGGAAGAAACCGAATCCGGTCTTGGCGTTGTCGTCAAGGCAGCTGGCGATGGCGGTCTTCTCCGAGGTGTTCTCATCAATCTTGATAATCGGATATGAAGGCACAGCCGCCCAGAGCGAGACGGTCATCTTCTTTGAGCCTTCGGGGAGTATGTCGGTGAGCCTCGCGTCCACCCATGAGGTGTAGCCGTCGAACCGCAGGGCCTGTCCCTCGGCTCCGGCGACATTCTCGGGGGTGAAATGCCCCTGCACGGCGAAGCGGTTGCCGCTCACCACCTCCTGGATCTGTCCCGAACGGACATCCATCGGGAAATGGGCCACCAGCGAGGCTTTCGCGCCGGGAATCAACGCCGGCAGCAGGGTGAACATCGGGAAAAGGTATCGTTTCATTTCATGGATTATTTTCTGACGATGGCCGGACACATCCTGACGAGGGATATGTCCGGCCTGTCAAGGTTGTTTTTATGCAGTTTATCTAACGGAAATCTTGTTTACGGTATTGCCCTGGCGGACAATATAGATGCCGGGAGTGAGGGCTTCGGGATTGACAGCGATGCCCTGGATGGTGAAATATTCCGCAGGAGCATCACCCATGTCACCGGCTATGCCGTTTATGTCGGAGATGGCGGAGTTCTTTGCTGTCAGGTAGTTGAGGGTGTTGTCGGTGAGTTTGACGAGGTTGGAATGGAAGGCGTTCACACCCTGACGGGGCGACCACTCACATGCGGCAAGACCATTGGCGATGATGGTGCCGTTGCCTTCGGTGACAGGCTTGAACTCGACGATACCGGCCACGGCATGGTCTTGGACATGACCCCATGTGCCAAGCACTGTGGCGTTGTTCTGGTTCTCGAACTTCTCGACGGTATTCTTCCCGTCGGCGGTGTAGACAGCGTTGTAGGCGTTGAGGTCCCACATGCAGTTGTGGTCTTCGCGCCACATCTCGGTGCCGTTGCCGGTGCCGAGGAGGGCGAAAGTCTCCATCGGGAAGTCATTGTTGGTCTCAAGGCCGACATAGATTTCATGGTCGCGGTGGTCATAATATTGCGACGCGTCCAGTCCGTCGGGGTTGTCTTTCTCGTTGACGAACCAGTAGCCTATCTGGGCGTTCACAGTCCAGACATCGGTGCCCATACCGCCGTCGCTGTCACCGTAGATGCCCGGGGCGAAGTCCGCGCTTATTCGTCCGAGGGCCGGGAGAAGCTGGGTGGCATGTTTCGAGAGGTAGAGCGACCCGCCATCGGCCACAAATTTCTTGAGGGCTGCGACAGTCGCCTCATCTGAGAACTCGGCGGGAAGATTCCCCTTGCCGACATTCAGGCGGTCGATGTGTATCCAGATGCAGTCGAGGTTGTCGGCGGTTATCTTCGAGGTTTCGCCGGGAGCGATTACCGTGCCGTCAGGATTCGCGTCGGTGAAATGCTTGGCGGCGGCATATTCCTGGAAGTTGTCGATTGACTCGACATCAGGATAACCGATGAGCATTCCCATACGGGCCGAGGTGGAAGCGGAGCAGCCAAGGGCGAACATTGCGAGAGAGGAGGCGAGTAATAATTTTTTCATGTTTTTGTCAGATTACGGATTTGTTTGAAGTGATAATTTAAGGTGGGAAAAGCGCGTGGCGGTGGCTAGCCACAGGGAGGAAAGGCTCTTTGGGGCCTTCCTCTCCCTGTGGTCGGGAATTGGGAATTATCCGGGAACTAACTGATTACTGGAGGTAGTGGAGAATGTTGAGGGTCAACTTCTCGACGTTGTGCTGGTAGGGGTTGGGGCCTGAGTTCTGGTTCCACTCGTAGGCGGCGAAACCGTTGGCGATGCAGCGGCCATGGTCACCGGCGGCATAGAACTCCACCAGACCGGCCACACAGTGGTCGCGGACATGTCCCCAGGTGGCGAGCACAAGGGAGTTGGTGGTGACTTCAAAATTCTTTATCACGTCAGGCTGGTTCCCCTTGCCGTAGATGTTGCAGTCCCACATGCAGTTGTGGTCTTCACGCTGGCCGGGGCCGATGAGCGGCAGGTTCTCGTAGCCGTAACCGTTGGGGTCTTCGAGGGTCAGGCCGTTGTAGATGGCGTGGGCCGTGCGGTCATAGAAACCCTGGTCTGAACCGTCGCGGAAATCCCATCCGAGATAGGGATTGATGACCCAGACGTCGTCGCCCGAACCACCGGCACCGTTGCCGAATATGGTGGGCTCCATGCCCTCCGGCACGAATCCGAGGGGGAGGGTCAGCTGGGTGGCCATGTTGGAGAGGTAAATCGAGCCGCCGTTGGCCGAGTATTCGCGCAGGGCGGCGATGGTTGACTCAGATGAGATGTCGGCGGGGAGGTTCTGCCATCCGAAGGGAAGACCCTCGCGGTCGATTTCAATCCAGATTACCGAGTAGATGTCAGGGTCGAGCGATGAAATCTGGGAGGCCTGTATGAACTCGGCGTTCTCCTGGGCGGCGAACCATGTGGCGGCGGCGCGTTCGTCATCGTCGGGGAGGTCGGCGATTGTGGGGGCTGTCATCAGGTAAGCCATCTTGGAGGCCACATAGGGCACAGTAGTGATGACCGACACACCCTCGGAGACATATTTGTTGTCATACTCCACCTTGACGGTGTAGACAAGCTGGCGGTCCATAGGCTGTCCCTTGAGGGTGCAGGTGGTGGCGTCGGCGGGAAGGATGGTCGGGGCTCCGTTGTCACAGCTCACGCGCACCCCGGTGATGCCGGCCTGTGAGGGGAGCTGCCAGGTGAGGGTCACGGTGCGTCCGGCTACTGATGCCTGGAGACCGGAGGCGGCGGCCACCGCCGGAACCTCGGGATAACCCTTCGGCTCGTAGTCTGAGCAGGAGCTGAGCAGGCCGCAGACAGTCACGGTCAGGAGGGCCAGCAGGTATGATGAAATCTTCTTCATTGTATCGTTTTTTTAAGGTTACTTGTAAAGGTCTCCGGCGTTGTCGACCTGGTTGACGGGAATCGGGAGGTAAATCTCATCCTCGGTCAGGTTGGCACCCTGATAGTAGGAGTGGATTTTCACCTCGGAGGCATAATATTCGTTCATTGTCTGGACGACATTGCCCCAGCGCACGAGGTCGAACCAGCGGTGACCCTCCATGGCAAGCTCGATGCGGCGTTCCATGCGGACGGCGCGGCGGGCGTAATCCTGGTTCCATCCGGAGGCGGGATATTCCTTCACCAGGTAGTTGGCGAGGTTGGGGTTGCAGTCGACGGGGGTGTAGGAAGGATCGACCGAACGGGCGGCCTTCTTGCGGATTTCATTGATAAGCTCGCGGGCCTCCGTGAGGTTCTTGTTCTGCTCGATAAGGGCCTCAGCCTTCATCAGCATCACGTCGGCGTAGCGGATAAGGCTCCAGTTGAGCGAGGATGCTCCCCAGGGCACGATACCGGGTGTGCAGTAGGGTGATTCAGGGGCGGTGTAGGGCTTCTTGCCTGAGTACTGGCCGTAAAGCTCGAGGTTGCGACACCACTTCTCGTTATACATATGGCCGCGCCAGGGCATTCCGATACGTCCGAGGGTGAAGTCGAGACGGGGGTCGACGTTGCCGGGATAGTCGGGGCCGTCGATGTTGTCGTTGTTGAATGAGCCGTCGAGATAGGGAAGGCCGTTCTCGTCGGTACGGAAGGCGTTCACAAGGTTCTGCGAGGCGAGATAGAAGTCGTCGCCGTTGCCGTAGAGGTTCCCTTCCGACCATGTGCAGTTCAGGCAGTTATTGAAGTTGAACTGGTCGGGGGAGTTGGCCGAGGAGAACTGGATGGCCATCACCGACTCATACATGTTGTTGTATTCAGGCTTCGACATGTCGAGGAAGTTGGGATAAAGCTCATACTGACCTGAGGCGATGACATATCCGGCGAATTCCTCTACTTCGGCCCATGAGGAGGTGAAAAGGCTGACGCGGGCATGGATGGCGGCGGCCACATAGCGGTTGAAACGTCCCACCTGCTCCTGCTTCTCGGGGAGCGCGTTGTAGGCGGCGCGGAGGTCGGCCTTGATGAACCCGGCAATCTGGTCGCGGGTGTACTCGTCGGCGCGGCAGCTCGAAGGATCCACCACAGTCTCGTCGAAGTAGGGGAACTTCTGGAATATGCGGAGCATGTCGAAGTAGTAGTATGCACGGAGGGTCTTCATCTCGGCCACGAAGGAAGCGCGGTTCTCGTCGGAGATGGCCGAGGAGTTGAGGATTGCGCGGATGGCGGTGTTGCAGCGCGAGATGGAGTAATAGTTGTTGCGCCATTTGAAGTTGGCGATGTCATTGTCGCTCTGGACGTTGCCCACTTCGAGCTGGTGCATGTAGCCCTCCATTGTCACTCCGTCGCCCCCTTTGAGGGCGTCGTCGGAACGGACATCGAAGACCCAGTTGTTGATCGGGCCGGCGAAAGACTCGTTGTTGCCGAAATAGTGGCAGAGAAGTGTGGCGTATGCCGAAGTCATGAGGTCCACAGCCTCCTCATCACCCACCTGTTCGTCGGTGAAAGAGCCCTGGGGCTTGGTGTCGAGCAGGTCGTCGCAGGAAACCGAGGCGAAAGCCATCGAGGCCAGGGCGGTGGCTGCGAGGGTGTTCTTTATGATGTTTCTTAAGTTTTTCATTTCTGGGTGGTTTCTGGATTAGAACTGAAGGTTGAGTCCGATGGTGAATGTGCGCGGACGGGGATATGCTCCGTTGTCGATGCGCGCACCATATTCGCCGGGGAGGATTTCAGGGTCGAGACCCTTGTACTTGGTGATTGTGAAGACATTCTCCACCTGGCCGTAGACATCGAGGTTGGTCGCTCCGATTTTCTTGATGAGGTTCTTGGGCAGGGAGTAAGAGAGCTTCAGGTATTTCATCTTCATGTAAGAGCCGTTTTCGACATAGTAGGTCGAGAAGCGGGCCTCGTTGTTGTCGTCGGTGAGCGACAGGGCCGGGATGTCGGTGTCGGTGTTGGTGGGGGTCCATGCGTTGAGGATGTCAACGCCACGGTTGGTGGCCAGGTTGCCGTAGTTCATCGACAGGAGCTGACGCTTCATGTGGTTCTGGATGTCGAACCCGAAATCACCGGCGAAGAACATGTCGAGGGTGAACGCCTTGTATTTGAAGGCCAGGTTGAGACCGAGCGACAGGTCGGGATTGGGGTCGCCGATGATGCAGCGGTCATTGTCGTCAATCACACCGTCACCGTTGAGGTCGCGGTAAATCAGTCGGCCGGGAGCGGCACCGGTCTGGGTGGCGTGGTTGGCCACCTCGACATCATTCTGGAAGATGCCGTCGCAGACATAGCCGTAGTAGACACCCATGGGTTCGCCGGGAATCAGTCGCTGGTCGCCACCGATGAATTTCTGGCGGGAGTTGAGGGTCACGAGCTCATTCTTGTACTGCGAGATGTTCAGTGAGCCGTTCCAGGAGAAATCGCCATACTGGGGAGAGTTGTAGGCCACGGTGACTTCCCAACCGTTGTTCTTCATGTCGCCGGTGTTGAGCCATACGGCGGCGTTTTCTCCGGCCACGTCGAGGGCGGGCGGGATGGTCAGCATGTCCTTGGTCTTCTTGATGTAGTAGTCGGCGCAGACGTTGATTGCCCCGTTGAGGAGCTGGAAGTCAAGACCGATGTTGTTCTGGGTGGTGGTCTCCCATTTCAGGTCGGGGTTGCCGGTCGATGCCAGGGTGATACCCGAGGTTGTCGAGGAGTTGGTGCCGTTGATGTCATACGCTCCGTTGCCGGTGTTGAAGATGTATGTGGAGTAGGCCGGGTAGAGCGAGGGGATGTTGGCGTTACCGTTCTGACCCCATGAGTAACGAATCTTGAGGTCGGTCAGGATTTCGTTGTGGGGGAAGAACTCCTCCTGTGTGGGACGCCAGGCGAGGGAGAATGCGGGGAACACACCTGCGCGGTTGTCCTTGGCGAAACGCGAGTTGGAGTCGCGGCGGATGGTGAATGAGGCCAGGTAGCGGTCGGCATAGTTGTAGTCGACCTTGCCGAAGAGGGAGAAGACGCTCCACTGGGTCTTGCCTCCGCCTGCCTTCTGCACACCGGTTCCTGCGCCGACCTGCATGAAGTCCTTGTCCTCGAATGCGAAGTTCTCGCGTGAGCCGTTGAGGTCTTTGAAGGTGTAGCCGATAGCCTCCGTACCGAAGAGGACATTGAGGTGATGCACACCGTTGAAGGTCTTGTTGTAGTTTGCGGTGTTGGTCCATGTCCAGGTGTCACCCTGCCCGTAGACACTGCCGACACTGTTGACATCACCGGGATTGACGGTGCGGCCGAGGGTCACGTTGAAATACTGGCTGTGTTCGATACCGATGTTCGATTTAAGGGTCAGACCCTCGACGGGCTTCACCTCCAGGTATGCGTTGCCGAGGATTCTCCATGAGGAGAGGTCATTGTCGGCGGCGTTGGCGATGAGCTGGCAGGGGTTGGCGAGGTCGGAGGCGATAAGGCCCAGGGGACGGGTCCATTCGCCGTTGAGACCCTTGACAGGGAGGGCGGGATGCTGGCTCATGGCGGTGAAGGGGATACCACGGTCACCGGCGACATCCATACCACGGTTTGTCCAGCGGGCCACCATCAGGTTCTCACCGACAGAGATATATTTGTTGAAATCGTAGCGGGAGTTGATACGGGCCGAGTAACGCTCATTGAATGTGGAAATCGAACATTTGGAACGCCTGAAGGCGCGAAAACGGGAATACGAAGAAGAATCCGGTGGTCTGTTGCAGGGGAAACTGGATCTGCGGGCCATTGAAGAGAACAAGGAAGCACTTTTGAAAATGGACAGTCTGGTGGCTGCGCAGTGCATCCGGGTGGATAAAGCAAAAGAAAATGTGGAGGCTGCCAGAGAACGAATGGCAGAAGCCATGAAAGAGAGAAAAATGCATGAAACCCTCAGAGAAAAAGCATTCGAGGCTTTTCTGCAGGAAGAAAATCATGCGGAAAGTAAAGCAATCGATGAACTGACCAGTTATACTTACGGACAAAAAAAGCCGGCAGGCGGATTGAGACAACGGGAGGACATAAATGGCAAGAGAAAAGACTCCGGAAGAGCAGACAACGGATAACGAGAGAAAACAGCTGGCGGAAGAAAAGAAAAAACTGAAGAAAGAACAGCAGGCACAGCGCAAGGAAGCAAAGCGCCGGGCAAAAGAAATCGCAAAACAGGAAGATGCTCTGGATGACGGGAGCGAAGGCAACAGCCTTCTGACCTTCGGAGCGACCATACTGATCGTGGTACTCTGGATGGCTGTAATCTGCGCGATCATCAAGCTGGATATCGGGGGATTCGGAAGCTCTGTGGTGACTCCCATTCTCAAGGATGTGCCTGTGCTGAACAAAATTCTCCCGGCTAACTCCATAACAGAGACTACGGATGGCAGTGCCTACGGTGGCTATACCAGTCTAGAGGATGCGGTGGATCAGATCAAGAGTCTGGAGCTGCAGTTGGAGCAGGCGCAGACGGCATCTGCAGCAAAGGAGGAAGAACTGGATCAGCTGAAAGCTGAGGTGCTGAGACTTAAGGAATTCGAGAATCAGCAGGTGGAATTCCAGCGGATTCAGAAAGAATTCTATGATGAGGTAGTCTATTCCGATAAGGGACCGGGTGCGGAAGAATATAAAAAATATTATGAATCCATGGATCCCGCTACTGCCGAATATATTTATAAGCAGGTAGTGACGCAGTTGGAAGAGAGTCAGGAGATACAGGATTATGCGGCAGCCTATTCTGCAATGAAACCGAAGCAGGCAGCGGCTATTTTTGAGCAGATGACTAATAATCTGGATCTTGCG
>OLYK01000119.1_pt1 | contig 17413 bp, 18 predicted proteins | sample 1673651 | NCBI WGS metagenome assembly OLYK01 (sample SAMEA103958118, study PRJEB25191) | human gut metagenome | reverse complement strand
TTGAAGGCGGCGATGTGGAGATCGTGGGCGCTTTCCCCGCCGGCATCATCGGTGCCACCGAGGCCAACCTGCTGGCCTCCGCTGCCGGTGAAAACCACGAGCACACGGAAATGTATCCTTCCTTCGCCGCTGTGGCCGAAAAGGAAGGCTTCTCCGAGATCGCCGCTGTGATGCGCAGCATCGCCGTGGCCGAAGCCTACCACGAAAAGCGCTTCCTGGCCCTGGCCAAAGACATCAAGGAAGGCCGCATGTTCATGCGTGAAAAAGCCACCGTGTGGCGCTGCCGTAACTGCGGCTGCCTGGTGGAAGGCACCCACGCTCCCGAAATGTGCCCGGCCTGTGCCCATCCCAAGGACCACTTCGAAGAACTGAACTACACCTTCTAGTCCTTTCCTGACGTAGCCTGCCCGCTGCAGAATGGATACCCGGGGCCGCGGCATCAGCCGCGGCCCTTTTGCGCATCATGCAAAAAGGCCATCCCTATGAAAGAGGATGGCCTTTTGCTGTCACGAAGGGCGTCCAGCCCTGTGCCGGGAGCGTGCGCGCCAAAGGGGACGCTTGGGGGATCCCGGCGGGGTGCGGCGTGCGAGGCCGCCCCGCCGGGCCACGGGATACGGGCCTTGCGGGCAGGCCATCGCAGGCCATGCCGCCGAACGTGCGCGGGCGGCGCCTCCTGCCGCCGTCCGTGATCCCGATGCCCGGCATCACGGCAGCGCCGGAGACCGCCTCCACGCCACCGGTTTTTAGGGCAGGCGCGGTCCCTGGCCCGAAAACAGGTCAAAGTTGTTGCCCAGACGTCCGGCGCCGTTGAGCAGGGTCTTGCCCAGGGAAAGGTAGTCCGTGCCGCTTTTGCTGCGCAGCTGGCGTTCCCTGGCCTGGGCCCCCTGGGCGGCGTTGCGCTGGTTCCAGGCCTGGACCTCCTGATTGTAGGCGGCGCGCTCCCCCTGTTCCTCGATGGACAGGGCATCCAGCTCCCCTTTTTCCCGCAGGTCGAGCTGGCTGTCCAGGTGGCTGCCGCTGTCGATCTGCGCCCCCGAGGCCCCGGCCTGTGCCCGCTGCCTGCCGATCAGCAGGGCCGTTTCCTGCCGTTTGCGCACCGCCGCATCATAACTGTCGGCCCGGGCCTGTCCGGCTTCTTCCTCGGCCATGCGGGCATTCTCCTCGGCTATCTGCGCATTGCGCCGGGCCATGTCGGCGGCGAATTCCGCCTGCTTGCGCTGTTCTTCCTGACGGCTCACGGCACTCCAGGTGCCCACGGCCGTGCCGGCAAGGGTCACGGCGGCCCCCAGCAGGGCCGCGGTACTGCTGGCCACGGCCATCAGCGCAGCTCCTTGTGCCAGACGCTTTCCGTATGGAGGGCCCCCAGACGGCGATACAGGGCGTCACAGGGCCGGGAGGCCGGGGAACTGTACTGGATCACGTCCGCGCCGCGCTCCCTGAGCCCGGCCTCGGCCGTGCGCAGCAGATGCAGGACGGTCAGGCCCTTGCGGGCGGCCGGGGCCAGGTACAGGCCGTCCAGGGCGGCCAGACGCCTGCCCGGACGGTGCGGGCAGTCCGTGAGGGTGAAGGCGGCATAGCCCCGCAGGCGGCCGGAATCGTCCCGGGCCGTCACCACATGCAGCATGCCCAGGCGCTCCCAGCAGGCATAGCGTTCCGCGTCCAGCGCATAGGTCTGCGGGCCGTACAGGGCGGCCTCGCTCTCGTCCCAGTGGGCCTGCAGCAGGGGCGGCAGCTCCGGCAGCAGGCGGTCGAGCGCTTCCTGGCGACAATGGATCATGGTGCCTCCTTGGTTCATAATTCCGCAAATTCCACATCCAGGCTCAGGGCCAGCAGATGGAAGGGCAGGGGGCGTTCCTGCACCAGCCAGATGCTGGCCGAGGGGCTGTGCCCTCCGGCGGGCAGGAAATCCACATCGCCGCTGAAGGGCCGGCAGGCCTCGTCCCAGCGCCGGGGCAGGAAGGGAAGGTCGTAGAGCTCGTCGCGGCTGGTCCCGCAGCGGCCCCCCACGCTGCGGTACAGGCGCAGGCAGCAGCGGCCCAGCGCCCGTTGCCGTCCCAGGGTGCTGCCGGATTCACCGCTGCCCTCCACGGGCAGGGGCGACAGGACCGAGGCATAGGGCAGGCCCGCCTGGACGATGCGGGCGGCAAAGGGCAGCCGGATGCGGCCCTGCCGCACCACGCAGCCTTCCACGGGGCTCCCGTCCGCCAGCACGGCCAGGGTCTGGCCTTCCAGATGATCGAGCCCGCCTGCGTCGCTCCCCGCCTCTTCCCGGTGGAGGCTCAGACCGCAGTCCACAAAGAAGGCTTCCTCCACAGGGTCGCTGTCCTGCCACTGGGGGGCCAGGCGTTCCAGACAGTAGCGGCTGCCGCCGTCCGCGTCCCGGCGGCGGACCACCAGCAGGAGTTCGTCGCTGTCCGGGCCGGAGATGCTGCATACGGACAGCACCTCTCCGGCCGTGGGATGGCGGCTCCAGCCCCAGATGTCGTGTTCCTTGAGATAGGTCAGGGCCAGCAGCAGGCCGTCGTCGCGCACGATCCAGAGCACGGACCCCGGTGTCTGCTGGTAGGCCCACTGGCGCAGGCGGTGGCCTTCGAACAGATGCGGCGCCAGGATGGAAAGGTCGTTGCCCGCGTAGCCGTCCTTTTCCAGCGAATAGAACAGGTCGCGCACATGGGCGCCGTGGCGCTGCACATGCAGGATGGCATTGCCGATGATGATGGGCGCCAGGCCCGCGCTGCCCCAGGAGGACTGGGCCGTGATGGTGATGTTGCCCGGGGTGATGGCGCTGCCGTTGCCGCCGGCCTTGTACTCGCTGCCCGAGGTGCCCAGCAGCAGGTCCCCGAAGCTGGCCGCCCAGGCGATGGCGTCGATGGAGCCGGAAGCGATGAGGTATTCCACCGGGTCGTCGTCCTGCAGGGGGCGGGACTTGCGGAAGTTCTCGAAATCCCCGCTGCGCGAAAGGTAGAAGGCCTGCGGGCTGTCGCGTGTGCCCGCCAGGACCATGCGCTGCTGGTGGAAGGCCACCACGGACGGGTTGTTGCCGCCGGCGAACGGGTTCCAGTCCTCGCGCGGGGTATCGGCGGTGTCGGCCTGATAGTTGTTGTCCGAAAAGGTCGTGCCGCTGCTGACGCCGATGAAGCCGTAATAGCCGGCCTCCTCCCGGTAGATGTTGTATTCCGTGGCGCCTTCCACGGCTGTCCACGAGATGTCCGTGCGGTTGCCCACCACCCAGTCGGAAGGGTGCTTGCCGCTGCAGCTGCCCGCCTCCGAGGCCAGCGACTGCTTGCCGTTGGCGTCCACGGCCACGATCTTGTAACGCAGCGTGTAGCCGAGCCCGGCGTCATCGTCGTTGTTGCCGCGCACGAACGTGCAGCCGGGGGCCCGGGGGGCGGGCAGGCTGCTGTTGAGGGCCACGGCTTCCAGCGTCCAGCGGTAGCCGTGGCTGCGGATGGCGTTCCCGGGCAGGGGGTCTTCCGGTCCGCTGTCCGTGCTGCGGACGAGCTTGTGCAGCGGATAGGCCGTGTGGGCCAGATAGACGGTATCCCCCACCTGGGCGGCGCAGATCTCCAGCAGGTGCCGGGCCTCGTAGGGCGTGGGCAGCGTGGGGATGATGCCCCCCTGCGTATCGAAGCCGTGGATGTCGGCGATGCGCAGGGAGTTCCCGGCAAGGACGAGCACGAAGTTCTGTTCCGCCAGGGCGTTGAAGCTGAAAGGCAGGAGCACGGCCTCGTCCTCAAGGCCGCCCAGGAACAGGGTGCCGGGGCGGCGGCGCACGTCGCCGTGCAGACCGGGCAGCATGTTCTCCATGCACTGCACGGAGCTGCTGTAGCGGGAAAGGTCATAGCGGGCGGCCAGGATGGGCGAGACCTCGCCGCCGGTGAAATTGTGCAGGGCTATGCGCATGATGCCTCGGCGATGCTGGAGTTGGCGGAACGGTCGCGGGAGGATGCCGCCTGCCCCGGGCTGTCGGCCTGGCCGTCGCCGCTTTCCGGCGCCACGGACAGCGGACGGTACACGGCCGGCATCCCGGCAGCATCCGGGGGCTGGTCCGCCAGGGCCGTCACGTCCTGCAGCACCTCATAGACGATGCCCCTGTGGACCAGGCGATAGCCCCTGGCGTAGGTCTGTCCGGCGGCCCATGTGGTGAACAGCCCTGCCTGGGCGAAGGTGGCGAACTCGGACGCGGCAAAGGCGCCCGTCTGCACCAGGTCCGTCTGCATGCGGGCCATGAGGATGGCGGACGACTGCGCTCTGGCTGCGGCAAGGGCCTGCGCGGCCGGGCCTTCTTCCGTGGCGGGACGGCGGGCTCCGGCTTCCAGCCGCTCTTTCTCCTCTTCCCACAGGGCCACGAAGGGGGCCACGCGCCCGGCGTAGTCCCCGGCGGCAAGCGCCTCGTTGGGCAGGCCGTGGCCGGGCTCCACATGGCCCGCGCCCTCGTGCCACTGGAGGGCGTGGAAGCTCTCTTTCCTGATGCTTTCCAGGTACAGGACCTCCCCGTCCACAGCGATGATGCCGTCGGACGGGATGACGGTGACATGTGCTTTCATGCTAGACCACCTTGATGAAGTAGTTCATGGCGAGATGCGGGTCGGTGTGCGTGCCGGAGACGGAGCCGGACAGGGGGTGCGTGTGGGAGCCGTTGCCGCCGGCGGCCTTGGTGTTGTAGGTCTTGCTACCAGACTCGTACAAATCGTAGTCCTTGGCATTCGCGCTGTACTCGACCCGAAGCGGGGAACATGTGATGCCGTGGGCGTGACTGGGCATCTGTGCCGTGCTCAGGGTCGTGGCTCCGGTGCTGCCGGAAAGCTGCACGGCAATCTCCTCGCTGCCGCCGGCGCTGCCTTCGGGCTCGGCCTCGCTGGCGCCCCGGACATAGCGTCCGCGCAGGTCAGGCACCACATCCCCCTTGCCGTCGCTCCCGCCGTCGCAGAGTATCCACTCTTCCCTGGCCCCGGGTTCTCCCGGCATGATGGCCCGGCGGCCATCGCTGCCACCAAGAGTAGCTTTCCAGATGGGGACGGGCACGAAGGGCGGGAACATGTCCCAGCAGTCGGGCCTGGGCACCCAGCTCGCGTCCAGGGTGCCGTCCTCTCCGGCCTGGGGCACGGCGTGGGCCGTGGCCGTCACGCTGGCCAGCACGCTGCCGCGCTGCGTATCGTTAGCCTTGCGGACACACAGGCTGCCGTCTGCTTGGAGTTCAAGGCCGTCCGCATCGCCTGTCTGGGGCATGACGCTGCCCAGGCTGGTGGGGGTGGCGATGGCCGCCGCCCCGGAGTCCCCCTTGGGGATGCCGAGATGCAGGATGCCGGTCTCCGGGTCATAGTCGCCGCTGGCGGGCAGACCGGGATCGAGCGTGGCCACCTCCACCTGCAATCCCAGGATGGACGCGGCGCTCTGGGCGGCCCTGTCCTCGCTCTCTGCCGCGTCCGCCGCGCTCTGGCTGGCTGCCGTGGCGCTTTGGGAGGCGGCAGCGGCACGGGCGGCGGCCTCCGCCCGGCTTTGGTCGGCCTCCTCCGCCGCAGTCGCGGCGGCCTGTTGGCTGGCGGCGGCCTGCGAAGCGCAGGCGGCTGCGGCGGAGCCGCTTTCCCGGGCAGCAGCGGCACTGGCCCGGGCGGACTTTTCCGCCTGCAGGAGCTGTTCGGCCATCATGACCGGGTCTTCGTCGCTGGTGGGAGGCAGGATGACCGCCCGCTGGAGCTGCTCCAGCAGCTGCTGTCGTTCGGCCGTGGCCCTGTCCAGGCCCGTCTCGATGACTTCGGCATCGAAGCGGGTCCCGGACACCAGGTCGATCTGCTGTTCGAACGGCATGTCGCGGGTGATGGCCAGCTTCCAGCCCGCGGGCAGGGGCGCGCCGTCGTGGAGATAGGTCACGCTGCCGCCGTTGTCGTCCAGACGGGCGCTCCAGCCGACGGCGGGACGGCTGCTGCCGTCGGGACCGGTGAGGGTGACGGCCAGCTGTTCCGTCCCCCAGACCTTGAAGGAAAAAGGAAAGTCCGTGGCCGTGGCGTTGCCTTCGAACAGGGCACGGCCGGGACTGTAGGGCATGGTCATGCGAACTCCCGGAAAAAGGGCGGACATGGAAGACCGCCGCAAGGTGGAGGATGCGGACAGGCAAAGGGCTGCTAACGGGCCTGCAACCAGCTGTCGGGCAGGGGCAGGGGACGGCGTTCACTGGCATCGGACTGCCGGGCCTGGGGCAGGCTGGCGCTGTAGAGCTGCTCCAGTTCCGCGATCTTCTGGCTGTTGCTCTTGAGCAGCGGTGCCGCCAGCAGGCAGGCCAGCTTTCGGGCCAGCATGTGGGCGAAAAGGTCGTCGAACTGGTGGCAATGGCGTACGTCTTCCGTATAGAGCAGCAGGGCCCGGCTGGCGCTGGTGAGCAGGATGGTGGCATCACCGGCGGGGTCCCGTGCCAGACAGAAGGGGCGCGGCAGCAGGCCTTCGTGCCTGACTTCGTGCGCCTTGAGGCAGGCCCCGGGCAGGGCGTAGGCAAAGCGGTATTCCTGCTCGAAACCCGCGGGCAGGGCCACACGGGCCAGCCAGGCCCGGCGCTGGGCAAAGGCCCAGGGGTAGTCCCGCAGGGCCTGTCGCCGGGCGCTGTCCCAGTACAGGCGGCATTGCAGGGCCTCGGGCGTGTTCTCGTCCTCGGCGGCGATGCTGCGGGCGCCCAGAAAGCCCAGGGCCCGGTTCCAGATGGCTATCTGGGTCAGGGTGTCCATATGTTCTCCTTGTGATGGCCTCAGGCAGGGGGGGGCACGGCTGTGCCCCCATGATGCCGGGCCCGCGGGACAGGGCGTCCGTCCCGCGGCCCCGGAAGGAAACGATCTTTGTCCGACGGTTGCGGGGAGGGTGCCGTATCCTGTGCGGATGCCCGGGCATCACGGCGGCCCGGCGCCATCCCGCCCAGGGGGCTTAGCGAACGCGCAGTTCCTTCTCGTAGGGGAAGTCCTCCTCGCGCAGCAGGGCCGCGAAGATGTGCCCGTCATGGCTGCCGCTCCCGGCCGGGGCCAGCTTGAGACGCAGCTAGCTCTTGCGCACGGCCTGGGGCACGAAGCGCCAGCCCAGGCGTGCCCCTTCGTCCAGTTCCTCCCCCGGGACGCTGATGGCGGCTCCGGGCACGTCCTGCCATTCGCCGTCGGCGCTGTCGGCCTCCTGCAGGGTCAGGGCCAGCGAGGTGGTCTGTTCTTTGGCGAAGCCCCTGGTCACGGAAATGCGCAGCGGCATGGGTTCCATGCGGCCGGGCAGACGCAGGGCCGTGAGGGGCACGGCCTTGCCGGTGCTTTCGGCGGTGAGGGGGCCTTCGAAAAGGATGCAATGACTGTCGATGATGGCCATGAAGACTCCTTGTTTCCTGAAAAGTGCATGGGGGACCGTATGACGGTCGTGCGGACAGGGCGGAGGCGGCGCCGGAAGGCGTTCCCCCGGGCACGAGGGAGTACGGGGGAAGGCCCCGCGTGCCCGGGCGGCGCCATCCCCCGAGGGATCGTGCCGGGAGCAGGGATCCCGGCGGCAGCGGGCGCCGCAGGGCAGCCCTTCCCCCGGTCGTGCGCTCCTAGATGGACGCCTCGTCCGAGGCGATGGCATCGCACTGGCGCACGGGGCGGCCGTGCAGCACGGGCACGGCCCTGGCATCGAAGAATTCGCCGTAGTGCAGCTGCACCTGCCCGGCGTCGGAGTTCTGGAGTTCCAGCGCGGTGAGCACGTCGGCGTTGGCGTACCAGACGGCTTTCCGGCGCAGATGCTGGGGCATGCGGTTCTTGGCTTCGATGGTCAGCTTCTGCAGGTCCACGAAACCTTCCTCGCCCTTGCGCTTGCCCAGCGCGGCCACGGGCACGTTGGCGATGCGCACCACCCCGCGCCAGTCGCGCACGGCCAGACCGCAGCGCCAGTTGTATTTGTCGCCCGTGACCTGATATTTGCGGCCGTTCCCGTCCTGTGCCATGTAGGTCTTGAGGTCCTCGTGGGAAAGGCCGCCGCGGCTGCCCTTGGGATAGATGCCGTGCACGGACTGCGGCCCCCAGGAGACCAGCCAGAGCGAGGTGCAGCCGCCGTCGCGGCCACCGGCATCCAGCACGTTCTCGGCATCGCTGGCCGGGTAACGCATGGCCAGGCCGTTGAATTCGTCGGGGTTGCGGTTGCTGTCGCCGTAGAACAGGGTGCGGGCCACCTTCTGGCGCATGGCCTCGGCAAAGGCGATGCCCTCGCTCATGCGGAAGGAACGGTCGCGGTCGCCGTACAGGCGGATCTCTTCCACATCCAGTTCCATGATGGCCTCAAGGATGCCGCAGCCTTCCTTGACCTGGCTCCACTGGGACTTGGCGGGCGGCGTGCCCTGATAGAGGCGGCGCCAGTACACGGCGGGCAGGCCGGTGCGGATGCGCGTCAGATGGCCGTCGGACTGGTTGGCTTCCATCCAGGGCACGTCATCCATGATGTCGTTGGTCTTGTTCATCAGCTCGATGATCTGGCCGGCCTTGTCGCCGCGATAGAACTGCTCCATTTCGGCCAGCGTGGCCACAAAACCCAGAGTGGCGGACATGAGGTCTCCTTGGCAAAGGTGGTCGGGGAAGGGCCGTCACCGGCCCGGTATGAAAAGGCGTAACAGGGAACTATGCGTTGCGTCGGCCCGGAGCGCGGGGCAGCCGCCGGGACCGGCGGGAGAGGGAAAACACGGCAGGGGCCGCACGGACTGGAGTCAGGGACGTCGCCAGCCCGGGCGTCCTTTCTGGCAGGGGCGGCCCTCCCCCAAAAAACATGCTGCGGCCGGCGTTGACACGTCCCAGGGCAATGGCCCGGAGTGCCCCGGTCAGGAGGGGCAGCGCCGCGCCCGACGCCGTCAGGGACGCTGCGAGCTCCAGCCCGCGTACATGCGCTCTTCCAGGGGCGGCAGGCTGCCGCCGCCTTCGCTGCCGGGCAGGCTGTCCTCCAGCAGGCTGTCGGCCAGTCGGCTGAAAAAGCGCAGCACGGCCGGATGGTTGCCGTAGCCGCTTTCTTCCAGCAGGCGGCCGATGCTCTTGTCCGTGTCGAAGCGGTCCAGGGCCAGCTGGGCCCGGGCCACGGTGGCTGCCAGATGCTCGCCGCCCAGCTGCGGATCGTCGGCCACTTCCTGCCGCCATTGCTCCACCTGCTGCTGCCAGCGGGCACGGCGCAGGGCATCGGTCTGGCGCAGATGGGCCTCCAGACGGGCGGTCTCACCGGCGGCGGGCTGCTTTTCCTGCCCCTCGGCAGCTGCCTGGCCGGGGGCTGCGGGCTGGCTTTCCTCCGGGCCGCTGCCCAGCAGGGGCGCCGCAGGGGGCGTCCCTCCCTGGTCAGGGGGCAGGCCGTAGAGGCCGCTTTCCGGCCGGGGGGCCATGCCGCCTTCGTCAAAGATCGCTTCTGTTTCGGGCATCGTCTTCCTCCTGTGTCAGAAAAAGTCGGGGCAGGTGGGAGGGATCGGCCTCCCGCAAAAGGCGCAGCACGGCCACGCCCACATGGCGGCGTCCCTCCTCCCAGTAGATCTGTCCGGCCGGAAAAAGCCGGTCATCGTGCGTCATGCCTGTCCTCCCGGGGGCGGCGTCATGCCGTTCGGCTGTTGCGGCCGCAGGGCGGGGGAAGCCCCGGCGGCCAGGTTGGCCAGTACCTGCAGGACGGAGCTCTTTTCCCCTTCCACGGTCAGGCCGCTGTCGGCCAGGGTGTGGCCCAGGTCGGCGGCCTTCTGCAGCAGTTCCAGCTGCTGTTCCGCCTGCCGCGCCTCCTCGCGTCCGGCCCGCATCCGGGCCCGTTCCTCGCGGGGGCGGGTCAGGTTCGCGGGCAGGCCGAGGCTTTGGGCATAATTGTCCAGCAGGTTGTCCACATCCACGCTGTCCAGGGCTTCGGGCCAGGCCGAGGCCGCCTTGAGGGTCAGGGCCAGATACTGGTCCGTGGCGCTGATGCCCACCAGTTTCTGGGCCTGCGCCAGCAGGGAGACGAATTCCACCTTGAGGTGGCGTCCGCTCAGCTCCGGCGGGCAGGGCGGCAGCATGTCCAGGGCCAGCATGAGCCGGAAGGTACGGTCGATGAGCGGTATCAGCAGCTCGTCGTGCAGGCGTTCCAGCACGGGGCCGATGAGCAGCAGCTTCTCTTCCTCGCGGGCGGCGATCTCGCTGGCCGTGACCTTGCTGCGTCCTTCCAGGATCAGGCGGAACAGATCATTGTAGAGCCCGGCCCGTATCTGCTGCTGCACGGCTTCCATGGCGGAACGGGCCTGGGCCAGATCGGGCTTGACCTGCAGCAGGGGCGTGGCCACGGGCTGGCTCTGCCCGGGCTGGCTGTCCACGAAGTTGATGCCGCCGGGCGTCAGGTCGAGCCCCACGGAGCGCAGGCCCGCATGGACGCTCATGGGCGGGTCCACGGCCTTGTGGATGGCCTTGAGCGTGGTGATGCCCATCTGTTGCAGCATGCGGCAGTCGGGCAGGGCATCCATGGCGGGCGAGCGTCCGTAGACATCGTTGGCCGCCACGTCCCAGCGCGGGCCGAAACCGGGAAAGCCCAGGAAGCCGGATTCCTTCAGGGGCACGACCTGTCCTTCCCGGCCTTCCAGCCAGTAGACCGATGCCCAGGGCATGTGGTATGGCCCCGCCAGCCGGGGGAGGCGTTCCGTGCGCGGCAGTACGGCATGGATGACCGCATGACGCTGGTCCGGCGTGCGCCGGGCCGCCAGCCGCAGGTTTTCCGGCAGGGCCTCCGGGCCGAAGCTCTGCACCATCTGGCGCAGGCTCATGTGCATGCGGTGGAAGACCGTATCCACCCGCCGGGCCGCGTCCGTATCCAGCACGTACTGTCCGGCGCAGAGCGGCACGAAGCGGAAGCCGTGGCGCAGGTCGGCCAGCTCGAAGACGAAGGCCGTGCCGAAGGTCCCCAGTTCCGCATAGATGGTGTGCATGGCGTTGTAGAAGTTGCAGCGCTGCAGCACCACACGCATGCGGGCCTCCACCTCATCCAGATAGCGCTGGCCCGCGTGGCTGCGCGAAAGGTCGGGGTCGTCCAGGGCCAGCCGGAACCAGGGCCGGGCAGGGCTGGTCATGCCGCCCTGCAGGCCGGCGGCCAGGGTCCGCATGGCCAGGATGCCCGTGGCGTCCACCAGCGAGCGGTTGAGCAGGGGGCGGTCGTCCAGGCTGTCGCCGGTACGGAAACGGGTGGGCAGAAAGTGCCCGGCCAGACTCTCCCAGGCCGTGTCCCAGGGCGAACGCCGTTCCAGCAGGGCCCGGTAACGCCGGGCCAGGGCCGGGACGCGCAGGACAAGGCGGTCTTCGGCTTCCGGCCGTTCCGCCGCAGGAGCCGGGGGGCCCTGACGCGCTGCCCCCAGCAGGGCCCGCATCACGGGGCGCTGTGCCGGGCGCATCCTACTGCCCCAGCAGGGTCTTGCCGCGGTTCTCCTGCGAGGCCAGCGGCGTGGTGTGGATGGAGGCCCGGATGCCCGCGGCCTTGCTGGCCTTGTCCTTCTGGTTCTGGCGGGCGGCCGTGGCCGCTTCGGTGACGGGTTTGGGCGTGGCCGCCTTGGGGGCGGGCTGGACTTCCGGTACGCTGGGGCTGGAGGATCCTCCGAATCCCATATGTCCTCCTTGGGGATGAAGGTTGGTTACTGAGGGGCCCTGGGGCCGGACGGTGATGCGGCAACGGCATGCTCCAGGGTCTCCGGCGTGCAGAGCAGCTGGATGCCGTCCACATGGACGCCGCGCCGGGCCAGCCAGCAGGCGGCGGGCAGGCGCCCCGTGATGACGAAACCGCAGGCCGTGGCCAGATGCCAGGCATGGCGGTTGCTGACCGGGCACAGGCCCCAGAGGGCGCTGGTCCCCGTCTGCCGGAAGACCCGGCGGAAGGCGGCGCGGGCCAGCGGCACGGCCAGCGGAAAGGCCGAGCGGAAGACCGTGAAGTCGAATTCCCGGACCTGTCCCCGCCAGGGGCTGAACAGCCCGCAGGCCAGGACCGTGCCGTCAGGGGCCGTGGCCTGCAGGAGCAGACGGCCGGGGGCACTGACCAGACGCAGCCAGTCCTCTTCCCGGGGATCGGCCCAGGCATACATGGCGCAGCCCGTGAGCCCTTCCCGGCACATGCGGGCGAAAAGGGCTTTCCGGCCCGCATCGTCCCGGACGGCGTCCAGACGGAAAGCGTCCTGCACGCCGGCCTGGCCGCAGTGCCGTGTTTTCGTGTGCTCCATACGGGCTCCTGCTGTTTGCGGTGTCACGGAAGGGGATGAACGCGGGCCACCACCGGCGGCCGCGACGCCGTCCCGGAACGAAAGCGGAGCGGCAGTATCGCGGGGCTCCCCCCTGTCCCGGCGGGCCTCCCGGTATGGCCGTTGCCGCGGGCGATCCCGGCGACAGCTCCCCCCGGCCATGCCGTTGCCGCGGGGAGGGGACAGGGCCCCGTTCATCGTCCCAGCCCCAGCACGTCATAGCTGATGCGGGCCCGGGCCGGGGGCAGGGGGGGCTCCAGAGGACGGAAGCCCGTGACCGCGTAGCGCAGCGCATCGGCGGCGTGGCTGGAGCCGTCATGCAGCGGGCCGGAGGAGAACTGTTCCTGCCGGGGCCGCCATTGCCGCCGGTAGGAGCGCAGGGCCGCCAGCCCGGCGGCACAGTGGCGGCTGTCGAACCAGAGCCGGGGCAGGGCGCGGCGCACGGCATCGATGCCGTCGGCCAGCGGCAGGGACGGCGCGATGCCGAAGCGGATGCCCAGGCGGGCGGCGCTCTCCAGACGGCTCTGGCCCGTGCCCAGCTCCCGCACCCGGATGTCGTGCGGGGCCAGATGGCGGCCGTAACAGAAGCCGCGTCCCGCGATGCCGTCGGCTGCGGCCGTCCCTTCCGGCCGGGCCTTGGCGGCCAGCACGGCCGCGTAATGGGCCAGGCCCTCGCCGCTGGCCTCGTAATAGTCCAGCATGCGCCAGGCGCCGGAGGGCTCCACCTGGAAGAACCAGATGGCCGTGGCGTCGTCCATGCCCAGGTCCCAGGCCGTATGCACGGGCAGGTCGGGGTTCACCGGCAGGGGACAGATGCGTCCCGCCAGATCGGCGGCATCCAGCAGGGCGGCATAATAGGCCCCGCGCACAGCGGCGGCGAAGGAACATTCGAATTCCTGCCGGTACTCGGCCTCGCTCATGCCGCGGCGGGCGGCGTCCAGCTCGGCCTGCGGCAGGTAGCCCGTCTGCGAGGCCGGGAAGCGGAAGCGTGACCAGCCCTCCGCCGCCCCCAGACTGCCCGCCAGCTGCCAGACATCATACAGCAGGTTGTCACAGCCCTTGGGCGTGCCGCAGAACAGGGCCCGTCCCTGCCGGTCCGCCAGCGCGGGGCGCAGAATCTGGCTCCAGACTTCGCGGGGCATGTCGGCGGGCTCGTCCAGCACCAGATCATCCAGATACAGGCCGCGCAGGGCCTGGGCGTTGTCCGTGCCGTACAGGCGGATGCGCGCGCCGTTGGGCAGGTCGCAGCGCAGTTCGCCTTCATGGAAGCGGGTGCCGGGGATGACGCCCGCGAAATGCCGCAGATAGTCCCAGGCCACGGCCTTGGCCTGCCCCAGATAGGGGGCGGCGTAGGCGGCGCGCCAGTCCGTCCGGGAGGTGCGCAGGGCCGCCCGCAGCAGGTCGTTGACGGCAGCCACGGTCTTGCCGAAACGGCGATGGCAGAGCAGCACGCAGAAGCGGGTGCGCTGCTGGTGGAAGCGCCACTGCAGGGGGCGCGGCGCATAGGGGATGATGCAGGGCGTTTCCATGAGGGGCTCGGCGGGGTTCAGGTTCATGAAGGGCCGTCTTCCGGCTCCTGCCCGGCCCAGATGATGCGCAGGGGCGCGGGCGGCTTCCGGTCGCCGTCCTGTGGCGCGCCCTCCTGCTCCAGCGTGCGGGCAAGGGCGTGCAGTTCCTTGATCTCTTTGACGATGTCGATGCTTTTTTCCGAAACGTCGGCCGTGTCGAGGTGTTCGGTCAGGCGTTGCAGGCGCTCGTGCAGGGCTTTTTCCAGGGCTTTTTTCCGGCGGCGTACCGGCATCACTGCACCTCCCGGGGAGGACGGCAGCGCAGCAGGGCGGGCAGGGCGGCGCCGGGCAGCTGCTGCCAGCGGTCCTCCTGCCGTTCCAGGTGCCGTTCCAGACGTTGCAGCAGGCGTTCCAGGCCGTAGAAGCGCGCTTCCTGGGCCTGCAACTGGCTGTGCAGGCGGCCTGCCTCCTCCCGCAGGGCGCGCACCTCGTCCGCCAGGGGCGTCAGGAGCTCCCGTTCCTGTGTCAGAGCCTGTTCCAGAAGATCGAGACGGCGCAGCCACAGGGCTTCCCGCTGCTGTTCGTCCTGGCGGCAGCGCAGATGTTCGGCCCGGGGGACGAAGCTGCGGCGCAGGCTCCACAGGGCCCAGAGCAGCAGGCCCTGAACCAGGGCCAGCAGCAGGGGCAGGAGCGCGGCGGGCAGATGGGTGGTCATGGGCGTCTCCGTGGTTCAGAAGGGCAGGCCCAGCATACCGGCCAGCAGACTCAGGATCTGGTCCAGGGCCGGGGGCGGCAGGTCATCCAGCAGGTCGGGGGCCAGCAGGGGCAGGAGCAGCAGGCGCACGGGCACTTCCCAGCAGAAGAGCAGGGCCAGCACCCAGCCCAGGAAGGAGCGCCACAGGCGCAGCACGCTGGAAGGGGCCTGTTCCGTTTCCCGCTCGTTGAGGCGTATCTGGGCGGCCAGCAGGTCCCGCCGTTCCCGGCTGCTGCCTGCCAGGTCGCGCAGCAGCCGGCCGCCCAGGTCGCGCAGCAGGTCCCACATCACTGCGCCTCCCGTTCCAGATCGGCCAGATGCTGGTGCAGGGCCTTCACCCTGTTGCGCCAGCCCGTCAGGAAGACCTTCATGGACGGACGGGACGCGGCCAGACGCCGGTAGAAGGCGTCCCGCAGGCGCAGGCTGCTCCGGGCCGCGTACCAGTCCAGATGCACGTCGGCCAGCGCGTTGGCCAGTTCGCGGGTGTCCGGGCCCATGATGCCGTCCTCGGTGATGGGGGAATAGTGGTCGAGCTGGGTCTCGCCCGTGGCGTTCATGGCTTCCTGCAACTGCTTCACGGCCCGGCTGGCGCCCATGTTGACCGCACCGTCATAGAGCGTGACGGCCAGCGGCAGGGGCAGGCGGTCGCAGCCCAGGGCCTCCCAGAAATGCCTGCGGAACAGGCGGGCCGCCTGCTCCCTGGTGCAGGCGCGGATGTCGTCGGCGTCGATGTCGCCGTCATGGTCCAGATCCAGGCTGAAATAGTCGCAGTCCGGGCCCGTGCGCCGGGGGCAGGTGGCGCATTGCCGGGCGTCGCGCAGGCAGCGCTCCCTGGCCTGCCGGGCCAGATCCGTGACCCAGCGCAGGGAGATGCCGTGATTGGTGATGCCGCCGGGATCGGCTTCATGGTCGGAAAGGCCGCCTTCCCAGCGGGCCGTGAACGTATGGGCCAGAGTGAAGTTGTCGCGCATATGCCCTCCTGCGTGGTGGTGGCGTTATGGCGGGGCGGTGCCACCCCCGTGAGGCCACCATGCCGGAAAAGGGCGTGGGCGTAAGTTTGAAGGATTTCAGCAGGCGGGGGAAAGGCTCCCGGAAAGGAAGAGCATGAGAAAGGGGCGGCGGTGGGCCGCCTGGGGAGCGGAGGACGCGGAAGGCGGGGACGCGCAGGAAGGAATACGGTGCCGGATCGCGGGGATGTCCCGTCTTCCCGGGGGGCTGTCCGCCGCACGGGGCAGGCCGCGGACAAAAAAACGGGAAAGGCCGCAGCCTTTCCCGTCCGGCCTGAAAGGGAGATCGGGGATCAGCTCCGGAGGGGGGCGCCGGGTCCCTCGGGGACTTCGGCCGGCAGTTCCGCCTCCTGCTTGAGCAGCTGCCAGACGCGCCGGTCCGTGATGCCGTAACGGCGGGCCAGGAAGCGCACCTCGGCATTGCTGGAGGTCCCGGCGGCCGTATGGCGGCTGAAGGCGCCGAGCAGCTCCCGCTGGCGTACCTGGCGGGCGAGACGGGCGCAGCGGGGGATGTACAGACAGGTGCCGCCATAGGCAGCCAGCAGGCGGCGCAGGGCGGGCCCGGGCAGCAGGGCGCGCAGCGGATGCCCTTCCGCCGGGAAGCGGCGGGGGATGCGCAGGGTCAGGCCGCCGCAGCGGCGCAGGAGCGCATGCAGGGCGGCATCGTCTTCCAGCACCAGGCGCAGCAGGCGCACGCTTTCGGGCAGGAGGGGCAGCAGGCTGTCCCAGTCCGGGGCGGCAGGCAGCGTGTCGTGTCGCCGGCAGGGCAGGGCCGGCCCGCCGCTACTGGACCACATGGCGGGCCTCCGGGGCCAGGGGCCCGAGGGGGGGCAGGGGGGCGCGCATCCCCGGGGACCGTCCCGTGTCGTCCGGCGGCCGTCCGGTGGTGCGGGGCACAGGGGCCGTCATGGCTTCCGGGGCGGGAGGCACGGCAGCGCCGGACCGCCGGGGGCCGGTCTGCATGTCTTCCAGCATGCGGGCGATGCGGCGCAATTGCTCCGCGGCCCAGAGCAGGGAACCCTCGGCGGGCTCCTCCTCGCTGCCGGTGTGCTGCGTCAGGAGACGCTGGAACTGTTCCAGGGATCGTGTGTTCATGTCGGCTACTCCCTTTCTGAGGATGGGCACGGGGTCCCGCGCCGGATGGCTGCGGAAAAGTTGTGCTGTCCAAAAGTTTTCTTTTGCCCTGAAAAGGCAGGCCCTGCCCGCTGTATCCATTGCCATTAGTTACAGGTTGTTCTATGTTTGACAGCAGCCATAGCCGTACTATTTACATGTTTTCTTTTTTCAATCAAAGGAAAAATTTTTAACTTTTCTTTTAGAAATATTTAATATATTGTTTTTAATGAATAAAATTTTTTGGAGCGCGCATGGAAGCCAAAAATAGATTTTCCTTTATTTCAACACAGGGCTTTGCCGACCGCCTGCGCCGCCGCCGCCTTGCCCTCGGCCTGCGCAAGCAGGACCTAGCCGCGCAGGTGGGGGTCAGCCTGACCACCATCCAGCAGTATGAGAACGGCCAGCTGCCCAAGGGGGAGTTCGCCGTCCGGCTGGGGGCCGCCCTGCGCTGCTCGCTGGACTGGCTGCTGGCCGGACAGGGGAATGTGGAAGGGGCCCTGCAGGAGCAGTGGGCCGGTCTGGTCATGGTGCCCATGGTGGAGGCGCGCCTTTCCGCCGGGACGGGGAGTTTCGAGACCAGCGCCGACGTGGTGCGGCACTATGCCTTCCGCGAGGATTTTTTGCGCCGCAAGGGCAGTCCGTCGCACATGGCCCTGCTGCGGGTCTCCGGCGACAGCATGGAGCCGCGCATCTGCCACAACGACGTGGTCCTTGTGGACCAGAGCCAGAAAGACCCGGTGCCCGGCCGCATCTATGCCGTGAGCGTGGAGGACCTGGTCTACCTCAAGGTGGTCAATGCCATGCCGGGGCGCCTGATCCTCAGCAGCTACAATCCCGC
>OLYK01000113.1_pt1 | contig 17615 bp, 16 predicted proteins | sample 1673651 | NCBI WGS metagenome assembly OLYK01 (sample SAMEA103958118, study PRJEB25191) | human gut metagenome | reverse complement strand
CGTCCTTATTCAGCTTAAAGGAGGAGGACAGCATCCACAAAAAGGGCAGCAGCATACAAGCTGTGATGACGATGAGGAAGAAATAGATCAGGAACTTGGAGATGAAGTTGCGGCGCTTCTGAGAGGCTTCGGTCTTGATAATAGCAGCAGACATAGTTCTTCCTCCTTTCTCAGTTCTCGCCCTTGGAGCCGCGGAACTGGATGATGGTAACGATCAGCACCAGTACGAACAGCACCATGGAAATTGCACTTGCGTAGCCGTATTTCGGGGTATTGACGAAGGCCACATTATAGATGTAATACACCAGCGTCATGGTAGCAGTACCGGGGCCGCCCTGCGTGATCATGTACATCTGGTCGTAGACCTTGAAGCCGGAGATGGTGAGCATAATGACCACAAAGAAGGTGGTAGGCCGCAGCTGGGGCAGAGTGATGTGCCAGAACTGCTGCCAGCGGTTTGCACCGTCCAGCTCGGCGGCTTCGTTCAGGTCCGGGTTGCAGCCCTGCAGGCCGGCCAGATAGATGACCATGTAGTAGCCCATGTTCTTCCACACGCTGAACAGGATGACCGTGATCATAGCGGTGTCCTTACCGGCAGCCCAGCGGGGCAGGTTTTCCACCGCCACGCCAAAGAACTGGTTCAGGATCATGTTGATGGGGCCCATGGAGGGGTTGAAGATCATGTTCCACACCGCTGCCACCGCCACCAGCGAGGCAACATAGGGGAAGAACGCCACGGTGCGGAAGAAGTTGCGCAACTTCACGTTCTGGTTCAGCAGCACAGCCATGGCCAGCGAGCAGGCCAGCGTAAGCGGCACGGTACCGATGACATAGACGACGGTGTTTTTCAGCGCCGCCTGAAAAATTTTATCGGTGGTGAAGAGCTTTACAAAGTTCTTCAGGCCGATAAACTCGATGGCGTGGCGGCCGTCCCATGCGCAGAAGGCCAGCGCAATGGCAAACACCATGGGCACCAGCGTAAACACGCAGAAGCCAATGAAGTTTGGCGCAATGAAGGAATACGCGATCAGAGAATCGCGGGTCGATTTTTTTAGCACTTTACGGGGAGTTTTATTCTGGACAGCAGCACTCGCCATAAAAGAGCCTCCTTTCCCGGAAGTATAACAGTTTTCCCAAAAAATGAGCGGGGCGGGCGCTGTGCATACCCGCCCCGCTCGGACAGGGCTTTTTTCCGATGCTCGTCCACCGGAAAATGAATGGGGATCGAAAATGATGAAGAAGGAGAACCGCAACGTATTGCGGAAAACGCTTTATCAGCCGAGAACTGCGGGAACCTGATCGTTCATGTTCTGGATGCCCTCGTCCACGGTCTCGCTCATGGTCATAATGGCATCGTGCTCGGCGTTCAGAATGGTCTCGATATCAGATGCGTACTGGGTGTAGGGCATTTCCAGATAGACATTGCTGGTGGTCAGTGCATCCACAGAATTGCTGTCCTCGGGGAAGCCCTCGGTGGACTTGATGATCTCGGCGGTAGCAGCGGAGCCGCAGGCCGGGAAGGTGCCGGTCTTGGCAATGGCCTGTGCGCCCTCTTCGGAGACACACCAGTTGATGAAGTCGGCAGCGGCCTCTGCCTTGGGAGAATCCGCGTTGATGGCCAAGCTGGTCACAGTGCCCAGCGTAGAACCAGCCTCTGCACCGGCGGGGTGCGGATACTTGACGATGCCCCAGTTGAACTTGGTCTCGGCATCCTTCATGTAAGCTTCCAGCGTGGAAATGAACCAGCTGCCCATGTTGACCATTGCGCACTGCTGGTTCTCAAAGGCTGCGGAGTAGTGCAGAGAAGAGGTCTTGAGGTAGCCGTAGTCCATGCAGATGCCGTCCTTCTGCTGGGCAATGACCATATCGTAGGTGGGCTTCATGAAGTCGTATTTGCCGTCGATGATGGTGTTTTTGCCGTCCAGAATGGAGAACAGAGAAGCGGCGGAGCGCCAGGTGTGGTAGTGGCAGCCATAGACCTTGGTGTCGCCGGAGCCGCTGGTCATCTTGCGTGCCAGAGCATCGTAATCTTCCATCGTCAGGTCATTGGAGGGATACTCCACACCGGCCTTATCGAACAGATCCTTGTTGTAGTACAGCACCCAGAAGTCGCTGCGGAAGGGCACGGCGTAGAAGTTGCCGTCATCGGTGGTCAGCTGCTCGATGGTGCCGTTGAAATCGCCGGTGTCGCGGGTCAGCACCTCGTTCAGGGGCTTGAGGTAGTCCAGATTGATCAGGTTTGCGTAGCCGGGGATATCCTTGACGGTCACGACATCCAGATCGGCGCTGCCGGCCAGCTGGGTAGCCAGAACGGTCATGTAATCGCTGGAGCCCAGATCCACCATCTCGATGGTCACGTCCTTGTGGCTTGCCATGTAGCCGTCGGCCATAGCCTGCCAGTAGGGGGTGGATTCCTTATCCCACACCGACCACTGCAGGGTAACAGGGCCTGCTGCTGCGGATGCAGCGGTGGAACCGGCAGTGGAGGAAGCAGCGGTGGAGCTTGCGGAAGAGCCGCCGCAGGCGCTCAGAGCAGCAGCAGCGCCGCAGGCAGCGGCAGCGGTAAGGAACGAACGACGAGAGATCTTTTTCATAAGTGTGTCCTCCTTCAGGGCAGTGTGTTTGTTCTGTGCAGCGGCCTCCCCCGTGCCGGGGAGCCGCTCGCTTTTGTTGACACTAGGATACCGCACAAACGCAAAAACCGGAATGGAAAAATTCCGGGAAGAGTTGCAGTTTTTCTGTATCTTTTAAAAAAAGATGCACTTTCTTACACTGGAGTCTGCACTTTCTTGTTCTCTTGCACAGTTTGCATCCGTGACGAGAGAAAAAAGCATATAAAGTACACAATTCTCATGAAAAAAGTCGTTGACAAACCGCGCCGGAATCAGTACTGTATAAAGGAAAGAATGCAAAATATTACCGGAAAGGAGGCTCCGCTATGAAGAGCAGCCATCGTTTCCCGCTGCGGCGGCAGATCGTGTGGGGGATGCGCTTTTTTACCATCCTTACCTCGCTGGCCGTGGGCGCGGCGCTGTTCACCCTCTCCAACCAATATGTGCGCGCCAACTCCCTGCAGGCGGCAGAGTTCAACCTGCGGCTGGTGGCTACCTCCATCGAGACCAGTCTGGACAGCGCCGATGCTCTTTTGAACTGGGCTTCCATCGACAGCACCGTGCGGCGGTACATCTCGCAGGAAAATATCAACGGCACCCAGACCATTGCCGCCTACGAAGCCGTGCAGGAAAAATACTATTCCAGCACCCTGTACAGCCATATCCTCCGCTTTTTTATTACCAATGAAAACGACCGGCATTTACAGTTCGGCACGCTGAACTCCTCGGCGGCGCTCAACCGCACCAGCATAAATCAGTTTCTCCCCAAGGGGTATGGGATGCAGTTCACCACCGACCCGCTGCTGCCCGGTAGCCCGGACTGCATCGCCCTCAGCCAGCCTGTCCGCTGCGGCAAGGGCACCTTGCACCGGGGCAGCACCTACCTTGCGCTGGACACCGCCATTATCACCGACCCGGCCGCGGGCTACAGCCTGACCGACGGCAGCGCCCTGTACTGGGAGATGGGCAGCCGCCTGTGGCAGATCGAAAACGGCAGCCTGACCGAGATTGAAAACCCGCTGCGGGAGGTGGACTACACCCTGCGCACCGGCAGCAATAACGGCGTGACAGAGCAGACCGCATGGCAGGGCAAGGTGCAGCTGGACGGCCAGAAGTATTATGTAGTCAAGGTAACGCTGAACGGCCGCAGCGCGGCACTGGTACAGCTTTTGCCCGCAAATACCTTTTTGCTGCACTACGGCGTGTACCTGTGGCTGGTCGCCCTTGGCATTGCCATCATCTGGGGACTGAGCTTTTTGATGCAGCACTGGCTGGAGCGGGTCATCACCCGCCCGGTGGAGGCGCTGCAAAAGCGCATCGAGACCGTGGGCAGCGGCAACTTTGCCCCGGACCGCACGGTGGAGTGGAACAACGAGCTGGGCGACATCGGCCGGGGCATCAACCAGCTGGCTGAAAACGTGGACAGCCTGATGACCCGCCGGGTGGAGGACGAGCGCCGCAAGCAGGAGCTGGAATACCGGATGCTGCAAAACGAGGTGAACCCGCACTTTATCTACAACACCCTCAACAGCATCCGCTGGATGGCTACCATCCAGCACGCGCCCGGCATTGCCGAGATGGTCACCGCCTTTGCACGGCTGACCAAGAGCATCTCCAAAGGCACCCAGAAGCTGGTGCCTTTGCAGGAGGAGCTGGCATTGCTCAACGATTACTTTACCATCCAGCAGTACCGCTACGGCGGCGACTTGGAAATTGAGGTCTCCCGCATTGAAAGCGAGACCCTTTGCCGGGACTGCATGATCCCCCGGTTCACCTTGCAGCCGCTGGTGGAAAACGCCATCTTCCACGGGCTGGAGCCCAAGGGCGGCCACGGCAGCGTGCTGCTGGATATCTCCACCGACCCGGATACCGGGGACGTATTGCTGCGCATTACCGACGACGGCGTGGGCATGCCACCGGAGCAGGTGGCGCATCTTCTGGACGAGCCCGCCGAGGGTGCCGAAAAGGCTGAAAAGTTCCGTCATGTCGGCCTGTGGAACGTGAACCGCCGCATCCGGTATTCCTTTGGCGAGGGTTACGGCCTGACCATTGAAAGTGAAGAGGACGTGGGCACCGAGGTCACCATCCGGCTGCCCTATCAACAGAAAGGAGACACCCATGCTGCGGATATTACTGGTGGATGATGAGCCGCTGGTGCTCATCGGCCTGCAGGGGATGCTGGAATGGGAAAAGCTGGGCTATACCGTCTGCGGCACCGCCCGCAACGGAAAGCTGGCGCTGGAACTCATTGAGCGGGAGAAGCCGGATATCGTCATTGCCGACGTAAAAATGCCGGTGATGGACGGGCTTACCCTTGCCCGCACCTGCCGGGAGCGCAACGCCCTGCCCGCCTTTATCATGCTGACCAGCTTTGAAGAATTTGATTACATCAAGCAGGCCATGGGTGCCGGAGTGGTGGATTATCTGGTCAAGCTGGACCTGACCCCCGAAAACCTGCAAACCGCCCTTGCCAAGGCCGCCGAAAAGGTAAAAAAGGAGCGTGCTTTGCTGGGCGAATTGTCAGCACAGGAAAATCTTGCCGAGAGTGTGCGCAGCTATCAGGAGCGTTTTTTCGTGCGGTTGTACGCCGGGCTGTTCCCGGACGAAGCCGCATTGGAGCAGCCTTTGCAGCACATGGAGCTGAACCTTGCAAGCGACGCCTACCTTGTAGCCAGCTGCGAGATCATCGCCAACACCGCCCTTACCCCCGCCCAGCAGCTGAAGCTGAGTTTTTACTGCGGGCGGATGCTGGAGACCACCCTGCAAAACTACCTGCCCTGCTATGTGACCGGGGCGGATGCCATGCGCTGCAATGTGCTGTTCTGCCTGACCGATGCCCAGTGCCAGAACTACCGGACGGTGCTGCGCCCGCTGCTGGAACGCACCAGTCAAATTTTATACAACTACTTCACGGTACGGCTGCTCTGGGCGGTAGGACGCCCCACCGGCTCCCTGCTGGGGCTGGCGCGCCGCTGCCGGGAAAACGCCCACCTGCAGCCCCTGCTCACGGTGGAGCAGCCCATCCAGTTCGTGGAGGTCAACGAGGGCGACGCCACCGCCGGGAAGATGCAGGTGGTGGCACAGGTGCAGGAGTACATCCAAAGCCACCTTTCCGAGCGGCTGACGCTGGCCGATGTGGCGGCTGTATTCAATTTTTCGCCCAACTACCTCAGCCAGCTGTTCGGCAAATACGGCGACAGCGGCTTTGTGGAGTACATTACCGAGACCCGCATCGCTGCGGCGAAGGAGATGCTGGAACAGGGCGATTTGAAAGTATACGAGATCGCTGAGAAACTGGGGTACGAGAGCGCTTTCTATTTTTCCAAGGTATTCAAAAAGGTCACGGGGCTCAGCCCGCGGGAATACCAGCAAAGTATTTAAAATCGGAGGCTTTTATGATACAGGAACAGCTTGCTCATCTGCCGGAATTTCTTCCCGATTACCGGCCCTTTCCCCCTGTCAAAGAGCACACCGCATGGCAGGGGCTGCCCCTGCGGGCAAAGCAGCGCTTTTTGCAGGCGGGGGAAGCCGCGCTGCAAACGCCCATTGCGCCCCTGCCGCTCTCGCTCTGGCTGGATTTCACCCACACTGGGCGGCGCACCCCATGGGAGACGGCTTACTTTTCCCGCCGGGCGCGGCTGTGCGCGCTGGTAAGTGCCGAGTGTGTGGAGCACAAAGGGCGCTTTCTGGATGAAATTGCCGATACCGTATGGGCGATCTGCGAGGAAAGTGCATGGCAGCTGCCCGCCCACAACAGTTATGTGCGGGACACCCCGCAGCTGCCCCTGCCGGACACCACCCGCCCCATCGTGGATTTATTTGCCGCCGAGACCGGCGCGCTTCTGGCGCTGACCCGGTACTTACTGCCCGATGAGCTGGATACTGCCGCGCCGGGCATCACGGCGAGGATGGAGCGGGAGCTGGACGCCCGCATCCTGACGCCTTATTTTACAAGCCACTTCTGGTGGATGGGCAACGGCGAAGAGCCTATGTGTAACTGGACGAGCTGGTGCACTCAGAATGTGCTGCTCACCGTTTTTCTGCTGCCCACCACCCAGCAGCAGCGAAAAGCTGCCGTCAAGCAGGCAGCCTACAGCCTCGACTGCTTTTTGAAGGACTACGGCGCGGACGGCTGCTGCAACGAGGGTGCGCAGTATTATCGCCACGCCGGACTGACCCTGTGGGGCTGTCTTGAAATTTTATCCAACGTTGCGCCGGAGGCCTTCCGCCCGCTATTCAGAGAAACAAAGATCAAAAATATCGCGGAGTACATCTGCAATGTCCATGTGGAAGGACCTTACTATCTGAACTTTGGCGATTGCAGCCCCCTGGCCGGGCGCTGCGGTGCACGGGAATACCGCTTTGGACAGGCCGTAGGCAGCGATGCTTTGCAGGCCCTTGCGGCGGCAGATTTCCGCGCCGATGCCGACCCCGACCATTTGCAGAACCCGGACGGCAGCACCCACATCAACCTGTGGTACCGGCTGACCACCGCCTTTGCAGAAGAAGAAATGATGGCGTACTCCGCAGCGCCCCGGCACCATTTAACTGTGTGGTACCCCAGCGTGGGCGTCTATGCCGCGCGGCAGGGCAACTGGGTGCTGGGTGCAAAGTTCGGCTCCAACGGCGACAGCCACAATCACAACGATACCGGCAGCATTACTGTATACAAGGACGGCAGACCGTTCCTGATCGATATCGGAGTGGAGAGCTACACCAAAAAGACCTTCAGCCCCCAGCGGTATGAGATCTGGACGATGCAGAGCGCATGGCACAACCTGCCCACCTTTGACGGCGTGCAGCAGCTGCCCGGCGCGGAATACGCTGCCCGGGAGGTGTGCACCGAGGAAAATAGCATCACCGGCGAACTGGCGGGCGCGTACCCGCCCATCCCGGGGCTTACCACCTACCGCCGCAGCGTATCTGTCAGCGAACAGGGCATCACCCTGCGGGACGAAACAGACTATCCCGGCACAGTAGACCTGACCCTGCTCACCGAGCAGCAACCCGTCCCCACTGCGGACGGCTTTGCGGTGGGCACACTGGGCGGCATCCGCTTTGACCCGGACGCCGCAACGGCTGCTGTTACGGCGGTGCCTATCACCGACCCGCGCCTGCGCACCGCATGGCCGGAAACGATCTATAAGATCACCCTGCATTTCCAAAAAATGCTGAAGCTCGAACTGTACTAAGGAGAACTGCCATGGAAACCATCAAGCTGAAAATTCTGGACGAAGCCGGCCACACCCTGATGACCTGTGACGCTGACACCGCCGTATCCCTTGTTTACACCAACTGCTACAAGCCCGGCGACCGGGTGGCGCTGGAGATCGACCATCCCGGGCAGTACTGCGTCATCCAGTTCGAGGACACCATGCCCGAAGCCCTTGTGTATGTGGTCAAGCGGGAGATCAACTTCCACATTCCCTTCGGGGAGCAGGCCATCACCTACTCGCCCAAGAGCTTTGCGGGCAGCCGTCACGTTATCCGGGCACGGCTGGCACTGCCGGAAGAGATTGCCGCCCGGCGGAATCTGGCCTTCAACTGCTATGACGAGCATGGCGACACCGGTTTTTATCCCCACGCCAGCGCCAACGTAGAAACGCGCGGCGAGGCGGTGTTTGCCGCCCGCAACGCCATCGACGGCATTTTTGAGAACAGCGCCCACGGCGAGTATCCCTACCAGAGCTGGGGCATCAACCGCGACCCGAACGCAGCCCTGACGCTGGATTTTGGCCGGGAAGTACTGCTGGATGAGCTGCGCATCACCGAGCGGGCAGATTTCCCCCACGACAACTACTGGGTAAAGGCCACGGTGGAATTTTCTGATGGCAGCCAGCTGGACATCCCGCTGGTGAAAAGCGCCAAACCCCAGAGCGTGGCCTTTGAGCCCAAGCGGGTGCGCAGCCTTGTGCTGAAGGATCTGATTCAGGCCGAGGGGACTTCCCCCTTCCCGGCGCTGACCCAAATCGAAGCCTTTGGCACCGAGGTGAAGTAAAATGAGCATCTACAATGCCCTTTATGGGCGGGACGGCCACGGCGTAGGCCCAAACGAGCCGGAGAAAAAAGGCTTTGCACGCTTTTGCCAGATGGTCGGCCGCGACCTCGGCCAGCTGCTGGGCACGAACCTGATGGTCTGCGTGCTCTGCCTGCCTGCCGCACTGGGGGTCTCGCTGGGCGTGACCCTGCTCTCCCTGCCGCTGACGGTGGTGTGCAGTGCGGTCACCGGTCTGCTGACCGGCCCTGCCATGGTGCTGCTGGCAGACTGCGCTCTGCGCAGCTTGCAGAACGACCCCTCCCAGTGGCTGCCCCGGGCAAAGCAGACCCTAGCCGCCCATTGGAAAGCCGCCTGCGGCTTTGGCTGCATTGGCACGCTGGTGCTGGGGCTGCTGTGCTTTGTATCGGCCTTTGTGTTTGAAGCCGCCGCGCAGCAGGGGTATTACCCCGGGCTTGCCATTCTCGTTTTTCTGGCGCTGGATTTTCTGGTGCTGGCGGTTCTGGCTACGCTTTGCGCTGCCGTTCTGCCGCTGCAACTGCCCGCCCCGGACAGCTTGCTGCGCCGGGCGGGCAGGCTGCTGGCTGTCGCCCCGGCGCGCTGCGTCCTGGCAGGCGTTCTCATGCTGGCGGGCATCGGCGGCATGATCTTGCTGTTCCCGGTCAGCGTGTTCTGGGCGGTGCTGTTCGGCTTCTGGCTGCCGGGGCTGGCAGCGATGCAGACCCTGTTCCCGGTTTTGCGGCAGGAATACGGCGTAGAGGTGCGCAGCATCCCGCGCCCGGCAGCGCCGGATAAGCCCCTGACCGCACAGGAGCAGAAAAAGCGCTCCCGCGCCAACTGGTGGTATTACAACTGGGGCATCGTGGCGGTGGCGGCAATGGTCATTGTGGGCGTAGCGTATGTGGCGCACGGCCTGCTGACTACCGTAGACCCGGACTACACCGTGGCGGTAGTCACGGCGGAGGCCCTGCCGGACGAGGCCGTGCAGCGCCTGCAGACTGCGCTGGCAGACTATGCGGAGGACGCCAACGGCGACGGGACTGTGGTGGTGCAGGTGAACAACTACACATGGAGCGCCGATGCCGCCCTGACCGACATGAACGGTCAGATGGCCGGTGCCACCCAGATGAACACCGACCTTGCCAACGGCGAGAGCAAAATCTGGATCTTGGATGACCCGGAGGGCTTCGAACAGGCCTATGGGGCACTGAGCGAAAAGCTGGGCGCGGAATGGCAGACAAAGCTTATCCCGTGGCGCAGCCAGCCCGCCCTTTCCGGGCTGGAACTGGGCAGCTACAACACTGCCGCCGATGGCAGCCAGACTGTTGATATCCAGAGCCGCTTTGCCGGGTACAGCGTGGCAGTGTTTGATGCTTCAGATGCGTTGTGGCAGGCGCTCAATTCGTAAACAGAAACGACCGTCCGTTCTCTTTTTGTTTATGTGGTATTCTATACACAGAAAAATAGACGGAGGCATACCGCCATGAATCCCCATACCACGCTGAATCTTGCCAAGATTGCTCTGTGCGCGGTGGAAACCGTACTGAGGAATACTTCGCCCGATGCAGAGGACTATCCCCCAGCCAGTTGAATAAAATAACAACGCTGCAAGTGCTTATCGTCAGGCTGTTACAGATGCAGCAGCATAAAACGGACATTTCTTCAATAAAAAAGTCAAGTAGACTTCAATTTGAGCAAAATTGTAAGACTTCTTATGCTTTACCGTCATAAATTTTTCAAAATCATCTTGACGCGCCTTGCGAACCATGATATTCTCTGTCACAAATCCCACTGATTTTGTGGATTGGTTTGAAACCATCCACAAGATGTGGTCGTGTTCATTTTGAACACAGCCACAGAAAGTGGTTGGTTATCACCGTGAGACCCACCACTTCAGTGAGGGAAAGTCCACGAAAGAATTTACCGCCCCGCAACACACCCGATCTATTTTGCCGCCGATTCACCCGACAAAATCATCGCTGCGCTGCGTGGGCGGTATTTTTCTTTTTCACAAATAAAATCTTATGTAGTTGTTCAATCTTCCAAAATTTGTTTTTAGTTGTTGACTGTACAACTTCAAAGTGTTATTCTTGTGCTTGAAAGAAGCAGGACGTAGTGTCCGCACTGCGCCCGGCTTTCTTCATACTGTACCTTGAATCCTTCATAAGCCGTCTGAACGAGATACTGCGCCATGACCTCACACTTTCTGTGGGCGAGCCGGACAACGCCGCTGCACAAACAGGGGCAGGAACTGCGTTCGGTGTGAACGGTGACCATGAGCAGGGGCTTTGCCTTTTCACACGTTTTGCTCTGCAAAATTTTCAACGTGCATTGCGGTTCGACTTCTGAAATTTTCAGTGTTGCACGGAAAGGGCGAAAGCAAGTATCGACCTGTGGCCACAAATTTTCAATGCTTGAAAATGTTCTGTCACATGGTCTGTCACTTGTTGGGGAGTGCCTTCCCCAAACCCTGCTCTAGCTTCGCACCGTTGGTGCGAAAGCGGCGTGTCGCTTTACATAGCCCTCTCCATCCCGGAGCGGGCATTTATCATTTTCACAGGAGGTCGAATATGGCTGAAATGAAAAGTCCGAACGTACACGCAAAGAAGAACCGCAATGACACGCCGCGAAAACGAAAGACACACATCATCAAAGTCAGGGTGACCGCAGAAGAAAAACTGCGGATCGCATACGCCTGCAAAGAACTCCACCTCACCCAATCCGAACTCGTCCGCCGCGTCCTGTACGGCGTGAACGTCAAGCACACCGTTGTGGTGGCGCAGGGCGGCGAGGATGCACTGGCGGCGCTTGCCGCCTTGTCTGCCCAGTGCAGCAAGGTGGGCAGCAACCTCAACCAGCTTGCACGGCACTTCAACTCCGGCGGCAAAGACACCGAGCAGCTCCGGGCGCAAATTCTGGAGGAACTGTCCGCACTCACGAACTTTCGGCTGAAAGCCGAAGAAACGGTTGGTGAACTGTATGGCAACCATCAAGCATTTGACCTCGAAAAACTCTAACTACGCCGCCGCCGAAAGCTATCTCACCTTTCAGCACAACGAGTACACCGGTCTGCCCATTCTGGACGAGAAGGGCAGACCCAAGCTGCGGGATTCGTACCTGCTCGACACCCTTGAGTGCGGCGAATCTTCGTTTGCTATGGCCTGCCTGATTGCCAATCGCAAGTACGGCAAGAACGGCAGGCGGGAGGACGTGAAGACCCACCATTATATCATCAGCTTCGACCCGAAGGACGCAGTAGAGAACGGCCTGACCATGGAGCGGGCGCAAGCCCTTGGCTTGCAGTTCTGCAAGGAAAATTTCCCCGGTCATCCCGCCATCGTCTGCACCCACCCGGACGGTCACAACAGTGCCGGGAACATCCACGTCCACATCGTCATCGGCAGCTTGCGTGTCCGCACCGTGGAACGGCAGCCCTTCATGGACAAGCCGTGCGACTGGGAAGCGGGCAAGAAGCACCGCTGCACCTCTGCCATGCTCCGGCACCTCCGTGTCGCTGTCATGGAAATGTGTGAGCAAGCCGACCTGAACCAGATCAACCTGCTGGAAGCCCAAGGCGACCATGTTTCGGAGCGCGAGTATTGGGCGCAGCGGCGCGGACAACGCCGCCTCGACCATGCCAACGCCAAACTTGCCGCCGAAGGGCAGCAGCCCACCCAGACCGTCTACCAGACCGAACTGGACAAGCTGCGAAAGCAGATCTACGCTGTGCTGAACAAGACCACCACCTTCGAGGAATTTTCTGCATTGCTCATGCAGGAACACGGCATCGCCGTGAAGGAGAGCCGAGGCCGGTTGAGCTACTGCCCGCCCGGCCGAACAAAGTTCATCACCGCCAAGAAACTGAGCAAGAAGCTGGAAAAGGAGCAGGTGCTGACCGCCCTCTCCCAGAACATCCAGCTTGCCGTCACCATCCAGCCCGCCAGCGAACAGAAGCCGGATAAGATCAGGAAACTGGTTGACATTCAGGCGAAAGTTGCCGCAGGTAAGGGCATCGGCTATGAGCGTTGGGCGAAAAAGTTCAACCTCAAACGCTGGTCGCAAACCTTGTGTCTCCTGCAGGAGAAGAAGCTGCTCAGCGAAGATGCCCTGCACCAGCGCATTGCCGAACTGCAAACCCAGCACGACGATGCACTGGCGGTGGTCAAAGACATGGATGCCCGCATGGTCTCCCTCAAGGAGCTGCGCGGGCATCTTGTGGTCTATCGGCAGTACAAGCCTCTTGCACAGAAGCTCCAGACTGTGCGGAACCCCGCCAAGTTCAAGGAGCAGCACCGTGCAGAGTTTGCTGTGTACGAGGCCGCTTGCGCCTATTTCAAGGCCAACGGGCTCAGGACACTGCCGGACCTCAAAAAGCTGGATGCCGAATATCAGACCCTTTCCTCGGAGAAAAACGGGTTCTACACCCGCTACAAGAAAGCGCAGATCGAACTGCGTGAACTCCGCACCGCACAACAGAACGTGGAAGCCTTCTTCCGCAAGGAAGAGCGCAGCCACGCCGTACCGCAGCAGGAGGTCAAATGAACAACACTCTGACGGATCGATGTGTGAATAAACCCAACCTCACCCACGCCCCTCACCGGGCTTCGTCCTTTCGCCTGTACCCCGCCCATTGGGACGGAGGGTAGCACCTCTGTCTTTTCGGACGTAAAGAACGCCATCTCGACCCGGCAGGCAGCGGAGCTGTACGGCTTCGCCGTAAACCGGAACGGTATGATGTGCTGTCCCTTTCACGGGGATAAACACCCCAGCATGAAGGTGGACAGCCGTTTCCACTGTTTCGCCTGTCAGGCAGATGGCGATGTGATCGATTTTGTCGGCAGACTTTTTCAACTTTCTCCCTATAAGGCTGTGGAAAAGTTGAAGAACGATTTCGGCATGGCACTTGCCGACGGCAAGGTGCGGCTTGCTCCCCGCAGACCGCCCACCGTCCGGCAGCAGCTGCTGGACTATTACCGCTGTCTGCAGCGTTGGCGGGTCCGATACGCACCGCAGTCACCCACAGAAGAACTTCACCCCTGCTTCCTTGAAGCGATAAAGAACCTTGACATCGTTGAATATTATCTGGACTGTTCGGTGCTCCCGGACCCGCAGACCGAAAACGAGCTACGGAAGTATTGGGAGGGATTGCATGAGCGACTGGAAAAAGAGGAACGAAGATTGGCGTGATGAGGACGAACTGGAAGAAGAGGAAGAATGCGAATGCCCTTGGGTAGACAGCAAGGGCAAAGTGCGTGAAACCGCTTACTGCCAGTACCTTTTAGAGAAACACCCCATGATGTGCCTGAAACAGAAGCTGTTCGACCAGAACGGCGAGGTAGACGAGGACGCACTGCTCTACGAAGTCCACAGCGACCTCCGTGACTTTGTGCTCGACAACCTTGCCAAGAAGGAGAAGCAGGTTCTGGACGCACTCCGTATCGAAACCTATACCCCCGAATGGAAACCCCAGCTTGACCGCATCCATCTCCAGAACGGAACCTACTTTCTGGACGAGCGGGGATTTGTGCCGGAAAAGGAACTCTGCCTGAACCGGCTCCCCGTGGAATACCAGCCCGATGCCCCTGCACCGACCAAGTGGCTGGAATTTCTGGACGGTCTGCTGATCCCGGAGGACATTCTGACCTTGCAGGAATACCTTGGCTATCTCCTGATCCCGTCTACCAAGGCGCAGAAGATGCTGGTCATGACCGGCAAGGGCGGCGAGGGAAAATCCCGCATCGGCTTGCTGCTGAAGAAGCTGTTCGGGGAAGCCTCTCACTCCGAATCCATCCTCCGCATCGAAACGAACCGCTTTGCCAGTGCAAATCTGGAGTACAAGCTGGTCATGGTCGATGACGATCTGAACATGGTGGCTTTGCCCGAAACACGGAACATCAAGTCCATCGTCACCGCCGAGGACCGTTTGTGCATCGAGCGGAAAAACAAGCAGGCTGTCCAAGGCCTGCTGTACGTTCGTTTCATCTGCTTCGGCAATGGCAACCTTGTGGCCGCTCACGATGACAGCGACGGCTTCTGGCGCAGACAGATCCTCATCACGGTGAAAGACCGTGACCCTGCCCGGGTGGATAATCCCTTCCTCATCGAAGAGTTGTCCGAGGAGCGTCCCGGCATCCTGCTGTGGATGCTGGAGGGGTTACACCGTCTGCTGGCGAACCGCTATCAGTTCACCATCAGCGAGCGCTCCATCCAGAACCTCGAAGCAGCCATGGCGGACAGCGACAACCTGACCCAGTTCATGCAGGCAACGGCGTATGTCCGCTTCAAGCCCGACACCGAGGAACGCTCCACCTATCTCTACCGCGCCTACACCAAGTGGTGCGAGGATAATCTGGAATCGCCTGTTCCGCAAAAGAAGTTCAGCCAGTTCCTGCTGAAAAATGCAGGGAAGTATGGCCTGACCTTTTCCAAGCACATCGAGGGAAAGTACCGCGGCTTCCGGGGCGTATGCGTCCACCCCGCCTTTGCTGCGGCATAAAACACACGAAAAGTGAAAATCTCCCGCCCTACGCGCCCCAAATCAGTGGTCATGTCGTGGAGGAAGGAGCCGGTCATCTGTATGGCCAGCGGAGAACCGACACGAGCGAATTCAAGTTCCTGCTTGCGCAGCATGTGTGCCGTCCGGGCTTTGGCCTTATAGTAGGCCACATGAGCGGCAGAGTGCTTGTCGGCAAGCTCGGCCTTAAAGAGGTCGATGTCGATACCGAGAAGCACGGCTATCTCAGTCGGCGGCGTCAGTTCTGCCGCCAGCTCTGATACCTTCTGAATCGTTTCCTGTGGGAAGTAGGAGGTCATTGATAGAAATTGAGTTTTGAGCCATTTCGAGGAACGCCATTTTAAGATAGACGCACGTCGAAATGTCAGTTGTTATAATCCCGGCTTCGTATCGGTCGCCTCGCGTTTGGTTCTGCGAGGTAACGATGGCGACCTCGCAAGTGTCAGACCGCATAAGAACAACCTTCGAGTGGTTCTCGCAGAGAAATATGCGGTCAAACGTGGACTGCATGAAATGTTTGAGCGCGACAGTTTTGCGGGCTGCTCGCAGATCGCAGAACAGGAAGCTCTCACTGATGAGACCAGTCTGTTTGAATTTGTGCAGTCGCCGGAGAAATTCTTCACTCGTTGAAAAGGTTGAGATGCTGATTGATGCGCGGCCAATCTGCTCGAGAACCCACTGAATAATATCGGCCAACTGAATGCTCTTGGAGAAGTAAGGCTGAGTTGCCGATTTCTCCAAGGGCTTCAGTTCTTCAAGGACTTTGCTCCGGGCCATTATTCAAATGTGATGCCGATAGCGCTGAGTTCTTCGATGGTCGCCTCGGAGAATTCGGCCCCGGCATTTACGATTACATTGACAGCTGCCTGAATTTTAGCCTTGGCGGTCTCAAATTTAAGAGGGTCATCGGGATTATCCGCGATGACTTTCTTATATTTTGATATGGTTTTTCGGGCAGCGCCTACCGCTTTGACAACCTCGGCAGACTGCGCCGGAGTTGTCTCGGCGTCTGTGGCCGCAGGCACAGTGGCCGAGGGGACGTAGGTATCATATTTTTCGAGGTTGAGCCGGTAGGCCTTATCGAGGTCATCGAGGATTCTGAGCTTTTCGTAGCGGTCGCAAGGCTGAGCGTCGGCCATAGCCTTGATTTCGTTGAAAAGGATAACGATGCGGCGATGTCTCTGTTCGTTCGAGTTCCAGAGTTCCTGGATCTCGGGCGGCAGAGAGTCATGATCGGCGCGGCGTCCTTTGGCGACTGTTCCCTCGGGCAATTCTGCATCGACAGATATTGCCGGAGGGTTGCCGACGGTCTCCTTGATGCGGGGAATTATTGTTTCTTCGAGCCTTGCGACCTCCGATGTGGTGAGGTTGTCAAGACGGATGCGAAGGTGTTTCTTAAGTTCATAGACAAGTTTGTCCTTGAACTTATCGGGGCGGTGCAGAAGTGAATTGTAGAGCGCACGGTTGCGATTGAGCGTCAGCATGAGTTCTGCTCCGGCTCGGATATCGCGGTCAGCTTCGGGAGTATTAAGCCAGACCTGTATCTGCTGAGTAACTTTTGGGTCAAGTTTCATAACGAGAAAAGTAAAAGGAGCAACGTGCGAGCCGTTGAGCCGCAAGTTGCTCCTGTTGGTTAAATATGTAGATTGGAAGCTCTTGTTCTCAAGCGGCGGCTTCGATTTCACCGGTTGCACAGTTCATGATGCCTTCGGCAGTCTTGAATTTGCCTGTGTAGAACGGAGCGGGGCAAACGTCCGTAACGGTGATTTCGAACTGGGTTCCCGAAGCGTCCGTTACCTCCATACCCGAATCCTGTGAGGGTTTGGTATCGGTGCGGAACTTCTCGTTGCCGAGAACGCGGAAGGAACCGTCGCGCTGCTGAATGATATATACCAGGTCATCGCTGTTGGCCAGACGGCAGAAGCCAGTGGCAGCGGCATTGTTGCCGGCATATTTCAGAGTGAGGGTATTGAGGAACGTTTTAGACGGGAGATTTCCCTGCGACTCCGACTTGATGTTGGAGGCGGTGTCGAGAATGTCGACAGCGAAGAAAGCAGCATCAGCGGCGAGAGTGAAATCGTCCGCGTAGGTGGCGATGGATGCCATTGTCGCGTCTTCATCAGACGGAGCGGGCAGTTTCGGCCATTTCAGAATCTGTTTTTTGGGAATACCCCATGCTCTCTGACGTAAGCCGGGCAGAACGGTATCGCCCAGGCAGTGCTCGAGGCTTTCGTAAATATCGAGTGTAGGACAGCTCATGATTTTACAGTTTAGAAGTTAAACATTAGGAGCCAGGCTGCTGAGAGGTTCCACCACCCTGCGAACCGCTACCGCCGGTTGAAGCGGGCTTTTCGTAGAGCTTGCCGATAAGCAGACGTTCCTTGACAATGCTCTCGTAGTCGCAGCCGAAGAACATGGTGGCGAAGAAAGTGAGCATGACAACGTCGTGCTTTTCGACTACGATGTTTTCTTCCTCGCCCATCTGGTTCACGCC
>OLYK01000086.1_pt1 | contig 20091 bp, 15 predicted proteins | sample 1673651 | NCBI WGS metagenome assembly OLYK01 (sample SAMEA103958118, study PRJEB25191) | human gut metagenome | reverse complement strand
GTTTCTTCCGGATTGACCAAATTTTTCGGCGACTTTTTTCAAACTTTTTTCCGCCGGGACGGGGACGGGGGACGGAGGCGGCTGGAGGACAGGAAGTTGGGCGACGGGAGGGCAATCCAGGGGAAAACGGGGCGGCGGGGAGGAATGGCGGGGATGAGGGGAGCGAGGAAAAAGGGCGGGGCGCAAGGGGGGCACCAAGGGCTAACCCTCCCTACGGTCGGGCACCGGACAGAGGGGGCGGAGAAGGGGATATTTTTTTTAAACGAGGAGGGATTTTTTGACGGGAACGGGGTTTGTTGTAAATTTGCGGCGCGAAATTTTTATGAATATTTTTATTACAAACATATAAAAAATGAGAATCGAGAGGATTGAGAGGCTTGATGACCCGAGGATAGCTCCATACGCGGCTTTGACCGACGCTCAGCTGAGGAACCGGCTGTCACCGGAGGATGGGGTGTTTATCGCAGAAAGCCCCAAGGTGATAAGGGTGGCGTTGCAGGCCGGTTTCACACCGCTGTCGATGCTTTGCGAGGAAAGGCACATATCGGGGGACGCAGCCGACATCATTGCCCGCGTCGAGGATATGCCTATATATACAGGCGCGCGCGAGATGCTCCGGGAGCTGACCGGCTACACTCTCACGCGGGGTGTTCTCTGCGCGATGCGCCGTCCGGCTCCCGTCTCCCCTGCCGAGGTCTGCAAGGGGGCGCGACGTGTGGCGGTCATCGACGATGTCTCCGACACCACCAACATCGGTGCGATATTCCGGTCGGCCGCCGCACTGGGCATTGATGGGGTACTTCTCAGCCCGACGGCGTGTGATCCGCTGAACCGACGTGCCGTCAGGGTCTCAATGGGGACGGTCTTTCTGCTCCCCTGGGCCTACCTCTCGCGCCAGGACTACCTATCAGAGCTGCATGACCTCGGCTTCAAGACCGTCGCCATGGCCCTGCGTGACGACTCCGTTTCGATTGACGACCCCATCCTGGCATCCCAGCCGCGCCTCGCCATCATCCTCGGCACCGAGGGGGAAGGGCTTCCGGCCCACATCATCGCCGGTTCGGACTATGTCGCCCGCATTCCGATGGCCCGGGGAGTCGACTCCCTCAACGTCGCCGCAGCCTCTGCGGTCGCGTTCTGGCAACTCCGCGCCCAAAAAGCCTAATCTTAAAAAACAACTCCTTGCTAACATCGCGCTAAAACCTGCTAAACCTGCTAAAATTCAAAACAATTTAAATTCTCTTGCAATTTATTTGGATTTAACAAATCCGGGTAGTATCTTTGCAAACACACAATCATTTTTACCCCAGACTCTACATATTTCTGTTGCATCATTGTATGTTGAACCAATCAATATATCTTAAATATGAAGACAGCAGTAATGGCGTTTCTGGCCTTTTTGGTTGCTGAGGTCGCGAGCGGAACAGCCCACCGCACCATCCAGCACCGGTTTTACGAACTACCTTCCAGTGGAATCCAAGAGATTCCACAAGATTCCTCGTGGAAAGCTCCATCATCCTCACAAGGAGCGATTCTCTTGACATTCGACAATGTCAATGATTCTGATATGCAGGCTTGTATGAAACAAGCGGCAAGATATTGGGGGCAAGTACTTTCCAATTCCACCCCAATACACATCAACGTGGCTTATCTCGAAGATTTACAGGAAGAATTAGCAGTATGTGATGTTGTCTTTTTTGAGGAAACTCCGGCCTCTATGGTTCCGTCCGCGCTATATGCTCAACAGATGGCCATTGAGAGCACTCCTGACAGCCCGGACGCGTACATATGGCTTAACCCGACCAAGCAATGGGATTGTAGTAGCAGTGGGAATATCAATTCGACCTCCAACAGTCTATATACTACAACCCTCCGTTCCCTTGCCGTCTGTCTCGGTTTCGGCTCCAGTGTGACCTCTTATGATGGAACCACTCCATGTTTCCAGTGGGATGGCCATCTTTCGGCATTTGACAGATTAGTAGCAGACACCAACGGGAAAAAATTGGAAGATTGCACGCTTAACGACGTCGACCTTCAACAATTCGTTTCCCCATCAGGTTCAACAAATTATTAACACATTGTTACAAACAACAAAAAACAAATCACTATGAAAAAAATGTTTATCATGCTTTGCGGTCTGCTTCTTTTTAGCGGTCTGCAAGCTTCGGCAGATGTTTCATCTCATCAGGAAGAGCAGCTTCTGGAAATCGTGGATGTAGAATACGATTACTGCTATCGGCCTGAATCAGAATATTGGTATGCCGACATAATCGGGGAAATGAACATCACCATCCGGGGTAAAAGGCATCAACTTTTTCCACGCGGAATTCTCCGGAGGCCATTATGATACTCCCGAAGAAGCTCCTTTACAGGGGAAGTGGCTACAATGTTGCAACCCAGAAGGTGAACAAATCACCGTACATTTTCCCATAATTTTATGGGGAGGATGGGCAAGATGCGGCTACTATGTAAAAGGGAATCCTGAAATGCAATACACTCCTTATGTATGGTCAACGGATTATATCGACCAAGAGACATTGGATATGTATTTCGGTGGCATTGAAGGAATCAACGCCAACACTCCCCTCGCCGTAGAAATCCATGGAAGGGATATTTCCATCTCCGGCATCACCTCCGCGTCGCCATCCGCAACCATCACCGACCTTGCCGGACGCACAATACTGGTCAAGACAATTTATCCTGAATCCGGAGAAACCCGACTCAATGTCGATAATCTCAATGCCGGGATATACATCCTCTCTGTATTTGACGGCAACAATTCATCCACCTCAAAAATCCGACTCAAATGAGACTGAAAGGAATAATCGCCATATGCCTGGCGACCCTCTCAACCATACTTCCTTGTAATGGCCAGGTATACCAAGAGACCGAAAATTTTGTCTCCGAGGCAGCCAACCCAATCATCTGCGGACTGCCTTCCATCCGAGAAATAAATGGGGGCAGTGTTTTCAAGGTACAATATACCGGCAATTGGTCACCTGAAATGAGAGGCGCGTTTGAATATGCCTGCAAAATAGTGGAAGAAATCATGCCACCTTGTCTTCCTATCACAGTCAAAGCAGAGGTCAGCGAGGGAGCGGCGCCCAACACCGGTTTCTCAAGTGTAAGATTCATCGGCTACAATGATTTTTCATGTGGAAGAGACCAACTTATCTCACTCGCTCCCCAAATCAAGGCCGTGGTACTCGGGGAATATGAAACTCGCTCGTTCTATCAGTTTTTCAACAAGATCGAATCCGTATCATTTTTTGAAGATTTCTCAAAACCGGACATCAGAATAACATATTACAGAAATCACCTGGATGACTGTTCATTCTCTTTGTCAGAAATTCCAGGTGATAAATATGATTTCGTATCCATCGCAATCCGTGATTTGCTGAAAGGAATTGGTTTCACATCGATTTTCAAGGCTAATACCGCGAACAAGGAAATTATCAATGTAGCCAATGACAACACCACATCATTTGACAGCTACGTCAGGGCATCTTTGTTTGGCGACGGCACAAAGCCCCCATTTGAAAACGCGACCTGTGGCGCATTGCCCTTATACGGTAAACGCACCCCTTCGGGAAACATCCAACTCAGCTTATATGCTCCGAGTAACTGGCAGGATGGGGTATCTCTCAACTACTTCATTCCCTCTGATGACTATAAGATTTCCAAAGTCTTGAGATATGATTTCGGGAAAGGCACGGTCACACGCGATTTGGATGATCCGAACAATATATCCCTATTTCAGGACTTACTCTATTGGTGCATATTCACAACCACCTCAACAGGAAACATATCCTCATCCGGGAACGGTTCAACCAAAAATTTCGTGAAATACAACGGACAAATTTCCGTGGATTTCGGCAAAAACAGTCTGCCACTCCATTCCAATGCAGAAATGCCGGACAATCCACAAAAAGTCGCCGAATGGACCAATCCGACAACAATAGAACATATCACCTCCTATTGCAAACCATTCCATGTGTTTTACCACGGAATGGAGAACGAGCTGGACAAGGATGGATGGACTGTATCCGTGTTAAAAAAAGATGGCCGCTGGGATTGTGTATGTTTCAGTGGTTGGCCTGACGAACAGATAACATTTAAGTTCAGCGACCTGACATTCCATTACAACCCGGAAGATTACGCCCGCACTTGCGAAGGCTACCTGCGGTGTCGTATAACGAGGAGCTACAACCAATATGGTGGCAGCGGAAATCCCCGCCGATATGATGCCAGGTATTTCGTGATGGATTATCTGCCGCAGGCTGTTGAGCTTGGAATTTCCTCAACCGGAGGAGAACAAAGTTCGGGCATATCCGCAATGGCCACCACCACTCCGGTCAGAATCGGCATGAAAAATCTGGAGGGACTGACGCGGCTTGTGCTTGAGGTAAAACCGCAAGGTGCGAGAGTCCCAAACAAAATCGAGGTCTCGGATCTGAAATCCGGTGTCGTTGAGCTGCAACTGACTTCCGGGAAGGTCACGACAATCACCCCGGTATCCTACAACGCCAACGGTTCTGTCACAGGAGAACCCCTGACCGTTGACCTATCAAAATGACACAGTCTGAGCGTGAGGGGACTCCTCCCCCCCTCTCGCAATAATCCCATAGGATTCCAACAACGACACACAGACGGCGGTTGCGACCCGATGCACCGGGGGCAACCGCCGTTTCTTGTGAGGGATGCTCCGCCCTATGGCGGGGAATCCGTGTTGCTTGAATTTTGGGGCGGATGTCGCTTCCAACATCCCGAGGGAGGTTTTTGACCTCACCCGTCATCATTATCCTTTGTCAGTTTAACGCCGGGGGCGGCTCGATGGTTCATGGAGCGATGGCATTTTCAACGAAATGTCAACCAACAGGTTACCATCCGCCACGCGATCCGCCGCCGCCGGTCATTCCTCCACCGAAAGAGCCTCCCGAGAAGCCACCGCCTCCGCCGAAGCCCCCTCCGCCACCTCCGAGGATTACCGGAGGAGCCACCACTTTCGGTATCTGGTAAGTGCGGTTGGTCATATTGTGGCAGTTGAAACAGCGGTAGGTCTTCACCCCCTGGCCGAATGACATGGTGGTGGGCTGCCGGATGATTCGGTCGGAAACCAACGCGGCGGTACGCGCACCGCAGACATGGCAAACAGAATAGTTTTTCTGCCGGTTTATGAAGGGGATAATCTCGGTCTGGTTGCAGGTCGGGCATAGCCACACATCGTAATCCACTGAATTCAGCCGTTCCTCGGCATCCTGCGCCGGAGTGAGATACTTGTTATCGGTCTCCTCGTCAAGGCGTGTCATCGGTGTGGAGCAGTTGGAACAGAGATGGCGACGTGTGCGGATATGCCTCATTGTCAGCAGCCAGGCAATCAGCACCGGAGCCATTATACCCAATGTGGCCGCGGTCAGCACCATCACCGCCAGCTTGTTTTTCTCAAAAAGATGGTATGCCTCGGCGGTATCCTTCCCCCGGCTATTCACCAACAGGCAGAAGTAATACACCGCGAACGCCACCAGGAGAATCAGACATATCGAGAGGTAAACCTTGAAGAAATCATCAGCTCCGGCCCCCTCGCTGTCATTCTTGTATTTCGACATAAGTTCGGCCCTCGCCTCCTCATCGGTCAAAACCCTGTTGAGGTCGGTAGCCGCGGCCACCACCCCGCCGTCATAATCCCCTTGCTGGAAATAAGGCTTCATCGTCTGATTGAGAATCGTCCAGCACAAGGCATCCGGCAGCACACCCTCCACCCCGTAACCGGTACGGATGACAAATTTACGGTCATCCCGGGAAATCAGCAGGATGACACCATTGTCCTTGTCCTTCTTTCCCGGCTTCCAAAGCTCGAACAATTCGGTGGCGTAGTCATCGATGTCCTCTCCGTCGAGATTGTCGACAATCACCACCACCGGTTCGGCCGAAGACTGCCGCCACGCGTCAGCCATCAGGGAATCGACCCTCGCGACAGCCTGCGGGGAGAGCATCCCGGCGATGTCGGTGACATAGCGGGTACGGTTCTTGACATGCACATTCTCGACATCCTTCACGGCAACCGCGCCGGCGAACATCGGAATCATCATCAGCAATGATATAAGTAATCTTGTCATAAGCAACTGTTCAAATTTCATATCCGCCCCGGCGGTTCAGACAGCCGGAAGACTCATACCGTTGAGCTTGCGGAAAAGGTCGAGGGCATAGACATCGGTCATCGCCGAAACATGGTCGACGACCCCCTGGAGTTTGGAGAAAAGATCGGCTGAGGAGACATCATATTGCTCCGGAACCTGCGACAGCAGCAGCCTCGAATAGTTCAGGTCGGGATTGCAGACCGCATGCACCAGCTTCTCAAGCAGGAAGGTAATGATGCGGTTACCGGCAAGTTCCACATCGACGACCTCGCGGGCCTTGTAAATCTTCGCCCACGACAAGTCGTTGCACCGCTCATACGCCCTGCGCAGGCGTTCCGGCGCATGTCCCAGCAACCGTCCCCGGAATTCCCCGGCGAGGATTGCCTCCTCATTGTCGGCGAACACCCGGGCGCAGGCAGTCACCAGTTCACCTATCACTCCCGACCGGAGGTAGGCGATTTTCTCATTCGGGTCGTCAAACCGCCCCATTATCTCAATGCTCCGTTCCTTGCGGTCGTCAGGGAGGAAAGAGAGGAACAGGCCGATAATCTCGTCAGACCCGACGATTTTCAGTTTATGGGCATCCTCGAGGTCCATCACCTCATAGCAGATGTCGTCAGCCGCCTCCACGATATACACCAGCGGATGACGGGCGAAACGCAGTTCCCCCTCCGGAGCCTCCAGAGAGGGGATTCCCAGTTCGGCAGCGATACGGCGGTAGCTGTCGGCTTCGGTGGTGAAGAAACCGAACTTCCCCTTATCCCCCGACAATCCCGAGGAATAGGGATACTTCACGATGGAGGCGAGCATGGAGTAGGTCATCGCGAATCCACCGCTGCGCCGTCCCTGGAACTGATGGGTCAACACCCTGAGGGCATTGGCGTTACCCTCGAAGTTTACCAAATCTGCCCATTGCGCCGGGGTCAGCCGCTTCTTCAACGCCGCCCCCTCCCCTTCCGAGAAGAATGTGGCTATGGCCTTCTCTCCGGAATGACCGAAAGGGGGATTACCCATGTCATGGGCCAGACACCCCGCAGCCACGATGTCGCCAATCGACTCCAGAGCCTTGGCGGAAGCCGTCCCCTCGTGACGCGGCATAATCAGATTGACGACCTCATTGGCCATAGACCGTCCGACCGACGCCACCTCAAGGCTATGGGTCAAACGGTTATGCACAAAGATACTACCCGGAAGCGGGAACACCTGCGTCTTGTTCTGCAACCGCCGGAAGGGGGAAGAGAACACCAGGCGGTCGAAGTCGCGCTGAAAGTCGGTGCGGCTTCCACGTCGCGGGTCGTGGTAATCCTCCAGGCCGAAACGCTTGTCAGAGACAAGACGCTCCCAGCTCATCATATTTCTTTTCTGTTCAGGCATCGGTCTCTGATTCGGCATCGTTCTCCCCCAGATCGTCATATTTCTGGAAAAGGAAATCATTGTAGGGGAAACGCGCCATATGTATCTCTTTGGCCTTCTGGTAAATCTTCTCCTTCAGCTCGTCGATGTTGGTGCCCTTCTTGGCGGAGATGAACACACAGTTGCCCGGGTCGAGACGGTTCATCCATGTCTGCTTCAATTCCTCCAGGGGGATGTTCTCGCGTGAACGCGGTGTGAGGTCATCCTCATCCTTGGGGACATGGCTGTAAGCGTCAATCTTGTTGAACACCACAATCATCGGTTTGTCGGCCGAACCGCACACCTCCGCGAGGGTCTTGTTGACCACCTCGATCTGCTCCTCGAACTGCGGATGGGAGATATCCACCACATGTACCAGCAGGTCGGCGTCGCGCACCTCGTCAAGGGTCGATTTGAACGACTCAACCAGGTTGGTCGGGAGCTTGCGGATAAAGCCGACGGTGTCGGTCAGCAGAAACGGCAGGTTGTCGATAATCACCTTGCGCACCGTCGTGTCGAGTGTGGCGAAAAGCTTGTTCTCGGCGAACACGTCGCTCTTGCTCAGCAAGTTCATCAGGGTCGACTTCCCGACATTGGTGTAACCCACCAGAGCCACACGCGCCATCTTTCCACGGTTCTTGCGCTGCAAGGTCTTCTGGCGGTCGATGTCGCCGAGCTGCTCTTTCAGCCAGGCTATGCGCCGCTTGATGATACGGCGGTCGGTCTCTATCTGGGTCTCACCGGGGCCACGCATACCGATACCACCCTTCTGACGTTCGAGGTGGGTCCACATGCGGGTCAGTCGGGGGAGCAGATACTGATACTGGGCCAGTTCGACCTGTGTCTTCGCCGTCGCCGTCTGTGCGCGTTTGGCGAATATGTCGAGAATCAGGCTCGAACGGTCGAGAATCTTCACCTGCAGCTCCTTTTCTATGTTGGCGATCTGTTTGGTCGACAGGTCATCATCGAAAATCACCATGCCGATGTCGTTTTTCTCGACATACTCCTTTATTTCATCCAGCTTCCCTTTGCCGACAAACGTGGCGGAGTTGGGATTGTCGAGTTTCTGGGTGAAACGCTTCACGACCTCCCCGCCGGCAGTGTCGGCGAGGAACTCGAGTTCGTCGAGATATTCATTGACCTTCCCCTCAGGCTGGCGGGGGGTAATCAGCCCCACGACAACGGCCCTTTCGGTGGTTTCCTTCGAGATTACTAAGTCTTTCATCTATGGGATATTTGTGTGAGAAAGCGGAATGGATTCCGCCCCGGGGTCTGCGCTTGCCGGATATTCCCGGAGTCGGCGGCATCCCCTTGCAAAGTTAACAAATTTCAGCGGTAATTTCCGCACCCTGTGTGAAATTCATCTCCCCATCTCCCTGACAGCCTCCTCATAGTCAGCCATCAAGCGGGCTTTGGCGATACGTTTGAGCTGACGATGAGGGAGTTCGGAATACTCCCAGAAGCTTTTCATCCTCGCCAGCAACTGGGCGTCGCCACACAGGAGCGGCCTGTAATGGTCCAATAACGCGGAGTGAAGACGAAGCATCTCCGCAGCGCGCCGCTCAAGGCTCCATTCGCTACCCTCGCGCCATTCGGCGAACATAGACGGCCGCGCCAGCAATCCCCGTCCGGCCATCACCCCGTGGAGCCACGGCCATCTCTCCCTCACGACGGATATGTCGGCCGGCGAGAGTATCTCCCCGTTGAAAACCACCGGTTTCCCGACGGCCGAAGCGAACTCCTCGAAACTGTCGGGATGCAGGCTCCCACGGTATTGCTCCCGGGCCGTGCGCGGATGGACTGTCACATGCACCAACGGCATATCGCGCAGTATCGCCGCCAACGGTTTCCATTGGTCAGCGTTATCCACTCCCAGCCTCATCTTAACGGAGTAATCCACCCCGCTGTCCCCGGCCACATAAGCCGCGACTTTAGCCAGTTCATCCGGTTTCAGGAGGAAACCCGCGCCGCGTCCTTTCTTTACCTGTGGCGGGAAAGGGCATCCCATATTGAGATCGATGCGGCGGAATCCCGCATCCTTAAGGGTTTCCGCGAGAACCGAGAACTCCTCCGCGTCGCGGAATATTATCTGCGGGACAAAGCCGTCGCCACAACCGAGGGGTGAAAGGATGTCGCGCATCGTCCGTCGGGCAGGCTCCCCCTTCTCAATCCTGAGGAATGGGGAGAAATATCCGTCGGCACCGCCATACAGCAGACTGTGGAAATGCCTGAAAGGCGCGTCGGTATATCCCTGCAACGGGGCTACAAACAGCTTCATTTCCGGCTACGGGTTACGATAATCGAGACAATCACCCCGGCGGCCAGCGCCCAGGGATAATATAGATAGCGGAAAGGTGCGGCGGGTGACAGTCCGGCCAGGGAGCAGGCAAGCAATGTCTGCGCCCCATACGGGATAAGACACTGCACGATGCAGGAACAGGTGTCGAGCAACGACGCGCTTTTCCTCGGGGATATTCCAAACCGGCGGGCGATTTCCCGCGAAAGTGAGCCGACAGTGATTATGGCGACAGTGTTGTTGGCCGTGCAAAGATTTACCAGACTGACCAGCAGCGCGATACACGCCTGACCGCCACGCTTGCCGCTCACCCGCGCCGTCATCACCTGCAACAGCCACTCTATACCGCCGCATGCCTTGACCAGACCAAGCATCCCGGCCGACATGAGGGTTATCACAATCAAGCCCCCCATCGACTCGATGCCGCCCCCCATGAAACCGCAAAGCTCCAGCACACCGTGACCCTGCGCGAGTCCGATAATCAACGCCGCGACAGTTCCACCGGTCAGCACGAGGGTGACATTGAGACGCGCGATGGCGGTCACTATGACAATCAGGTAAGGCGCCACCAGCCATGGCGACGGCGTGGCGCCGGGATGAACCGGAGCGACAGGCGTGATGACATTCTCGACCATATATACCGCCAGGGTCACCACCGCCGCCGGAAGCGCGAGCCATATGTTGGCCTTGAACTTGTCGGCCATATCGCAACCCTGCGACCTCGTGGCCGCAATCGTGGTATCGGAAATGAATGAAAGGTTGTCGCCGAAAAACGCGCCGCCCAGCACCACCGCCACCATAAAGGCCGGGCTTCCACCCGACACCTCGGCGATTTCAACCGCCAGCGGGGTCAGCGCGACAACCGTGCCGACCGATGTCCCGACAGCCAGCGATATGAAGCAGGCGGCCACGAACATCCCCGGCACGACCATCGAGGAGGGGAGCAACCTCAGCGTCAGCTCCACAGTGGCCTCCACCGCCCCGATTTCCCGGGCCAACGAGGCGAACGCCCCTGCCAGGATGAAAATCCAAATCATATATATGATACTGGAGTGGGCGGCCGCCTTGGAATAAACCTCTATGCGTTCTACCAGTTTCCCCTTCGAGATTGCCACACCCCAGGCCGAGGCGCAAAGCAACGCCACGGAAAAGGGCATCTTGTAGAAGTCACCGACATAGGCGGAGACCACCACATACAGCATCAGGAAAACAATCACCGGGGATATGCCGAGCAATCCCTGCCGGAGAGTTATTGATGAAGTCTTATTATCCAGAACCAATGAAGGTTAAGTTAGCGGAATCAAAGGCGGAATTTCAGGGACTTGCCACCGAAACGCAGTATATACAGCCCGGGGACGAGAGCGTCAAGCGAATGGACCGATTCACCCTCCGGAGCATCAATTGTCATCACCTGGCAACCCTGCGGAGTGAAGATGAAAGCTGTCGCGGCCTTGTCGGCGCGTAATGTCAGCTCATCTCCCCTGATAGAGGCTGCCGCCAGTGTCAACCCATCGCTTACCTCATCGACAGATGATGTCGCGAAACGGAATTTCACACGGCATGTCGCGGTCTTCCCTTTCGAGTCGGCGACAAGGTCGATATATCCCTCCTCAGTTCCATCCCCGGCAGGTGCGGAGACGGCAGGCGCACCAGGTTTCTCAGGAATTTCAACCCCGGGGGGATAAATCCCGAGCGCACGGCCTTCAACCTCAGCGTATATCCTTTTCTCCGCCGGGTAGGAGACATCCTTGACATAATAATTGATTTCCGCGTCAGGTGAATCGGGATCGGTGGCGAAGCCCAGCAGGTCGACGTGAGTGGCCTCGTCAGACGGAATCACCAGCTCCTCCACCTCCTTGAAGGAGGGAGCGGCATCGTCTGCAAACACCGGAAGGGCCGGATACCATATCGCCGGCTCCATGGGATAGTCGGCAATCTTCGTCCCGTCAGCCGCCAGACGTCTCAACACGAAGTTGGTCAGACCGTAATCCTTGAACAATGAAAGATACATCTCCCCGGTGACAGGTGATGTCCTCATCGAGCATCCATAAATCATCCAGGAATTTTCACCCGCAGGCAGTTCCTCGGCGGAGAGGTCGAGCAGTTTGGAGAACTCCCCTTTGTCTATGTCATATTTGAAAACCGCACTGTTCGAGAACCAGGTGTTGGGGCCGCCGTTCCAGTACAGGGCGTTCTCGGTGGCCGAAGCATGGAAACCGTCAGCCGTCCAGGCATACCAGGAGTTGGCGGGGGGATAAATCCCCTCCGGAACCGCGATAGCCTCCGCCTCCTGGTTGACAGGGTTATATTTTATGAGATAGGGAGCCGCCTCGCCGGTAGCGTTGCGGTCGGCGGTGACACTCATCCACAGGTTCCCGTCATTGCCGGTCACAATGGAGCCGATACCGTTGGCATCACTCAATCCCTCGGGGCAATTGTCACCAAGGAGTTCCGGGATGCTGCGGTTACGGGCATATATCGGCAGATTCTCGCTGAAATAAACCAGCCCGAAATCCTGCGACGCTATGTAATAGTCATATCCCACCCTCGCGATTGCTCCGGTCTGATAGGGATACTGGTAGGGAACCGGCGATGCCACCCCGTCGGGGCTGCATATCCGGTCATTGTCCTGTATGATGGTATTGTCATATGAGCGGTATGTCAGGATTCCATCTGTGGTGGTGACATACGCATCATCGCCATACGGCATCACGGCGCGCCCCTGGACAGGCTTGCCGAACCTGTTGACCAGCTCCACGGAGTTGACATACACCAATGTCTCCGCGTTCATCACAGTGAGCGTGCCGACCATGTTGTAGCTTCCCGGAGCGTCGGGATGGTTGGAGACCACATAGAGCTTGTCGCCATATGTCGCGGCGTGGCAGATAGCCCCGGGAATCTCACGTCGGGGATTGGCCTGGCGGAAAGCACGGTAAATCCAGCTTCCCTCACCCTGGGGATTGAATATGTTGATTGAACCGTTGCCCGGATTGCCGGTGGTCTCCTCGTTCATTATCATCACACTTCCGGCATATGGGTTGGCAGCCACCCCCTGAAGAGCCGCGACCGAGACCAGGGCTGCGGCGAGAGATTTGGAAATTTGCATTTTAAATAGCGTTTGATAGATTGTCGTTGCAAATTTAGTGATTTTTTTCTAAATTTGCGGTTTCTAAACAGTGCCAATCATAAGAAATACAATATACAGATGGAGAAGAACTTCAAACGGACTCTTGTCACCACTGCCCTCCCCTACGCCAACGGCCCGGTACACATCGGCCACCTCGCCGGAGTTTATGTCCCGGCCGACATCTACACCCGTTTCCTTCGCCTGCGCGGCGAGGATGTCAAGATGATCGGAGGCAGCGACGAGCATGGAGTGCCCATCACCATCCGCGCCCGCAAAGAGGGCATCACCCCCCAGGATGTCGTAGACCGCTACCATAACATCATCAAGGACTCCTTCGAGGAGCTGGGAATCTCATTCGATGTCTATTCCCGCACCACCTCCGAGACCCACCGCGAGACCGCATCGGAGTTCTTCCGCCACATCTACGACAAGGGGGGCTTTATCGAGAAGCCCTCGATGCAGCTCTATGACGAGGGTGCTGGCCGCTTCGTTGCCGATCGCTACGTTGTCGGTGAGTGCCCCGTGTGTCACGCCCAGGGAGCCTACGGCGACCAGTGTGAGAAATGCGGTTCCTCGCTGAGCGCCACCGACCTCATCAATCCCCGCTGCGCCGAGACGGGCAACATCCCCGTCCTCAAAGAGACAAAACACTGGTATCTCCCCCTTGAGAACTACCAGAAAGCCCTTGAGGAATGGATTCTCGAAGGCCATAAGGAGTGGAAGACCAACGTCTACGGCCAGTGCAAGTCATGGCTCGACCTGGGGCTGCAGCCCCGCGCCGTCACCCGCGACCTCGACTGGGGTATCCCCGTGCCTGTCGAAGGAGCCGAGGGGAAGGTGCTTTACGTCTGGTTCGACGCCCCCATCGGCTATATCTCCAACACCAAGGAAATCCTCCCCGACAGCTGGGAAAAATACTGGAAAGACCCCGAAAGCCGTATCATCAACTTCATCGGCAAGGACAACATCGTCTTCCACTGCATCATCTTCCCCGCCATGCTGATGGCATACGGCGACGGTTACCAGCTCCCCGACAATGTCCCCTCCAACGAGTTCCTCAATCTCGAGGGTGACAAGATTTCCACCTCGCGCAACTGGGCCGTATGGCTCCACGAATACCTGCGCGACTTCCCCGGCAAGCAGGATGTGCTTCGCTACGTCCTGACAGCCAACGCCCCCGAGACCAAAGACAACGACTTCACCTGGAGCGACTTCCAGCAGCGCAATAACTCCGAGCTGGTGGCCATCCTCGGCAACTTTGTCAACCGCGCCGTGGTGCTGACCCACAAATATTTCGACGGGGTAATCCCCGCCGCAGTCCCCACCGAGGCCGAGACCGCGCTTACCGCCGAAATCAACGAACTGAAAGGGAAAGTGTCCGAAGCCCTGGAGACCTTTCACTTCCGCGAGGCGCTGAAACTGGCGATGGACATGGCCCGCGCCGGCAACCGTTACCTCCAGGAGACCGAGCCTTGGAAACTCGCCAAGACCGACATGGAGCGCACCGCCACGATTCTCAACACCGTGATTCAGCTGTGTGCCAACCTTGCCATCGTCTTCGAGCCGTTCCTCCCCTTCATGAGCGACAAGCTCCTGAAGATGCTCGGCGGCGACAAGATAACCTGGGACATGCTCGGTTGCATGGACCTCGTGCCTGTGGGCGCGAAAATCGGCCAGCCCGAACTCCTCTTCGAGAAAATCGAGGATGAGACAATCCAGGCTCAGCTCGACCGCCTCGCCCGTATCAAGGAGGAGAACAAGCTCGCCGCATGGAAGCCTGAGCCCCAGCAGCCCGACGTGCCTTTCGATGATTTCCTGAAAATGGACATCCGTGTCGGCACCGTCCTCGAATGCTCCCGCGTACCCAAAGCCGACAAGCTCCTCAAATTCCTCATCGACGACGGAATGGAGAAGCGCACCATCGTCAGCGGCATCGCCAAGTACTACGCGCCCGAAGACCTCGTGGGGAAGCAGATATGCTTCATAGCCAACTTCGCTCCCCGCAAGCTCAAGGGTGTGGAGTCGCAAGGCATGATTCTCTCCGCCCAGAATCCCGACGGCTCCTTGGTGGTAATCTCCCCCTCCGCACCCGTCACCCCGGGCGCACAGGTGAAGTAGGCATCCCCCCGCTCCTGCCGCCGGGCCATAGCCCGTCATTCCGCTCAATGCAAACAATGTCATAGTCATTCATTATGGAAAAAAACGCCAACAGGAAACCGAAAATCCTGATTATCTACACCGGCGGCACAATCGGCATGATTGAAGATCCGGCGACACAGACCCTGCGTCCGTTCGACTTCTCCCATCTGATTGACAATGTCCCCAAAATCAAGATGCTCGACTATGACATCAGGCATATCCAGTTCAATCCCCCGATTGACTCAAGCAATATGAATCCCGCCCACTGGCAACAGATTGCCGAGGCCATCGGGAAGAACTACAACGATGTCGACGGGTTTGTGGTGCTCCACGGGACAGACACGATGGCCTATACCGCCTCCGCCCTCTCATTCATGCTCGAGCACCTGCGCAAGCCGGTGATTATCACCGGCTCGCAGCTCCCCATCGGGGAAGTCAGGACCGACGGGGAGGAGAACCTGATTACCGCCTTGCAGATTGCCGCCGCCACCGACCCGGTCAACGGCGAGCCGATGGTGCAGGAGGTGGCCATACTCTTCGAGAATTATCTTTGGCGCGGCAACCGCTCCACCAAAATGAGCGCCGACAACTTCAATGCCTTCAAGAGCAACAACTATCCCCCGCTGGCCAAAATCGGGCTGTCGATTCATTTCAATCCCGACTCACTCTGGCGTGTCAACGCCCCTCATCCCCTCAACGTCCATACCGGACTGAACACCGACATCATAATAATATATGTCACTCCCGGCCTTACCGAGGCATCTCTGCGCCAGCAGCTGGAGACCCCGGGAGTCAAAGGGGTGGTGTTGAAGACCTACGGCGCGGGTAACGCCCCGACCGAACCGTGGTTCAACAATGCCATCCGTGAGGCCGTAGACCGTGGGACAATCATACTCAACGTAACCCAGTGTGTCAACGGGGCTGTCCACCAGAAACGCTACTACACCGGCGACCTGCTGGCCCGTGCCGGTGTGATATCAGGCCACGACCTGACCACCGAGGCCGCCCTGACCAAGCTGATGTTTCTTTTCGGCTCAGGTCTCTCCTCTGCTCAGGTCAGCCGCCGTCTCCTCCACCCCATCTGCGGGGAGATGACAATCTGAGACGCGTCAAGGGATTCCGAAACACGCCACCACATCAAGGAAAAAAATCAACCGTAACCGCGGCTCACGCCGCAGTCACGGTTTCTACCTAACCTTTGTTCAATTTAATCTTCTATGAAAAATTAATAAACAATCTAATCAACCTTGAAAGAGGATGGCAAAACCACTAACGACATCCTGACAGGTGAACTCTGATTTGGATTTGTTTTTACAGGAATTGTGAAGAGGCCGGCCGGATAGGGAGACCGGCCTCTTTGTTTCAGGGTAATTTCTTGGAGTCTGTGATGTCTCAGCGGCGAATCATCTTCACGACCTTGCTGCCTTGACGGACAATGTAGATGCCTGCAGCCTCGATGTCAGCCACACGGCGACCGTCGAGCGTGTAAGCCTCATAGGGGAGGTTGAGGTCGATGACAGCATCGGTGAGGTCATCCTCTACGGCTGACTCTACACCCGACACAGACATGCGGCTACGGAGACGGACACTCTGCATATCGGCGTTTCCACCCTCAATCCACATACCGTAGTTGAGCAGCTTCTCCACATCATCATGACTCAGGGGCTGGTCATAGTAGACATTCTCGCCGGCAGGGATATCGTTGATGTTGTAATATGTGCCGGTTGCCGAAGGCTCATCCTCTGGAGCGCGGAAGGGAGCCCCCTTGGGCATTCCGCTGCCGTAAGCCGACTCGTAATACCAGTTGAGGGGATCGCGGTTCTGGTCAGCGATATTGTTCGCGTCATAATAAAGGTTGAGCCATGCGCCGCCGCTCCAGGGGAAGTGGAATGTCAGCTTGTAACCTTTGTATTCACCGTTCTCCATACCGAGCCAGTTGTTCTCCTTGGCACGCTGGAAATGGGAATTGGAGACATAAATCTTTACCTGACCGGAGCTGTATGAGTCACCCTCATAGATTTTGCCGTCTTCTCCGTCGTGGCCGAGAGTCATCCAGTCATTGTGGACATAAATATCGTTCTGCATGTCGCCGGGATCCTCCTCGCCGAATGAGATTTCAACAAGCTCCAGACCATTTCCGTCAAGGAAGAGTCCGTTGAACTTCAGGGCGCGGATTTCACGCTGGGTCGGACGGTAAACGACATCCACCAGACCATCCTCGCCGGGAGCGCCGATTGTCAGGATACCGGAGTCAGTACCGGTGAGAGCCTGGGCGACCTTGAGGTTTGCGGAATACGGACGTATATATTGCAGACGTAGCTCGGCATTCTCTGCCACCGGACGGAAGGTCAGGATGATACGCTCGCCGTTGTTGTAATTGGTGAATGCAACCGGACGCACACGCTTGAGGTTGTCGTAACCGAACGAACGGTTGTCACCCTCATCATCCACGACATAACCACGGTCAGCCTTGGAGGGATCGATGTCCTGTTTGGTTTTTCCGGTGAAATAGGGGAATGAGTCGTCAAGAGCCTCGTTGGAGTAGTTGCGCAACTCCACTTTCACGATTTCCGAGCCGTTGTTGCCGTCAATCCAGAGACCGTTGTGACGCAGGGCGGCCACCATACGGTAGTTGAGCAGGTAACGATAGAAGACAGTGCCGTCGACCGCATAGGAATCAACCACGGTGTTGGCGTCGCCGCATCCACGCTTGAACCACACATCCTCATCCAGCGGATCCTGGAAGTAGAATGAGGCGAGTGCGCCGGGGTTAGCCTCCTTGTAGGTCACCACTATGCAGTCGTCAAGGTCAGCATTTGTGGCATCCGCGTCACTTGTGAAAAATTTCTCTGCGGGGATATGGAACGCCTGGTCGAGACGGTCGGCGTCACCATCCTGGAGTCCGTAACGCGACATCCAGTTGGAATCGAACACTATCGAAGTGGTCTCTCCCTTTGCGGAGAGAATCTGGTCACCGGTCTGCCACAGCACGCGGCTTGTGAAATTCTCCTCAACCGGCGGCTGGGGGTCTTCACCTCCGTCAGCCACGATGTCACCCTCGACATCCTCGGCATGCTTGTTGTAGACAAACACCACCTTGGCCACCTTGTTCTGCTTGCCGTCAACCCAGAGGCCATTGGCGGCCATCTCCCCGGCCAGAGTGGCGGAGGTGATTTTGAACACATAGGTGTGGCTCTTGCTTATGACATCTATCCAGTCAGGTGACACGCTGTTGTTGTCGCCGCGTTTCTGCCAGTTGCTGTCGCTGTCGAGATAAACGAAGTTGGCCTGTCCGCCATCCGATTCGAATGTGATATGGATTTCGTCACCGGCCTGCACGTTCGGCATGTATTTCGGCTTTATCCAGAGAGCCTTGCTCGCATCGGCCCCGTTCACAGCCACATCATACCAGTTTTCGCCAAAAGCGAATGTCAGATTCTTTATCTCCTTGCTCCCCGAGAAGGTAGTCTCGACATCTCCACCTTCGGGAGTGTATTCATATTCGACCTTCACGATGTCATAGTTATGGCCATGAAGGGTGATATAACCGGCAGCCTTGAGTTTGTCGGCAGCCTCCTGGGCTGACATCGAGGTCTGCTGGTTCCATTTGGTGCCGTCGAAATCGCTCATGTTGACAGTGAATGTGCTGTTTGCGTAACCATTGACATCCACATAGTCCACGATATTGTTCTCCTTGCTGTCGGTGGTCGCTCCGAGGGCGAGCTGGAACTGTCCCGAGGAGGCGACCCAGCCGAAAGTGAAGACAAACTTGCCGTCGGCAGAAGCGGAGTTGAAAGCATCGCTGTAAATTCTCAGCTCCTTGTTTCCGTTTACAAAAGCCTCCTCTGACGACTTAAGCTGTTCGGCATCAGCGGGGAGATTGTAGACAGTCTTGCCAGACCAGTCCCCGCCCATATATAGGCGTGAACCGTCACAGCCGAGGGCTGCCGCGTCAAACAGGGTCACCGTCTCGGCAGAAACCGACATGGCCGCCAACGCGAGGCATGAAATTAGGGTAAAACGTTTAGACATAGTTGAGTTAGTTTTTTCGGAGAGTGGCAGGTTAGGCCGCTGTTGCCGAAAGGTTAAAGATAGAATTAGTATTGTTAGGTGGGTTTATATGCTACTGGTAATAGGCTTGTTCCTGATGCAAAATTACTACATAACATCCCGAAAACATAATACTATTTTGCCCGAAACATTGCATAATACCACAAAATGACAAAGGTGTAAAAAAAGAGGCAGGAGACATCCGATACAGATATCTCCTGCCGGGGATTTTCTAAGTAAGGGAGAGGAGGGATTTTTTTAGAGTTAGTCAGTCAGGGTCAAGGGGTTTATTTGGCGATTTTGGTCACCTTTGCGCCCTGGCGCACGATGTAGATGCGACCAAATCGAAGTAAATGCACACGACGCGAAAGGAGTTTTTTATGCCTCAGTTCATTGATACGGTTCTTTTCATTTTCATAATCTATTGCATATATAAACGCTTTTCCTTAAAAACCATCATCAGTATATCCGCTTTGCTTGCATTGATGTATTGGATTGGTTCGCATTATCTGCATCTGCCTATGAATCACATCATAAGTCTGATAATTTTCGCTATAGCAATATATACCATTTATTCATTATTTAAAAACAGGCAGCATCCGTCCGATCAAGCAAACTCTCAAAACAGCGTTTTACAGAACAATTCAATGTCTGATGAGCAACAGCTCCAAACTAGCCATCAAGTTCTTCCATCACTTGACAATGAAATTGTTAGCAACGTCATGAATAATCCAGATACATTTTATACACAAGCCTCTTCCATCATGAATTCCAATGAGGCACGTATGTTTTATTACATCAATAAAGCACTGGATCAATTAATTACTAATCCAACCGAACGTTCTTTATTTTACGTTTTCCCACAGGTAAGTCTACATTCTTTTATTAAAATACGCACAGATGATCTGCAAGATCATCCAGAGGAACTTGACACTGCACGTCGACTCTTG
>OLYK01000084.1_pt1 | contig 20128 bp, 19 predicted proteins | sample 1673651 | NCBI WGS metagenome assembly OLYK01 (sample SAMEA103958118, study PRJEB25191) | human gut metagenome | reverse complement strand
GGGCTTGACTTTAGCGCTTTAAAGTGTTAGAATACCGTCATTGAGAAAAATTCACGGTTGTAATAGATAGGAGAACACATCATGATCATCGTTTTAAAACAGCACGCCCCCGCTGACAAGGTGCAGGCCTTCTGCAATGAGCTGAACGGCATGGGCTTCCAGATCAACGATTCCGTCGGCAGCGACACCCACATTCTGGGCCTGATCGGCGACACCAAGGCCCTGGCCGAGAGCTGGGTGCTGGCAAATCCCGTCGTTGAGACCTGTCGCCGCGTGTCCGAGCCGTACAAAAAGGCCAACCGCAAGTTCCACCCCGACGACACCGTCGTCGATGTGGGCGGGCACAAGATCGGCGGCGGTTACTTTGCCGTCATGAGCGGCCCCTGCAGCGTCGAGAGCAAGGAGCAGATCACCTACGTGGCTCAGCGCGTGCAGGCCGCCGGGGCCAGCATCCTGCGTGGCGGTGCGTTCAAGCCCCGCACCAGCCCGTACAGCTTCCAAGGCCTGCGCGCCGAGGGGTTGGAGCTGCTACAGGAAGCCCGCAAGGTCACGGGCCAGCCCATCGTGACCGAGCTGATGAACAACGAGCACATCCCGCTGTTCGTTGACGCCAAGGTCGATATGATCCAGATCGGTGCGCGCAACATGCAGAACTTTGAGCTGCTCAAGGCTGTCGGCAAGCTGAACGTGCCGGTGCTGCTCAAGCGCGGCCTGTCCTCGACGCTGGAGGAGCTCGTCATGAGCGCCGAGTACATCATGGCAGAGGGCAACCCCAACGTCGTTTTGTGCGAGCGCGGCATCCGTACCTTTGAGACGAGCATGCGCAACACGCTGGACATTTCCGCCGTTCCTATGTTGAAAAAGATGACTCATCTGCCCGTTGTCATCGACCCGAGCCACGCGGCAGGCATCGCCTTCATGGTTCCCGCGCTGGCCCAGGCGGCAGTGGCCGTCGGTGCCGACGGTCTGATGATCGAGACCCACAATGACCCGGCCAAGGCCAAGAGCGACGGTGCCCAGAGCCTGACCCCCGACCAGTTCGACGCCCTGATGAATACCATCAAGCCGGAGCTGGAGTTCTTCGGGAAAACGCTGAACTAAAGGCAAACGGCCACGGGCGCATATAGAATGCGCCCCTACGAATGACCGAGAACGCAGACTTTTCAGGTCGATGACAAGCATCCCACCTCACACGTAGGGGCGGATTCCATATCCGCCCGGGAAGGCTTGCGGCTGCCGCACACAACCATGGGTGGGCAACACCCGCCCCCTACAAAGAATCCCGCTGTCTGGTACAGACAGCGGGCATTTTTTATCTCTTATATAGCTTTTTCCGCTGCTGGTGCGCAGCGATTTTGATATACACGGGCCGCGGCAGGAAGCGCCCCAGCGTCATGCCGGCGGCAACCACGGGGTTCGGCACAATGACCGTTTTGCGGCGGGCCATGCCGTCCAGCGCGCAGCGCACGCAGTATTCCGGCGTGATGCCCCGCAGCGCAAACTCCACGTTCGCCACAGCGTTGAACTCGGTGTTGACCGGGCCGGGGCAGAGGCAGCCGACATACACGGGGCTGCGGGCCTCGCGCAGCTCCTGCGCCAGCGCACTCGTCAGGCTGACAACGTAGGCCTTGGTGGCGTAGTAGGTCGCCATGTAGGGGCCTGCGGGCATCAGCCCTGCGCAGGAGCCGACGTTCAGCAGCGCACCGAAGCCCTGCTTATAGAGCTGCTGCCCGATTTTCTTCGTCAGGATGTGCAACGCCCGGATGTTGACCGACAGCATATCGAGGTCCTTATCCAGTTCCGTCTGCAAAAACGGCCCGCAGTCGCCAAAGCCCGCGTTGTTGATGAACAGATCCACGCGGCGGCCCTCCAACGCCTTGACCAGGCGAAGGCACTCACTCTTTTTGGACAGATCCGCAGTGAAGATCTCGCAGACCGTCGTCAGCTGGTCGGACAGCTTTTCCAGCCGGTCCGCACGGCGGGCCACCAGCAGCAGGTTATATCCGCGGGCGGAAAGCTGGCGCGCGAACTCGGCCCCGATACCGGAGCTTGCACCGGTGATAACTGCAAATTTTGGCATAGCTGCCTCCTTTTTTGCTATAAAAAAGTACAAAAAAGGCTTCCCCGGGGGGCTGCGCCCGCAGGCGCGTGTCGAAGCGCAACCGCCGGAGGCGGCTCTTGGCGCGGAGACTGAAGCTGTCGCCGATAGGCGACTGATGAGGGGGAACTTACCGTAATGACCCGTTTACGGGCAATATGGGCAAGCTCGCCCCTCATCTGGCCCTGCGGGCCACCTTCCCCCGAGGGGGAAGGCTTTTTGCTTTAATGGTGCCGTCCTACGCCGCCGCCGCGGGTGGAGCCGCCGCCGGAACGGAACCCGCCGCCGGAGGGGCGCGCCCCGCCAAAGCCGCCGGACGGACGGCTGCGGCCTGCACCGCCGCCGCTGCTAAAGCCGCCGCCGGGACGGAACCCGCCGCCGGGACGCGGACCACCGCCAAAGCCGGGGCCGGGACCAAAGCCGGGACCGCCGAAGCCGGGGCCGCGCGGCGGGGGAGGGGGCGGCGGGCGGCGCGGGCGCCGGGAGGCACGGCCCATGCTGTACCAGAACATATTGTTGCCGAAGCTGCTGCCGCCGCCACCGCCGCGCGGGGGGCGCGGGCCGCGGGGGCGCATCAGGTAGGTGATGAGCCAGATGACCAGCAGCACCGCCACAACCAGCAGAACAAAGCTCATAACATTGGGCCCTCCTCTATCGGGGGCGCTGGTATCGGTATAGCTGCTGTTCAGCGTTACGCCGTAGATGCTGCACAGCCGGTTGGCCAGCGCCTGCACGGTCTTTTGGGTGCCGGTGTCGTAATCACCGTTGACCCAATAGGGTTCCATGTACTCGTCCAGCAGCGACCCCAGCGTGCTGAACGACAGCTGGCTTTCCAGCCCGTCGCCGCGCATGATGTAGTAATCGCCGCCGTCGGCCTCGTTGGGGGCCAGCAACAGCAGCACGCCGTTGTCCAGGTCGTCTGAGCCCAGCCCCCAGGCGTTAAAAACGTCGTAGGCAAAGCCCTCCATCGTCGTGCTGCCCAGCAGTTCATCCAGCGTGTAGACGCCGATCTGCGCACCGCAGGCATCGGACAGCTTGATTGAAACGTCATTGACATACTGTTCTGTCTCGTCGGACAGGATGTCCGCATGGTCGGCCACGGCGTTTGTCGTGCTGACCTGCACCTTGGGCGCGGCCAGCGCGGGAAGCGCCGCCAGCGTCAGTGCGGCCAGCACCGCACCGGCAGCCGCCGCGCGTCTGGTAAATGTTTTCAGTTTCATAATTTCCCCTTGTTATCGTGGTTTATTTGGTAGCAAAGCGTTCCGGTGCCTGCGCACCCCACAAACCGGAGATCAGATTGGCCGGGAACTGCGAGACAGTTTTCTCGTAGTCCTCCACCCAGAGGTTGTATACATTGGCGGCGCGTTCTATCGTCGCCTGCGCCGAAACAAACGCATTGTACTGGTCATCCAGCGCCCGCTGGGTGCTGTCATCGACCTTGTTGTTCAGCGACGCATACAGCGTATCCACCGCATTGTACAGCCGACGGTTGGCCGCGTACTGCACCGCAGGGGAATCGTCCGTATCATTCCACGCGGCCAGCGCGTCCTCGGCTTCCTGTAAAGCAGCCGCCGGAGTGCTGTCCACATAGCCCGCCTGTTTGATGAGGTTCGCCGCCGCGTCAGCCTGCGTCTCAAAATCTCCCTGAATGCTGTGGCCGTACTCGTCCTGCGCGGAGGTGTAAATTTCCGCCGTTTCCCTGTACACGCCCTTCAGCTTTGCACCGCCGATGCCCAGCACCGACACCAGCGCCAGTGCAACGAGCACAATCGACGCTGTGCCGCGCTTTTTGGCAGGTGCAGGCAGCTTTGTCTCGACCTCGCCGAGGATTTCCAGCTGCGGGCCATGAATGGTAAAGTTTTCCTGTTGTTCAAGCTGCATAGCAAATACCTATATTGTGCTGTAGGGGCGGATGCAAGCATCGACCCCTACAAATTCCTACACAATCGGAAGGTTTTTTCTCCCCTCCGCGGCGGCCAGAGGGCTGGCCGCCCTACAATCCACCCGGAAAGCTGGTGCCAATTTGCGGGGCGTCGAGGACGCCGCCCCCTACAGCGGCAATCAGTTGTTGATCTCCAGCATCTTCTGGCGGAGCTCGCCCTCGATGCGGCCCAGCTCCTGCTCGGCGTTGGCGCGCTTGGCCTTGCCGTCGGCGCGGATCTTATTCAGCTCATCCAGCGTCTCGATCAGCTGCTTGTTCGTCTGCTGCAGCGTCTCGATGTCCACAATGCCGCGCTCGGACTCCTTTGCAATTTCAATCGTGCCCTGCTTGAGCGTAGCAGCGTTCTTTTTCAGCAGCTCGTTCGTGGCGTCGGTCACGGCGCGTTCGGCCTGCATAGCCTGCTGGCTGTGGGCGATGCCCAGCGCCAGCACCATCTGGTTCTTCCACAGCGGGATCGTGTTCACGATGGTCGTCTGGATCTTCTCGGCCATCATCGTGTCGTTGGACTGGATCAGGCGGATCTGCGGGCCCATCTGGATGGACACATTGCGGGTCAGCTCCAGATCGTAGAGCTTCTTCTCAAAGCGGTCGCACAGGTCGGCCAGGTCGCGGGCGGCCTGGGCATCCTCGGGCAGCTGGGTGCGCTGGGCCTTCTCCTGCGCGGCCTTCAGGTCGTTGGCGCGGACCTCGGCCAGCTTCTTCTTGCCGGCCAGGATGTACATCGTCAGCTCCTTGAAGTAGACAAGGTTCAGCTCATACATCTTATCCAGCATCGTGATGTCCTTCATCAGGGTGACCTGGTGGTCCTCCAGCTGGGCCTTGATGCGCTCGACGTTCTTGTCGGCGCTGTCGTAGCGGGTCTTGAGCTGCTCAATGCTGTTGGACGTCTTTTTGAAGAAGCCAAAGATGCCCTTGGGCTGCTCGGTGGTGGCGTCAAAGCCCTGCAATTCAGAAATCAGGTTCGTGATGAGCTCGCCGGTCTCGCCCATGTCCTTGGTCTTGACGCGGGAGAGCGCGGTCTCGGAGAAGTCGCTCAGCTTCTTCTGGCTGGCAGCGCCGTACTGCAAGACCATCTGGGAGTTGGTGATGTCGATCTTCTCAGCGAAGTCATTCACCATCTTCTGCTCCTCGGGGGAGAGGGGCGTGTCCTCGACCTGCACGGGGGTCGCTTTTTTGCTTTCCGCGATGACTTTCTCATCGGCGGCGGGGTCCAGGGTCAGCGTCGGGGCCGCGGGGGCGGCATCCAGCGTCAGAGAGGGTGCGGCGGGTACGTTCAGGTCCAGTTCGTTGCTCAGGTCAGCCATAGTGATCTTCCTTTCTTGTATCCTCTATTTACTTGGCAAGGTTCTGGCTTTTCAGGATACTGTCCAGCACCTCAATATCGGTAGAAATATCCATTGCCTCGGCGCTGTAGAGCGCATCCAGCTGGTTTTCAAAGGCTGTCGCCGTCGTCTCGGCGTTGCGGCGCAGCTCGGCCTCGATCTGGGCGGCGTTCTCGCCCCTGACACCGTTCTGCTCCAGCGCCGCGTAGGTGCCCATCAGCTTGACGACCTCGGGCAGGTAGTAGCGGGCAAAGCGGTCCACGCTGCGCGCCTTGTCGGGGGTTTTCTCCACAACGGCGGCAATGCTGCGGCCTGCCTTCTCCATGCGGTCCATGGCCCGGGAAAGCTGCGGGTCGGGGATTGCCTCGTTCAGTTTATGCAGTGCATCGAGGTTTGCGGCAATGCCGTTCAGCATGGCGTCCACGTCCTCACTGCCCGTGGCATAGGGCACGTAGGTGCGCACAACGCGGGTGGGGCAGAGCTTTGTGCCCGCAAAGTAGGCGCCCGCGCTGACCGCGGCGGTCAGCACCAGCCCGCCCAGCGTGTAGATGGGCACCAGCAGGGCCATAATAGGCCACACCAGCGCCGCCATATAGACCGGCAGCACCGGGCGTTTGGTTTTTTCCTGCCATTTGCTCATGCAGGCACCTCCCGTATCATCATTCCGTAGGGGCGGATTCCATATCCGCCCGTTCCGTGCCGGGCTGCCTGCGGGCGGATATAGAATCCGCCCCTACGGGAGTCTGGCACAAATTCATTATAGAACAAAATCCGTTCACTTGCAACCATCCGCGCGCAAAAACGGTGCTAAAGCAGCGCCCCATGCCGCCTGCAGCCGCGCGGGGGACCAGGCGGCGTTGGCGGGGCTGGTGCTGGGCAGCACGGCGGCGGGCAGGTGGGTCAGGGGCTCTGCATATTTCGCGTAGATACGCCCCGACGCCGCGCCGTTGCAGAACACGGCCCGCACGCCCAGCTTTTGTATCAGCGCGGCCACATCGTTCGGCACGGCGTTGCGGATCGACGCATCCGACGCGCCTTTGATGTCGCACGCGCCGATCGTGTCCCACACGGCCAGCCCATGCTTTAAAATTATAGCCTTTTTCGCCTCGATGTCGGCCCAATCGGGTACCGGCTCACCAGTCACGGCGGCGATCATCGGCCAGAAGCGGTTCTGCTTGTGGCCGTAGAAAAAGCCCTGCTCCCGGCTCTTGGGGCTGGGAAAGCTGCCTAAGATCAGCGCGTTGGCCCGCGCACCGTGCAGCGGCGGCAGACCGGGGCCGACATGGGTGTACTCGGCCATTTAAAACGCCTCCGGCCAGAGCGCACGGCAGAGCTCGGCAATGCCGTGGGGCTCGGCGTCGGGGCCGATGCGGTCCGCGGCAGCCTTGGCGGCAGCGCTGCCGCTGCCCATGGCAATGCCGAGGCCCGCCGCCTTCAGCATCGCAACGTCGTTATCGCCGTCGCCCACGGCCACGCAGTCCGCCGGGTCGATGCCCGCCAGCTTCGCCAGTTCCCGCAGACCTGCGCCCTTGTCAATGCCCTGCTGCAAAATATCGCAGCCGTCGCTACCGGGGTAGGAGAACAGGAAATTCAGCCCCAGATAGCCGTATTTTTCCTGAAATCTGTCGGCCATCTCCTGCGAGAGAAAGCCGAACGCGCCGAAGGGCATCTCCTCCAGATGCTTGTCCTGATCCTCGCCGTCCACGATGTTCAGCGCCAAATTTTTTTCCCGCTCGCGGCGGGCGAACTCCTCATAGCCGAGGTAGGCGTAGTTCGCGTCGTGGTAGGTAAAGCGCAGCGGCAGGTCGTAATCCTCAAAAAAGTCCACCAGCGCGTACATTTCCTCGGTGGTCAGGCGGTGCAGGGCCAGGTCTGCGCCCTTGTAGTCCACCAGCTGCGCAGCAGGCCCTTGCCCACGCCGATGCGCCCGCGGCCCGTGGCAATCGCGATCTTGACGCCGGCCTTCTGCACGGCGCAGACGGCCTCGGCGTTTTCCTTCGGCACACGCTCACAGCTGCCGGGCCGCAGCGTGCCGTCTATATCGAGTAACAGGAGCTTGTATTTCATAAAAGTTGACCTTTCTTAATTTGTAGGGGCGAACATGGTTCGCACGCGGTCGTGTGCGGCAGCGGAAAATGTCCGGGCGGATAGGGAATCCGCCCCTACGCTGTAGGGGTCGATGCTCGTCATCGACCCGGGAACTATGCGGCTGCCACTGCGTTCCGCGGGCGAGCAATGCTCGCCCCTACATGCGCGGTATTCTTTCTGTATTATACCAAAGTCTAACCCCGTCCCGCAAGGCATATTCTGCCTTGGGGTGATGTTTGTGCAGCTGGATCTTTCATGCCGCCGCAGGCGGCGTTGGCGCTGGGCCGTGCCGCTGGTGCTGGCCGCGCTTTTGCTGGCCCTGCCGCAGCTGGCGGCACTCCAGCCCGCCGCGCTGGCTCGAGTAGACCGCGTTGTCGGCAGGCATTACATGACCCGGCTGGACGCCCTGCAGCAGGAAAATTTCACGCTGCATCAACAGCTGGCGCAGTCTGCCGACGCGCTGGCCGAGAATGCCGCCCTGCGGCAGCTTGTCGGCTGCGGGCGGGGCATCACCGGCGTCACCCCGGCGCGGGTTGTGGCCCGGGGCGTCGGCGGCTTCACGCTGGCCTGCCCGGGCACTGCGCCGGGGAATGCCGTCCTCGACGCGGGCGGGCGGTACGCGGGGGTCGTTACCCGCACGGACGGCGACACCTGCACTGTGGAATTTTCCGCCGCTGCCGGGCTTTGCGGCAGCTATGCCGGGTTAGTCACACCGGGGCAGTGGGTCCTGACCGGCCTGCCCGCCGACTGCGCACTGACGGCAGGGGACATCGTGACCACCGCGGGCGGGGACTGGCTGGGCACACTGGCCGCCGCGCCCGCCCCCGACGCCGACGGCCTGGCCGCGCAGGTTCCGCTGACCGACACCGCCGATTTGTGGGGCACGGTCTATTTCGTGAAAAAGTAATTGCTTTTTCGTCGAATTTTGGGTACAATAAATAGGCAGCGCGGTTTGTAGGGGTCGATGCCCACCATCGACCCGCGCAGTGAATAGCTGCCGCGCCCCTACCTGTCCCATTTCCTGACAAACAAATCCATTTTTTACCGAGGTGATCCCATGGCCAACCGCAAAAACTCCCACCGCCGCCGCGTCCGCGTGGCGGTGCTGATGGTGCTGTGCGGCGCGGTATTTGCGGCGTTCTTCGCGCGGCTGGCCTGGATGCAGTTCGTCCGCGCCGACTACTACGCCGACAAGGCCGCCGAGGCCAGCTCCGCCAGCTACACCGTGACCCAGCACGCCGCGCGCGGGGCCATCGTGGACAGCGCCGGAGTCGTTCTGGCCCGCGACACCACCGTGTATGACGTCTACCTGCGCATCCCGGCGCCGCCGGGCACCGACCTGCGCGAGACCGTAAAAGCCATAGAGAGCCTGACAGGCAGCAAGGATGTGGAAACACAGCTTGCTGCCTTTTTTGCTGCCGCGTCGGCGGGGGAGCTGCCCGTGGCGCAGGGCGTCGGCAGTGACGTTCTGACGTCGTTTTACAAGGCCGATTTTGTGCAGAGCGGCGTAGTGCGGGCTGCCGCCCGTGGCGTGCGCACCTGGCCGAACGGCACGCTGCTGCCCCATGCGCTGGGCTTCACCGGGCCGATCACGGCAGAGCAGTGGCCCACTGCCCGGCGGCGCGGCCTTGCGATGGATGCTGTCATCGGGCAGAGCGGGTTGGAGGCCGCCTATGACGACCTGCTCCGCGGGCAGGACGGGCGGGTGCTCGTGAACACCGGCTTTGACGGCGCTGTGCGCCGCACCGTGCCCCTGCGGGAGGCTGCGCCCGGGGCCACGCTGGTGCTGACCGTGGACAGCGCCCTGCAAAATGAACTGCAAAACGCGCTTTTATCCCAAATCGAGGTTCTGCGCACCACCAAGGCTGCCGGGGCCGGGCAGGAGTGCCGTGCCGGGGCGGCGGTGGTCGTGGATGTGCAGACCGGCGGCATCCTGGCCGCCGCCAGCGTACCGGGCTTCGATCTGAACCGCTACCGCGCAGACTACGCGGCGCTCTCCGCCGATGCTGCCGCGCCGCTGCTGGACCGCGTCTGCCAGGGGTTGTACGCGCCGGGGTCGGCCTTCAAGCCCGCCGTGGCCGCGGCGGCGCTGACCGCGGGCATCGACCCCGCCGCCACGGTCAACTGCACCGGGCGGTACGGGTTTTACAGCGGCTACCAGCCGGGCTGCCTGCAATACGGCCACGGCGGGCCGGTAGACCTGCGCACGGCGCTGGAGTACAGCTGCAACATCTTCTTTTACGATGTCGGGCGGCGGCTGGGCGTGGATGTGTTTTCCGCGATGGCACGCCAGTTAGGACTGGCCACGCCCACTGGCGTTGAACTCACCGAGGCACAGGGCCGCCTGACGTGGAGCAGCGACGAAAACTACCAGGCCGGGCTGACTCTGATGGCCGCCATCGGGCAGGGCAACACCGCCGTGACGCCGCTGCAGCTGGCGGCCTACGCGGCCACGCTGGCCAACTGCGGGCAGCGGCCCGCCCTGCATTTTGCGGACCGCGCCGTGAACGCTGCCACCGGCGAGACCGTCTGGCAGTACGCCCCGACATTCACCACGGTTCCGGGCGGCGAGGGCGTGTTCGGCCCCATCCGCGACGGCATGAAGCGGATGGCCCGGACGACCCGCGTCCTGCGCGAGGCCCCCGTGGCCTGCGCGGCCAAGACCGGCAGTCCCCAGCTGGCGGACACCCTGCCCGGCGGCGGGCACTATGTCAACTCGGTGCTGATCGGCTATGCGCCCGCGGACGACCCGCAAATCGCCATGGCCGTCGTGCTGGAATACGGCGGTGGCGGGTCCAACGCCGCACCCATCCTGCGCGCTGTGCTGGATGCCGTCTTTGGCGGATGATTGCAGAGCACCGCTCAACCCCCATCGGGTGCGCTTGGGCATTCTGCCGATTTAGTGCATCAAAATGTTTCCCTTATCGTGATTTTCTTCAAAAAGAACATGTCACATTTTGACAAAAAGCCAGTTGCAGTCCAGCCGGAAGTGTGATAGAATATATGCGAGATAGTGTTAATGCAACTGTGGAGAGGAGCCGACATGAACGCACAGTGTATCATGGTCTGCTCCGGCAAGGGCGGTACCGGAAAAAGTACCGTCTCGGTACTGCTGGGGGCCTGCCTAGCACGGCTGGGCCGCAAGACCCTGCTGGTGGAGCTGGACTCCGGTCTGCGCAGCGTGGACATTATCGCAGGCGTCTATGGCCGCACCGTTTACGACATTGAGGATGTTTTGTGCGGCAGATGCGAGGGGGCCAAGGCCGTTGTGCCCAGCCCGCTGTACCCCGGGCTGTCCGTCATCAGCGCCCCGTATGAGGGCGGCGCGGTGGAGGCGGCCCCGCTGGGACGTCTGCTGACCGCTATGCGGCCCTATTTTGATTTTATCCTGCTGGACACCGCTGCCGGCATGGGCGCGCCGTTCACAGCGGCCTCCACCGTGGCGGACAAGGCCCTGCTGGTGCTGACGCCCGACCCCGTGGCCCTGCGCGACGGCAAGATCGTGGCGGACCGGCTGCTGGCGGGTGGCCGCCCGCAGAGCGCCGTGCGCCTGGTGATGAACCGCGTCCGGCGCGAGAGCTTCGGCAAAAACGCTGCCGTGGCTGATCTGGACGAGTGCATCGACACCGTCGGCGTGCAGCTTTTGGCGGTCATCCCCGAAAGCCGCGTTCTGCAGCTGGCCGGGGCCAACGGCACGGTACCGCCCGCTGCGGATCCCGCCGTTGTGGCCGGACAGGCCATGGCAAAGCGTTTGTGCGGGCAGCGCGTCCCGCTTACCTTTTAATATATTGTACTCTGCTGCGAAGGATGGTGGCATTTACCTATGACGATTGCATTGATAGCCCATGACTCCAAAAAGGAGCTGATGGTGCAGTTTTGTATGGCGTATCGCCATATTTTGGAGCAGCACCGTCTGCTGGCAACCGGCACGACCGGCCGCCTGGTGGAGGAAAACGCCGGGCTGAAGGTCACAAAGTTCCTGCCCGGCGGCCACGGCGGTGCCGAGCAGATCGTGGCGCGCATCGCCTGTGAGGAAGTGGACATGCTGCTCTTCTTCCGCGACCCCATCAGCGCCAAGCCCAGCGAGCCGAACGAGATGAACCTGCTGCGCATCTGTGACGTGCACAACGTTCCCGTTGCCACAAACATTGCCACCGCCGAGGTCCTCATCCACGGCCTGGAGCACGGCGACCTCGATTGGCGCACGATCATCAATCCGCAACGGTGAGAATTGTACAGTTTGTATAAATTTACAGAAAATATATAACCCCCGATTTCAGGCAATCGGGGGTTGTTTTTATTGCGGCCAGTCTGCGCTCCGGCTCGTGGTCTCGTCAGGGCGCATCCAGAGGACGGCGTAGTGGTTTTGCGCGGCCAGGGCCTGGCCGGTCTCCTCGGGCAGACAGAACAGCCCGGTGGAAAGCGCGTCGGCCAGACCTCCGGTGTCGGCGCGGGCCAGCACGGCCACACTGCTGACGTAGCGGGCAGGGTAGCCCGTCGTCAGATCGATCAGGTGGGCGTACCGCACGCCGTCGTACTCAAAGTAGCGCTGGTAGTCGCCGCTGATGACCAGGCTGTCGCCGTCGGCCAGCTCGACGGCCTGTATGTACGCGGGGTCATCGCCCCAGGGATTCTCGACACCCGCGGTCCAGGGCTTGCCGCCGGGCTTTGTGCCGATGGCGCGCACATTGCCGCCGATGTTCAGCAGGGCGCTGGTCAGCCCGCGGGCCTGTGCGGCCCGGGCGGTCTGCTCCACGGCGTAGCCCTTGCCCACCGCACCGACGTCGAGCACCATCTCCGGGTCAGCAAAATAGACGGTTTGTGCTGCATCGTCCAGAACCAGATCTTCTATGTCGATATGCGCCAGCGCCGCCGCGATGGCGTCCGCGTCGGGCGGGGCAGGGGAGTCGCTCTCCCGCGCGTCGTGCCACAGGCGCAGCACCGCACCTGCGGCGATGTTCGTCGCGCCGTTGGCGGCAGGGTAAGCGGTGTCTTTGCACCAGCGCAAAAATGCGTACAGCTCGTCGCTGACCTGCACCGGCGCAGCGGCGGCCCGGGCGTTGACATCATACAGGTTGATGACGCCATCATAGTGGTGGTAGATGTCAAACAATTCGTTATAGCGCTGTAAATCGCTGTACACGGCCTGTGTCTGGGCGTTCCAGCTGTCCTGGCTGTCGGCATAGCCCTGCACGATGGCGACAGTGTCAAACAGGTCGAACCAGGTGGCACTGTACAAATTTTGCTGCTTTTGGCAGGCGGTCAGCGGCAGACAAAGCAGTGCCAGCAGCAGCGCGGTCAGGCGGCGCTTCATGCGTTGCCGCCCTGCACGGTCTCGTGCTCGGTGTTTAATTCCAGCAGCAGGTTTGCCAGCGTCCAGCCCTTGCTGGTGGGCGTGACCATGCTGCGCACCGGAATGGACGCGCCGCCCATTTTGATAAGGTCAAGGAACGCGCCCAACTCGCCGTTGTCATGGCGCAGTCCGCTGACGATGATGGCCGGGCGGTCCGGCACCGCGATAAGCGGCGCAAACGCCGGGGCTGGCCTGCCCGCGCAGAGGTCCCCGACGATGCCGCCGAGGTCGCCGCCCGCGACGGGGCGGAGCTTGACGTCATAGCGCCTGGCCGCGCGGGCGATGGCGGCATAGTTGGGGTAGCTTTCGTCAATGCGCCAGAGTAAGGCGCAGCGGGATTCGCGGATGATTCTGGCTTTCATGATGTTACCTCGTTAAAAGGGAAAATGGTGAACGGGCGGGCGAACCATGTTCGCCCCTACAGAGACGCTGCCACCGTAGGGGCCGGGCATGCCCGGCCCGCGGCATAAAAATAAGCGGTCGTTTGCGGGAAAGCTGCGGGCCGCACATGTGCGGCCCCTACAACTCTACCCATTCAAAAAAGCATTGTAGGGGAGGGGTCTTGACCCCTCCGCGGGCGGATATGGGATCCGCCCCTACGGAGAGAGCAGTCCTGTAAGGGCCGGGCATGCCCGGCCCGCAGCATGGCCGCAAGCGGACGTTTGCGGGGCGTCAAAGACGCCCCCCTACAACAAAGGCGCCGCCTTATCCCGGGCAGCGCCTTTTGTATTGCTTACAGGTCGGGGTGGTACTCTTTGCAGGTGCACTTTTTCCACTTCAGGCCGCTGCCGCAGGGGCAGGGATCGTTGCGGCCGATCTTCGTCACGCGGACGGGGGCCGGGGCCTTGGCACCGGTATCACCGGGCGCATTATCGCCGGTGGGCTTGGCGATCTGCTCCCGCTTCGGCTCGGCGTTCTGCTGGCGGATCTCAATCGTCAGCAGCATGTGGACGGCATCCTCGCGGATCGACGCGATCATCTCATCGAACATCGCGAAGCCCTCGATGCGGTACTCGACCACGGGGTCATGCTGGCCGTAGCCGCGCAGGCCCATGCCCTGCTTGAGCTGGTCCATGTTGTCGATGTGCTCCATCCACTTGCTGTCAACATTGCGCAGCAGGCAGATGCGCTCAAGCTCGCGCATCGTCTTGGCACCGTAGCGCTTTTCCTTGGCGGTCAGGATGTCCATGCCGCGCTTGTACAGCTCGTCGGCAATGCCCTCCTTCGTCAGGTCGCCCAGCTGCTCGGTGGTGTAGTTGAAGTCGGTGGGCAGGCACAGCCAGTTCATGAAGTGGCGGCGCAGCCCGGCAAAATCCCAGTCGTCGGCGGTCTCGCCGTTCAGGTAGTTCGTGCAGGCATCGTCGATGGCCTGGCGCATCATCTCGTGCAGCTTGCCGGAGATGTCCTCGCCGTCCAGCACCATCTGGCGCTGCTTGTAGATGATCTCGCGCTGCTGGTTCATGACGTCGTCATACTGCAGCACCTGCTTACGAATGGCAAAGTTGGAAGCTTCCAGCTTTTTCTGGGCGCTCTCGATCGTGTTGGTGATCAGCTTGTTCTCGATGGGCATGTCCTCGTCCAGGCCCAGGGTATCCATCAGGCCCTGCACGCGCTCACCGCCGAAAATGCGCATCAGGTCATCTTCCAGGCTCAGGAAGAAACGGGATGCACCGGGGTCGCCCTGACGGCCGGCACGGCCGCGCAGCTGGTTATCAATACGGCGGCTTTCGTGGCGTTCAGTGCCAATGATGAACAGGCCGCCAGCTTCGCGCACAGCCTCGGCTTCGCGCTTGACTTCCGGTTCATATTCTGCAACCAGCTCGTCAAAGCGCTTGCGGGCGGCCAGAATATCAGCATCCTGGGTGTCGGCATGGCCGTCGCACTCGGTCATCAGCATTTCAACTTTTGCTTCATAGGCTGTATCCGGGGCAGGGGGGATGGGCAGGCCCTGTGCCTTGGCGCGGGCTTTGGCGTGCTCGTATTCGTCCTTCAGCACTTCCAGGTCGGCATTCATCTGGCGGGTCAGCTCTTTGCGCAGGGTGGCCTTTGCCATATAGGTCACGTTGCCGCCCAGCATGATATCGGTGCCGCGGCCAGCCATATTGGTGGCGATGGTCACAGCGCCCTGCTTACCGGCCTGGGCGACGATCTCGGCTTCGCGCTCGTGCTGCTTGGCGTTCAGCACGTTATGCTCGATGCCCTTCTTCTTCAGCAGCTTGGAGAGAGCCTCGCTCTTTTCGACACTGACAGTACCGACCAGAACGGGCTGGCCCTTGGCGTGGCATTCGGCCACCTGCTCGATGACGGCGTTGTACTTGCCGTTGACGGTCTTGTACACGCTGTCCGGCAGGTCCTTGCGGGCGCGGGGCTTGTTGGTGGGGATGGATACGATCTGCAAGCCGTAAATTTCGCTGAACTCGTCCGCTTCGGTGGAAGCCGTACCGGTCATGCCGCCCAGCTTTTTGTACATGCGGAAATAGTTCTGGAAGGTGATGCTGGCCAAAGTTTTGCTCTCAGCGGCAACGGTCACGCCTTCCTTGGCTTCAATGGCCTGGTGCAGGCCGTCATTGAAGCGGCGGCCATACATCAGACGGCCGGTGAATTCATCAACGATGATGACCTCGCCGTCTTTCACGATATAGTCGGTATCACGGTGCATCACACCGCGGGCCTTGATGGCACCGTCAATATAGTGGCGCAGGGTCATGTTGTCGGCATCGGCCAGGTTCTCAACATTGAACCATGCTTCGGCTTTCTTAACGCCGCTTTCGGTCAGGGTGCAGGTCTTGTGCTTTTCGTCCACGACATAATCGCCGTCGGTCTGCTCATCGGTCTCCACCTTATCTTCCAGCTCGACCACCACGCTCTTGTGCAGGGTGCGGACGAAGCGATCCACCTGAGTGTACAGGCTGGAGGAATCCTCGCCCTTGCCGGAGATGATCAGAGGGGTGCGGGCCTCATCGATCAGGATGGAGTCCACCTCATCGACGATGGCAAAGGCGTGGCCGCGCTGCACCATGTTGTCCTTATAGGTCACCATGTTGTCGCGCAGGTAGTCGAAGCCGTACTCATTGTTGGTGCCGTAAGTGATATCGGCGTTGTAGGCACGGCGGCGGGCATCGCCATCGATGCCCTGCACGATCAGGCCGACATTCAGGCCCAGCCAGCGGTAGAGCTTGCCCATCCACTCGCTGTCGCGCTTGGCCAGGTAATCGTTGACGGTGACGATGTGCACGCCCTCGCCGGTCAGGGCGTTCAGGTAGGCGGGCAGGGTGGCCACCAGGGTCTTGCCTTCACCGGTCTGCATCTCGGCAATGGAGCCGCGGTGCAGGGCAATGCCGCCCATGATCTGCACAGGGAAGTGCTTCATGCCCAGCACACGCCAGGCAGCTTCGCGGCAGACAGCAAAGGCATCGGGCAGGATATCATCCAGCGTCTCGCCGTTTGCCAGCCGCTCTTTCAGGGCCGGGGTCTGCGCCTGCAGCTCGGCATCGGACATCGGCTGATACTTTGTTTCCAGTGCCAGCACCTTTTTGGTAATGGGATTGATCTTTTTCAGCTCCCGGTCAGAGAAGCTGCCAAAGAGTTTTTCAGCAAGGGACATTGTTACACCTCATCTATCAAAAATCGGGGCGGCAGGCCGCCCAACAGCGGAAAAACCACATACTGTTTATATGATACACCAAAGCTGAAAACCCGTCAAACCCGATGGATAGATTTTATCCGTTTTTTGGGTGAACTTTCTGTTAATTTAGAAAAAAAGACCCTCTCCGGCATTGCACAGCAATGACGGAGAGGGTCGGTCCTATACCAATGTCGCCCCCGGGCGGGGAACGTGCTCCGTCAGCAGAGCGCGCAGCTGTTCCGGCAGGGCGTAGAAATTGCCGTTGGTATATTTCCACGCCCCCACCGCAGCAAGAGCCGCCAGCAGAACCAGCACCAGCAGCGTCATGCACACCCGGCGCAGGGGATGCCGCTTGGGCTGGGGGCTGGGCAGAACATCCTTCTTTGCAGCCCTGCGGGCAGGCAGGAAGCCTGTCCCCTCAGCCTGAGGCTTGTTTGCCGCCGTGCGCCGGATGATATCCAGCAGCCAGAGGGCAGGGTTCTCCCCCGCCGGGACGGTGCGCAGAAAGCAGCCCTTCCTGCAGCTGAGCACCAGCACACAGTCACTTTCCCGCTCGGCACAGGCGGCGGAGAGATCTGCCCCCACCACGCGGCGGGCAGCCTGAGCCCGGGCCAGTGCCTGCCGGAGCGGGTCAGTGCAGTCTTTGGGCAGGCGGGCACGGGCACGCTTTTCGATCAGCGGGCCGGTCTTGGGGTTGGCATAGCTCACCGCACCAAAATCAAAGACCTTCTCGGCCCCGGGCAGGTTCTCGAGCCGGGCTTCCAGCAGGGCACCGGCGGCAGCATCCGCGCAGATGAGCAGCTTATCGTGCCGTTCCAGCGCCTCCACCACGGCGGCAGGCAGAGTGGTCTCTCCTGCCCCGTACAGGTCTGCCGAAAACGCCTGCCGCAGGGCCTGCGCGGCCTTTTTCAGCCCGGAAGGGCTCTGCGCCTGCAGGGCCACCAGCGTTTCCGCGCCCCGGCTCTTCCACTGGGCTGCGGCCCGCCACTGGGGCGGAAAGTTTTCCACCGTTTTGCCCACCGCTGTGGACTGCGCACCAAACAGCCGCAGCACACACCCGGTCTCCTGTTGCTGTGTCACCCTGCATTCCCCCTGCCTTTTAGTGGCCCAGGAACACCTCGTTCAGCTTGTCCAGCGCTTCGGCGCTGTGCTGTGCGTTCCGGGCAAGGGGCTCTGTGCCTGCGGGAACTTTTCCCTGTGCCAGCCGCAGGGCCAGCTCCAGGGCAGCCTGCGCGGCACGGGCACGCACCAATGCACGGTCGGGCCGGGAGACGGACAGCTTTTTCACATACACCGTCTCGCCCCGGGCCGCGCCCAGATACACCGTGCCCACCGGGCGGAGGGCATCTCCGCCGGTCGGCCCGGCCACGCCGGTCACGCTGATGCCGATCTCAGCACCGGCGGCCTGCGCGGCCCCCAGCGCCATCTGGGCGGCCACGGGGGCCGACACCACATTGTACTTTGCAATGACATCCGGTTCCACGCCCACCAGCCTTGCCTTGGCGGCCTCCCAATAGGTCACAAAGCCGTAGCCGAACACTTCACTGGAGCCCGGCACCGAGGTGATGCGCTGTGCGATCAGCCCGCCGGTGCAGCTCTCGGCGGTGGAGAGGGTGAGCCCCTTTTCCTTTAAGGTGCGCACCAGTGTCTCCTCCAGCCCGGCCACATCCTCATCATACACCGCATCGCCCAGCAGATCATAGAACTTTTTGGCATATTCCCGGCACATTTTTTCGCCTTCCGCATCGGAAGCAGCCCGGGCGGTGATGCGGATCTCGCACTCACCGGTCTTACAGTAGATGGCGGCAGTCGGGTTGGCGTTTTCCAGCAGATCACGCACCTGATATTCCAGGCTGCTCTCGCCGCCCAGCACCCGCAGGGTGACAGAGTGCAGGGTGCAGTTCTGGCGCATCATCAGCAGGGGGCGGACGCTCTCGTTCCACATGGCCTTCATCTCGCTGGGCACGCCCGGCATCAGGACAGCACAGCGGCCCTCCTGCTCAAACCATGCACCGGGGGCGGTGCCGTGGTGGTTGATGATCTTATGCCCCTTTACGGGCACCATGGCCTGCTTGCGGTTGTTGGGGGTGGTCACCCGGCCGGAGCGGGCAAAATAACCGGTGATCTTCTCCCACTCGCTCTCGTCAAAGACCAGCGTATCGCCATAGCAGGCGGCTACGGTCTCCTTGGTCAGGTCGTCTGCCGTGGGGCCCAGACCGCCGGTGAACACCAGCAGGTCACAGCGGTTCTTTGCCTCGTTGACAAAGTCCGCCAGCCGCCCCTGATTGTCGCCGATGGTGCTCTCCCGCTGGACCGTAATGCCCAGCTCAGCAAGCTCCCGGCTCAGGTACTGGGCATTGGTGTTGAGGATGTTGCCGAGCAGCAGCTCGGTCCCCACACTGATGATCTCCGCTGTCATGCCGCTCACCCCTCAAACTCGATCTCGTCCGTAATGCGGATGCGGATCCGCTCGGTGTTCTCAGCAGCTTCGGCCTCCAGCTCTGCCAGACCGGGCATGGCGGCTTCGGCCTCCAGGATCTCTGCCAGCTCGGGGCGGATCTTCGGGTGCGGCGGGGTGAAGATGGTGCAGCAGTCCTCATAGGGCAGGATGCTGGTCTCGTAGGTGCCAATGTGGCGGGAGGTCTCGATGATCTCGGTCTTGTCCATGCCGATCAGCGGGCGCAGGATGGGCAGATCCTGGGCGGCATCGGTGCACTGCAGGGCCTTGACGGTCTGGCTTGCCACCTGAGCCAGACTCTCGCCAGTGATGAGGGCCTCGCAGCCCTGTCTGGTGGCAATACGATTGGCAATGCGCATCATGCTGCGGCGCATCAGCACCGTGAACAGCACATCGGGGGCATTGTCCCGGATATACTCCTGCGGCTTGGTGTAGGGCACCACAAACAGGTTGGAGCTGCCGGTATAGGGGGTGATCTTCTGGGCCAGAGCTTTAACTTTCAGTTTTGCGCGCTCAGAAGTATACGGAGGGGACGCAAAATGGATGTGATCCAGGGCCAGACCGCGCTTTGCCATCCGGTAAGCAGCCACCGGGCTGTCGATGCCGCCGGAGAGCATATTCAGGGCACGACCGGAGGTACCCACGGGCAGGCCGCCCTCTCCGGGTATTTTCGGGCCGTGAATATACGCGCCGTAATCTCGAATTTCCACAATGACCTTGAACTGGGGGTTCTTCACATCCACCCGCAGGTAGTTGTGCAGCCCCAGCAGGTAAGCGCCCAGCTCCCGCATCAACTCAGGGCTGGTCATGGGGTAGGTCTTATCCGAACGGCGGGCCTCCACCTTGAAGGTCTTGATGCCGTGCAGGCTGTCGCCCAGATACTCCTCCGCAGTCCGGCAGATGGTATCAAAGTCCTTTTCGCAGACCACGGCACGGCTCAGCGCCGCCAGACCAAACACGGTGCGCACCCGGTCAAAGGCCAGATCCATGTCCACGTCCTCTTCCTCGGGCTCCATATAAAAGGTAGACTGGGTGCAGTACACCTTGAACTTGCCCACGGTCTTGAGCCGGTAGCGCAGGATCTTCATCATGGCCGACTCAAACTGGTTGCGGTTCAGGCCCTTCAGGGACATCTCGCCCTGATAGCCCATAATAATTTCACGCATAGAGTTCTCCTTAATTATAGCTGGCTCACCCTCTCCGTCAGCGCTGACGCACTGCCACCTCCCCCAAAGTGGGAGG
>OLYK01000083.1_pt1 | contig 20145 bp, 19 predicted proteins | sample 1673651 | NCBI WGS metagenome assembly OLYK01 (sample SAMEA103958118, study PRJEB25191) | human gut metagenome | reverse complement strand
GTCGAAGATGTCACCCTCGTAGACCTTGCGGTTGGGGTTGCGGAGGTCATTCTGCAGCATGTCGGGGTCGCCGGGGAAGTCGCGCTCCGAGAACTTGTCGACGTCAATCCAGTACTCGCCGCCCAGCAGGTCGCGGACGGTCTTGTAGTAGTGGGCGCTGGTATAGTTGACGCTGACACCGGCCTGGAGTGTCATGAAGCTGTTGAGGCGTGTATTGAGCACCGAGTTCAGCACCCAGTCGTTCTGGTTGCTGTGACGGTCTTCGAGCATATAGCTTGCAGCCTTGTTGTCGGGGTCGCCGCCGCGGCCATAGATGCGGTTCATGTAGTTGGCCTGATAGAACGAGTCCCAGTTGAGCTGACGGACGCTCTCGTCGGTGCGCCACATGCGCTCGTATAGGTCGGATGTCTCGGTGGGCTCGCCGTTGTCATAGTAGAATGACGGGAGATAGCGGTAATAGTCGGGGCGGGGATCCGGGCCGTCGAACCATGTCAACGAGGATGTCGAGTAGTGAATCGACCGGAATGCCGCGCCGGTGTTGACGGTGGTGTTCTCGGAGGGCTTCCATATCCAGTTGAGCACAGCCGAGGGGTCGAATGTCTCGATGATGCGCGATGCGCGCTTCTTGCCGTCCTGCCAGCCCCAGTTGGGGTTGTAGAGGTTGTTGTCGGCGAGCTCGTATGCCTCGAGATATGTGGCCGAGTTGGATGCGCGCTGCGTGGGCGCGCCCCAGACGGTGAGGTTGAGCGAGTGCTTGTCGTTGAAGACCTTCTCGAGCGAGGCAAAGAGACCGAACGAGTTATAGAACGTACCTTCGATGACACCCTCGTTGGCATAGCGGGCGATACCGCTCACCGAGAATGCCCATCCGTTCTTGTTGAGTCCCGTCGAGTACTGTGCCATGGCACGCAGCATGTAGTTGGCGTTGGTATATGCCACCGAGCCGTTGAAGCCGGGGGCATAGTGTGCGGCACGGGTGTTGATGTCCGATGCGCCGCCTATGTCGCCGAAGCCGAAATCGGCAGCCGCGAGACCGAGGGCGGTGGTGCGGTCGCGGAAGGCGCGGTTCATGCCGCCGAGGGTCGAGTAGTTGAAGCGGCCGCGGGCGAGGTCATTGAAACTGATGCCGTTGATATAGGTCTGGGTGTACTTGGAGTCATAGCCGCGCACACGGAAACGCATGGGCTGGAAATCGTATGATGCAGAATTATAGTAGATGTCGTCGCTGGCACCTGTCAGTGCGGCGATGGTCTGCATGTTGCCCTCCTCGTCCTCGAGCACGGCCTGGTCGAAGAGGAGGTCGTTCTGCTCTTCGAAATATGTGTCGAACACATTGGAGCTCTGAATCTTGACGGGGCCAAGCTGGAGAAGACGCCCTGCAGGGATGACGAGAGCCTGGGTATAGTCGTTATATCCGTATGCGAGCACCGTGAGGTCGTCGGCTCCGGGAGCGGCTTCCGGGAATTCGAATGCGCCGGTAGGGCCGGTTGTGACGGAGAGAGCCTGATTGTCGAGCATGACGGTAGCGCCTTCGACCGGCGCGCCCGTACTGGAGTCGACAACGGTGCCGGCTACGCCTGTCTTTTGGGCGAGCGACGGCAATGCAGCCGTCAGCAGCAGTAGCAGAAACAGTTTGATTCTCATAAACTTAATCTAATATGGAGTTTGTATTTCTTGATATCGGGGGGACTTGTCGGACCTGTCGGACAAGTCAGATAAAGCCCCTCAGCCTGAGGTAGCTTTTTATCATCTCAACGCAGCCGGGAATGCCAGTCTTCGACGAGTCGAGGGTGAGGTCATAGCTGTCTGCACGTCCCCACTCCTTGTCGGTGAAGAAATTATAATAGTCGGCTCTCCACTTGTTGGTGCGCCGGGCCAGGGCTTCGGCCTTCTCGGGTGTGAGCGCGTCGGCACGGGCCGTGATACGGCGCACACATTCCTCCATAGGAGCGTGCACGAATATGTTGGCCACACGCGGATGCTCGCGCAATATATAGTCGGCGGTACGCCCGACAACGACAAAAGAACGCTCGGCGGCTGTCTGGAGCAGGAAATCGCTCACTGCCTTATACAGCCCGTCGTCGGTGATTGACGAAGGCCCGGTATAATAGCACATCGGGGTCACACCCATCGAGAACGAGAAAAGTCCGTGGAGGAATGTGGGGAAACGCTCGTCATTCTTCTCGAAGAACTCGGGGTTTACGCCGGCCTTCTTGGCCGCCTCGACGAGCAGTTCCTTATCATAATACCCGATACCCAGCTCGCGGGCCAGGGCCTTGCCCAGCTCGCGTCCCCCGCTGCCGAACTGACGGCCCACGGTGATGACGTATGGTTTGATGTCAGAGGCCATTATCTCTCCTTAATGAGGAATATCTCTGTGGGGAAATGGTCGGAATATCCGTTGAGCCACTGGCCCGAGGCGTACGTACGCATCGGGTAGCCCTGACGGCGGCCCTCGCGGTCGATGAGGAAGTCAAAGTTGTTGACCTGACATTTCCAATAGCGCAGACCTGCGGCACTGTTGTGCTCGAGCAGTGTGCCCGACACGACAATCTGGTCGAAGAGGTTCCACGAGCTGTTGTATGCCAATGTGCCGATGCCACGGTCGAGCATCTTCCACCAGGGGTTATAGAACGAGTGCGGCTGCACCCCCTTGTCCTCTTTCGAGGCACCGAGGTTTACGGCCACTGATTTGTCCATGGGGTCGTCGTTGAGGTCGCCCATCACTATGACACCCTGGTTGGGACGTATGGCCCACAGCGAGTCGGCGATATGCTTGGAGAGGTCTGCGGCAGCCTCGCGCAGATAGCTCGACTGCTCCTGACCTCCAAGACGCGAGGGCCAGTGGTTGACGATGACACTGATGGTGTCACCCCCGAGGATGCCTGTGACACACATCTGGTCGCGGGTGCGGAACTCCTCATATCCCGGGATGCGCAGCGTGTGGTTGGTCACGTCGAGTACGCGGAAGAAACGGGGATTGTAAAGGAGGCCCACATCGACACCTCGGCGGTCGGGCGAGTCGTGATGCACTACCTGCAGACGCCAGTTCTTTATGGCCTCGGCGCGCACCAGGTCGTCGAGCACGCTCTTGTTCTCGATCTCGCTCACGCCTATTATAGCCGGGCCCATGGGGGTTGTCTTGGTGGTCATTGCGGCAATGGCACGGGCGAGGTTGCCGATCTTGCTGCGATATTTCTCGCCGTTCCACTGACGTGACCCCTTGGGCGAGAACTCAAGGTCATACTTGCCGTTGTTGTTGATGGTGTCAAACAGGTTCTCGAGGTTGTAGAAGGCCACACCGAAGACCAGAAACTGCTTCTTGTCCCCGCCTGTGCCCTGTGCGGAAAGATTGAGCGCCATCAGCATCGCCAACAGCAGCGGAATGAGTGAGGTTCGTCTCATGAACTGAATCGCTTTAGATTTTTTGTCTTGAATTACAGGTAATTAACTTCGTTAGTCCACAATATGGGACGGGAGAGAGCGTAAAAATATAAAAAATATTAATGCAAGCCTAATTTTGCGGGCTCAAAAATACGTTTTTTAACAATAATGTTACATAAAGCCCGTACGGGAGAGGGCTGGAATAAGGATTTTTTGTTAATTTTGCATTGTGATAATTCAACACCACCGACTATGATAAAGAACCTGCTATTCGATCTCGGAGGGGTCATAATGGATCTCGACCGCAACCGTTGTATAGACGCGTTCCGCAAGCTCGGCATGGCCGACGCAGACGATTTTCTCGGCGTCTACGGCCAGAAGGGGGATTTCCTCGCGCTCGAGCGCGGCGACATCGGTGCCGACGAGTTCCACAGGCGCATACGCCCGCTGTTCGGCCACCCGGTCACCGACGCCGAGATTGACGAGGCATTCGACAAGTTCCTCATCGGCATACCCGTGCACCGCCTCAAGGCGCTGCGCGACCTGCGTGCCAAGGGATACAAGGTATATCTGCTCTCAAACACCAATCCCATAATGATGGAGGGGTTCATCGCCAACGAATTCCGCAAGGAGGGGCTTGAGATGGCCGACTACTTTGACGGCGCCGTGTGCAGCTATGTGGCACATTGCTACAAGCCCGACCGCGAGATATTCGACTATACCTGCCGCGAATGTGGCATCAGGCCAGAGGAGACACTCTTCTTCGACGACTCGCAGGCCAATGTCGACGCCGCACGCGCATTGGGATTCATGGCCGAGACAGTGCCCCCCGGCACAGAGTTCACCGACATCCTGAAAACTGTCGAGGCCCGCAAGGAGTTATAAATAAAAAAGACTCACGTCAAAATGAACCTCATCACCAGACCCGACACCTCGGCACGGCGCATCGCCGCTGTGGGCATGTATGACGGCGTGCACCCCGGCCACCGCTTTCTCATAGACTATCTCGGCACAGAGGCACGCAGCCGCAGACTGCGCCCGGCTGTGGTCACCTTCTCGCGCCATCCGCTGTCGCTGATGCGTCCCCTCGAAGCCCCTCCCCTGCTCTCGACCCTCGAGGACCGTGTGGACGCCCTCGGGGATGCCGGAGCCGATGATGTGATACTCCTCAGCTTCAATGACAGGCTGCGCCGTCTCACAGCCGAGGAGTTCCTGAGGCTGCTGCACTCGCAGTTCGGCATCGACGCCCTGGTGCTGGGATTCAACAACAGGTTCGGCCACGACGGGCCCGAGGGGATAGAGAAATACCGCACGATAGGTGACAAGGTAGGTGTAGACATCATATCGGCACCTGAGTACCGCGGCCCCGGAGCACCGGTGAGCTCGTCGGCCATCAGACGGCTGCTCATGGACGGCAATGCCGTCGAGGCTGCCCGTCTGCTGGGCCATCCCTACACACTGCGCGGACGTGTCGTGACAGGCAACCGCCTGGGGCGCACGCTCGGATTCGCCACCGCCAACCTGCGTCCGCTCGAACCCGCAGCCCTCATCCCCAAGACAGGCTCGTATGCCGCCCGCGTCATCACCCCCGACGGCGAGAAACGTGCCGCGATGGTCAATATCGGATACCGTCCCACGGTCAGCGATACCGACACCCCATCCGAAATCTCGATCGAGGCACACATACTCGACTATAACGGATACCTCTATGACGAGGACCTGAGCATCGAGTTCATAGACTATATGCGTCCCGAACGCCGCTTCGCGACCACCGACAAGCTCAAGGCCCAGCTCGAGGAAGACGCCAAGGCAGTGCGCAGACGCCTCGGCAAGAAATGACATCAATACCCCCATACCGACGGTGGCACGGCATAACACCCCGCGCCACCGTCGTTTTTGATATACGCCATCTCGAAATTATTTAGTAATTTTGCACTCCGTTCTCACCTCTTTAATCTTTCCTCCATAATCTTTAATCTTTCCTCTATAATCTTTAAACTATTAAACTTACATACCTTGTCCCTTCACGACCCTTTTGACCGCGAGCACCTGTGGCACCCCTACACATCGACCATAGACCCGCTACCTACATATAAGGTGGACTCGGCCTCGGGCACGAGGATACGCCTCGCCGACGGACGCGAGCTCATAGACGGAATGTCGTCGTGGTGGTGTGTGATACACGGCTACAACCATCCCGACATCAATGCCGCCGCCATGCGTCAGATGGAGCGCATGAGCCATGTGATGTTCGGCGGCCTCACCCATCAGCCTGCCATAGACCTCGGCAAAGCCTTGCTCGAGGTGGCACCACCCTCGATGCACAACATATTCTATGCCGACTCGGGGTCGGTGGCGGTAGAGGTGGCCATGAAGATGGCTGTCCAGGCATCCGTCTCGCGCAGCGGCGACCATAAGAAAACCAATTTCATCACCATCCGCAGCGGCTATCACGGCGACACATGGAACGCCATGAGCGTCTGCGACCCGGTGACGGGGATGCACGGTGCCTTCGGCCCGGCCCTCCCGGTACGCTATTTCGCCCCCGCCCCCACGATAAAGCCGTGGGAGGAGTGGGATGACGCCGATTTCGAGCCGCTCGAGAAGATGATGCGCGAGCATTCGGCCGAGCTTGCCGCCCTCATCCTCGAGCCCATAGTGCAGGGAGCGGGAGGCATGAGGTTCTATCACCCCGAATACCTGCGCCGCGCACGCTGCCTGTGCGACAAATTAGGCATATATCTGATATTCGACGAAATAGCCACGGGATTCTGGCGCACAGGCAAGATGTTTGCCTGGGAGCACGCCGGGGTCGAACCCGACATCATGTGCATAGGCAAGGGGCTCACCGCCGGATACCTCACCATGAGCGCGGTGCTCACCACCCGCGAGGTGGCCGACACCATATCGCGCGGCGAGGCAGGCGTGATGATGCACGGCCCCACATTCATGGCCAATCCGCTGGCATGCGCCATCGCCATCGAGTCGCTGAGGCTGCTCCGCTCGCAGGACATGGCCGCACGCGTCGCCCACCTGGAGGCGATAATGAGCGAGGAACTTGAGCCAGCAAAGGCCCTACCCGCCGTGCGCGAAGTGAGGGTGCTGGGCTCCATCGGCGTCATAGAGGTCAAGGAACCTGTCGATGTGGGCGAGTTCCAGAAGAAATGTGTGGCACGCGGCATCTGGGTGCGCCCATTCGGCCGCAACGTCTACATCATGCCCCCATACGTCATCACCGACGCCGACCTGCGCACGCTGGCCCGCGAGATGGTGGCTATTGTCGGGGAGATGGATATAAAAACAGGTCATAAATGAGTTCTGACATCTATTCATCGACCCTCTCACAGCTTGCCTCCTCGGGCAACCTGCGCGCGGTGCCGGGCGCGGACACACCTGCGGGGCTGGTCGACCTGTCGTCCAACGACTATCTCGGGCTGGCATCGCGCCCCGAGCTGCAGGCCGAATTCATGGAACAGGCCGCAAACCGGGCCATCCCACTGAGCTCGTCAGCGGCCAGACTGCTGAGCGGACGGCAGAGTGAGTATGCCTCGCTCGAATCGCTCCTTTCAGGATTGTACGGACGCGAGACGCTGCTGTTCAACAGCGGCTATCACGCCAACGCCGGGCTGGTGTCGGCACTGGCATCACCCGCGGGGACATTCATTGCCGCCGACCGTCTGGTACACGCCAGCATCATAGACGGCATCACACTGAGCCGCGCACCCTTCGGACGGTTCCGTCACAATGACATGGAACACCTCGAGCGTATGGTCACGGCCAAGGAGAAGGAGTATGAGAGGGTGCTTGTGGTGGTCGAGAGCGTCTACTCGATGGACGGCGACTCGGCCCCGATAGCCGAGCTCATCGCACTCAGACGGCGCCATCCGTCGGTGATGCTCTATGTCGACGAGGCCCACGCCTTCGGTGTGCTCGGGCCGCAGGGGCTGGGCCTCTGCATGGCGACCGCGGACAGCAGCGAGATTGACGTCATCGTTGGCACATTCGGCAAAGCATGCTGCTCGATGGGGGCTTTCGCGGCTCTCTCGCCGACACTGAGGGAGTATGCTGTCAACCGCTCGCGCTCGTTCATATTCTCGACCGCGCTCCCGCCGCTGCAGGTGGCGTGGACGGAGTTCGTCATACGCAAGTTTCTCGATATGGATGCCGAACGCGCGCACCTCGCCCGGCTCGGCTCGCAGCTTGCCGGGGCCATAGGAGCCTCCGTCGGCAGCCATATCCTGCCATATATGACCGGGGACCCGGCGGAGGCCGTGAGACTGTCGCGCGCGCTGCTCGACGATGGATTCAAGGTGCTTCCGATACGCACACCTACCGTACCCCCAGGCACCGACCGCCTCCGCATCAGCCTGAGCGCCGCGCTGTCAATGCAGGATATCGAAGGTTTCGCCCGGGCACTGAAAAACAAGACCGCACGATGCAGTTCGAACTGACATATTCAGAGCGTTCGCCGCGCCTGGTGCTCATCTTTGCCGGATGGGGCATCACACCCCGCCTGTTCGGAGGAGTGAGTCTCCCGGGCTATGACATCGGCGTGGCATACGATTATACCACGATGGACGTGCCGTGGGCCGATACCCTCGCACACTATGACGAGATTGCCGTGGTGGCGTGGAGCTATGGCGTACCCGCCGCGGCCCGGTTCATCACAGACCATCCCGAACGACCGTTCACGGCACGTATAGCCGTCAACGGCACCATGCACCCGGTGGACGCGGAGCGCGGGATCGCACCTGAAATATTCGCGGGTACACTGACGGGTCTCGACGAGAGGTCGCTGCGCAAGTTCAACATGCGCATGTGCGGGGGCGCACGGAGATTTGCCGGATATGAGACCCTGCTGCAACGGCACGACATAGACATCCTCAGGGCAGAGCTGGAGGCTATCGGCAACCGCACTACCCCACCCCTCCTGTGGGACAAGGCTGTGGTGAGCCTCGGGGATGCCATCATTCCGCCGGAAGCCCAGATGCGCGCATGGAGCGAGGAAGCCGCAGAGACTATGACCGTCGAGGGGCCGCATCTGCCCGATTTCCATGCGCTGCTCGGGATGATGCTCACAGACAAGTCGCTCGTGGCCCGGAGGTTCGGCAAAGCCGGAAAGACATACGACGAGAACGCAACGATACAGCACGCTATCTCCGACCGGCTCATAGGGATGGTGAGCCACGCGGAGGGACTCGACATACTTGAGATCGGAGCCGGGACCGGGCGTGCCACACGGCGGCTGGCCGGAATGAAGCCCCGTTCGCTGAGGGTGTGGGACCTGCACATACATCCCTCGCTCGGGCTCGACGGCATCGAAGCCACGGAATGTGACGCGGAGGCGGCAATCGGCAGACTCCCCGACAGTTCGGTCGACCTCATCTTCTCGGCCTCGACCGTGCAGTGGTTCAACTCGCTCCCGGCCTTTCTGCGGAGGGCTGGGCGGGTGCTCCGTCCAGGCGGAGAGCTTGTCATCTCGACCTTCGGGCCCGAAACCATGCGCGAGGTGCTTGAGGCGACAGGGAACCGTTCGCGCTTCCCGTCGGCAGACACCATCAGGCGCATGATTCCCCCCGGACTAACCATCGCGGCTCTGGAGTGCGAGACCACGGTGCTCGAGTTTGACACTCCCTTCGACGTGCTTCGCCACATACGCGCCACGGGGGTCAACTCGCTCGACGCTGGGGCCGACAGCTCGGCCGCCATGCGCGTCATGCGACGCTACCCACTCAACCAAAAAGGCAAGGCACCACTGACTTATCAGGGGGTGTATCTGAGGGTGATAACCTTATAACCTCATAAACCACCAATGAGCAAAGCATATTTTATATCAGGCATAGATACCGATGCTGGCAAGAGCTATGCCACGGGACTTCTGGCCGTCGGAATGATGAAGGAAGGACAGAAGGTCATAACACAGAAATTCATACAGACCGGAAACCGTGAATGGTCTGAGGACATCGAGGTACACCGCCGCATAATGGGTACAGGGATGCTTCCCGAAGACCTCGACCACACCACGGCACCTGTCATATTCACCTATCCCGCCTCGGCGCAGCTCGCAGCCCGCATAGACGGCAAGGAGATTGACCTCGGCGTGATAGACCGCGCCACCGAGCGGCTGCTCGAACGATATGACACCGTGCTCGTCGAGGGTGCCGGAGGACTGATGGTGCCCATCACCGATACATTCCTCGCCATCGACTACGTGACTACGCGCAAGCTCCCCCTCATCCTCGTCACCAACGGACGCCTCGGCTCAATCAACCACACACTGCTGTCGCTTGAGGCCGTCAAGGCCCGCGGCATCGAGCTTGACACCGTAGTCTACAACACCCATTTCGACAACGACCCCGTCATCGCCGCCGACACCCTCGGCTTCATCACCCGCTACCTCAGCCGCCATTTCCCCACCACCCGCCTCATCACCATCCCCACGGTCAAATAAATCCGGTGGTTTACGCACAATCCGCTTGGAGAGAATCAAAAAATCACTAACTTTGTGATTTGTAACACAAATCCCTCTTTACCATGCAAGATTATCAAGTCAAGATAGACAGCATCCGATTTGTAAACTACAAGAAATTCATCAAATCGGATGTCAGTTTCGACCCCTCGCTCACGGTGCTGAGCGGCAAGAACGGTACGGGCAAATCGTCTGTGCTTGCGGGAGTGTCGCTTATCCTGAGCTGGATAATCGCCCGTCTGCGCAATGACAAAGGAGTAGGATCATACATCTCAAAGCTGGATGTCAACAACAACGCCGTCAACGGCTGTATCATCGGCAGCATGTTCGGCAGCGAGGTCTCGATTCCGAGCAAGGCAAAGGCGGGATTTGCAAAGGAATTCACATTCAACATAGCTTCCATAAGGGAGTATGTGACGGACAAGCGCAAGCAATTGGCCGAGCATCACGACACGACCTGCGTTCCCGTCTTCGCATATTATGGCGTTAAGCGTGCCGTGCTCGACATGCCGTTACGCACACGGCACAAGGATTATTCGATATTCGACGCCTATGACAAGTGCCTTGACGGCGTAGCCAATTTCCGTGGATTCTTCACATGGTTCCGCGCATGCGAGGACTGGGAGAACCAGCAGACCGTGCGCACCGGCCAAAGGGTCGAGCATCCGGGCCTGCGCGCGTTCAGACATGCCATGGAGAGCTTCATGCCCGAATACCGCGACATATATATCGAGCGGCATCCGCTGGGAATGATGCTCGACAAGAATGGGGTGCGCCTGAATGCCCAACAGCTCTCTGACGGAGAGAAAATCTATCTCGCCTTGATTGGCGACCTTTGCCACCGCCTGTCGCTGGCAAACCCGACGGGCGACCCGCTGCTCGGAGAGGGTATAGTGCTTATCGACGAGATTGACCTGCACCTGCATCCGCAGTGGCAGAGCGAGATTGCCACTGCCCTGACACGGACATTCCCGAACATACAGTTCATAATATCCACCCACTCGCCCCACGTCATCAACAGCGTGCCGACATCGTCGCTGCGCCTCGTTGATGCCGACGGGTCGGTCTCGACCGCCCCATACGGCTACGGAATGCCGTCAGAGGTAATACTTGGGGACATAATGCGGCTCACCAACGATGTGCCGCAAGAGATAGTCGACATTCTGGCCGGATTCAACGCCGCGCTGCAGGACAATGACCCACAGGAGGCCATGACACAGCTCATGGCCCTACAGGCAGCCGTGCCTGACCATCCCGAATTGCCCCGCATGAGAAAAAGGGTGGAAAGGATGATGCGATGATACATATCTCCAAACAGGCTGAGCCCGAGGCTTTCGCGACATGGAAGGCGACCTATCCTCACGCCCTTTACAAAGACCTTGGACGCGACAGACTCTTTCCGGGAGCCCAGCAGGCCAGATGGGCGCTGAGAGAATCGCTGGTCGCTGAACAGAAGGGTCTGTGCTGCTATTGCGAGGCCCGTATCGACAACGGAGATTTCCATGTCGAGCATTTCAGGCCCAAAGGCCACGGCCTGTTCCCACATCTGCAATTAGAATACGGCAACATGCACGCGTGCTGCCGTAAGAGTGCTACAGGTGGCGACGAAGAATATTGCGGTCACAAGAAAGAAAACACTTTCAGCGAGCAGCTTGTGTCGCCCCTCGAGCCGGACTGCGAGAGCCATTTCGAGTATGACCTGACAGGAGGCATATCAGGTACGGACGAAAGGGGCACCGAGACAGTCTCGTTGCTGAATCTCGACAGCACCTTGCTGCGTAGGCGCCGAGAAGGACTCATACAGGAATTTGAGGATATGGATGCCGATGAATTCGATGCGGAGATAGCCCTGCACATCGACCGGGAGAGGGTGCCGCTTGGCGAATTCCTCACCACCATCGAATATCTATATGACAAGGGATTGCTGAAGCCTCTCGGATAAATTTCGGAACGTGATTCCGAATAATCCGGCGGGGATAGGGGGGATAACGGGGATTTTTTGTAATTTTGCAGCCTGATTATCATTATGGTCAAGGAAAATTTCGACATATCCATATCAAAACAGCAGGTTGCGGAGCTCCCGACTGTGAAGTTTGACGGAGCTATCACGCTTATCGACCGCCCGGGCGACGTGCCGGAGGCAGTCAGCTACATACGTCAGCAGGACATCGTGGGCTTCGACACTGAGACCAAGCCCAATTTCCGCAAGGGGATGACCAACAAGGTCTCACTGATACAGGTGGCTACCGAGGAACGCTCGTTCCTGTTCCGCCTCAACAAGACAGGTTTCTGCCAGGAGATAAAGGAGCTCATGGAGTGCGACGACGTGCTCAAGGTTGGGCTGTCGCTCAAAGACGATTTCCATGTGCTGCACAAGGTATCACCCTTCACTCCGGCCAATTTCGTGGAGCTGCAGGAGATGGTGCGCAAGTATCACATCACCGATGCCAGCCTGCAGAAGATATATGCCATACTCTTCGGCGAGCGCATCTCTAAGAGCCAGCGCCTCACCAACTGGGAGGCGGCACAGCTGACGATGCCGCAGATGGTCTATGCGTCGATTGACGCATGGGCGTGCCAGCGCATATACCGCCGTCTGGTGTCGGGCGGGTTCGACCCGTCGCAGTCGCCCTATATTGTCAAACCCGAGGAGACAACCGCCTGACCCGCCATGCTGACACCGCGAGACATAACCGAAGCGGCCGCAAATGCCGGAGCGGCCAAGGCTCGGCTGACACTGACCGACACGCCGCGCCTGCTTATGGCCTCTTTCCTGGCCGGGGCTTTCATAGCCCTTGGCGGAATCCTGTCGGTGATGTTCGGATTCGGATTCCCCGGAATCACAGGCGAGAATCCGGCACTGCAGAGACTGTTGAGCGGAGCCGCCTTCCCCATCGGCCTGATACTGGTGGTGACCATGGGGGCCGAGCTCTTCACGGGCAACAATGCCGTGCTCGTCACCTCGATGCTGCGCGGCCATCACGGCCCGGGGGTCACACTGCGCAACTGGACGCTGGTATATCTGGGCAATTTCGCGGGCGCGATGGCATTCACATATTTCATGGTCTATCTGTGCGGACTCACCGCCGCCGAGCCGTGGCACGGCGCGATAGTGCGCGTGGCCGAGGCCAAGGTGTCGATGTCGTGGTGGACGGTGTTCGTCAAAGGTATCGGCGCCAACTGGTGCGTATGCCTCGCGGTGTGGCTCGCCATAGGTGCCAAGGGGCTTCCGGCCAAGGCATTGGGATGCTGGCTCCCCGTAATGGCGTTCGTGGCGCTGGGCTATGAGCACTGCATCGCCAACATGTTCTTCATCCCCCTGGGCATGATGGAGGGAGCCCCGGTGACCATAGGTGAGGCCGTGACCGCCAACCTCATCCCCTCCACCCTCGGCAACATAGCCGGAGGTGCCATACTGGTGGGGTGTGTTAACGCTTATTTGCATAAATCGAAATAAACCTAACCCGAGGCGGATGCGTTATAAGTGAGAAAACAATCAAAAACTTTCTCCCCTATATGACTTATACAGAACTTATCTCCCAGCCCGGCACCCTGCTCGTGGAATTCTATGCCACCTGGTGCCCTCATTGCCGCAAGATGATGCCCGTGGTCGAGCAGGTCAAGGAACTGCTCGGCGGACGTGCCAAAGTGTATCAGCTCGACATCGACCAGAACGACGAGGCCGCAAACGAGGCCAAAGCCGAGTCTGTGCCCACATTCATCGTCTATAAGGACGGTAAGGAGATGTGGCGCCACTCGGGCGAGATTGACGGCGAGATACTGTTGAGCAAAGTCGAATCGGCAATCTGACCACGGCCATGCGCGGCGATACCCTGCTCTCTCACTGGCTCGGGCTGCTCGGGGTGCCATATACCCCCTGCTATACCGACCGACGGTTCAACTCAATGCCGTTCCCTACCCTGTTCGGGCTGAAGAAACTGCTGTCCGAGTATGGGGTGGAGAGCGAGGGTATGCGCATCGCCGACCCCTCGGAGCTCGGCTCACTCACACCACCCTTTGTCGCGTCGACCAAGGGTGGTTTCGTCATAGTCACCTCCACGGGGCCCGACAACGTATGCTATGTCACACGCGGCGTCGGCGAGTCGATACCCTGCGATGAGTTCCACAAGGTTTGGGACGGCAACGTGTTCCTCGCCTATCCGACAGAGGATTCACGTGAACCGCATCACGGGCTCCACGCGAGGGTCGAGTTCTTCGCCCGGGCCAAGAAATGGGTGCTGATGGCGGCTGCGGTGCTGCTCTTCGCCTATCTCTTTGTGACACAGGGACTCTATCATTCATGGTCTACGGTGATGATATGCCTCTTTGACCTCGGTGGGCTATGGCTGACATATCAGCTTGTGCGCAAGTCGCTGCATTTCAAGACCTCGGCTGCCGACCGCGTATGCGGCGTGCTGCAGGAAGGGGGATGCGACAGCATACTCGAGACAGACGCCTCGAAATTCTTCGGCCTGTTCGGCTGGAGCGAGGTGGGATTCTCATATTTCTCCGTCTCGCTGCTCGGACTGCTGATGTTCCCCGAATGGACGCGCTATCTCGCGCTGTGCAATGTGCTGTGCCTCCCGTTCACCGTCTGGAGCATCTGGTATCAGAGATTCCGCGCCCACAAATGGTGTACGCTGTGTGTCTGCGTACAGGCCACACTGTGGCTGCTGTTCTTCTGCTATCTCGGCGGAGGGTGGCTCAAGGGGCTCTTCCCGCTTCGCATAGAGTTCTTCGTGCTCGGCCTCACCTATGTGGCCGTATTGCTCGGCCTCAACGCCATAATGCCATTGATTGACAAATCCGAACCCGACAATGAAGAAGCCTGAACATATCACCCGCCCAGAGCTCAAGAGCGCGACGACCCTCAGCGCCATGGAGCTCAACCGTCTGCGATTCTCTGACAAGAAGACCCTCCTCACTCCGGAGCGCCTCGAACGCATGGCTACCACCTCCCCCAAAGCCGCCAAGGAGGAGTGACGCTCCCCCTCAGAGCGCCATGCCGAAATCAGCAGGCACATCAAATTCGTCAACGAGTCATTGACGAATCATATCACTTTGATTATAAAACTCATACCAGCGTTTGGTCTACTTGATATTAGTGACGGTATAACATACTCCCGCGAACTTGCAGTATACAAAACTATAAACTAAGGATATGATGTGTGGGATAGATGACAGTTTTGCGGAGGGTGGGGTTAGGATTTGAATTATTTTTGTAATTTTGCAGTCAAAACTGCAAATAATATGTCATTAGACCGTACAAAACTACATTTCGAGACGCTTCAGCTCCATGTGGGGCAGGAGGAGCCGGATCCCGTCACCGATGCTCGCGCGGTGCCTCTGTATCAGACCACATCATACGTTTTCCACAATTCGCAGCATGCAGCCGACCGCTTTGACCTGAAGGAGCCGGGCAATATCTACGGACGCCTGACCAATCCGACACAGGAGGTGCTCGAGAAGCGTGTGGCGGCCCTCGAGGGTGGAGTCGCAGCCCTGGCAGTGGCCAGCGGGGCGGCTGCTGTGACATATACTTTCCTGAATCTGGCCAAGGCCGGCGACCATATCGTATCGGCCAACAACATATATGGCGGGTCGTACAACCTGCTCGACAACACGCTGCCGGCATACGGCATCACCACGACGTTTGTCGACCCGTCAGACCTGCAGAATTTCGAGAAGGCGATACGCCCCGAGACAAAGGCTGTGTTCATCGAGACGATGGGCAATCCCAACTGCTCGCTGCTCGACATCGACGCGGTGGCCGCCATCGCCCACCGTCACGGTGTGCCGCTGGTCATCGACAACACCTTCGGGACACCCTATCTGATACGTCCCATCGAGCACGGGGCCGACATCGTGGTCCACTCGGCCACCAAGTTCATCGGCGGTCACGGCACATCGCTCGGCGGCATCATAGTCGACTCGGGCAAGTTTGACTGGCGCACCTCGGGCAAGTTCCTGCAGATAACCGAACCTGACCCAAACTATCACGGCGCGGTGTTTGCCGACGTGGCGGGCGATGCGGCTTTCGTGACCCGCGTCCGTGCCGTGATACTGCGCGACACAGGGGCGGCCATCAGCCCGTTCAACGCCTTTATGCTGCTGCAGGGTCTGGAGACCCTCTCGCTGCGTGTCGAGCGTCATGTCGAGAACACCGAGAAGATTGTGCGTTATCTGGCATCGCATCCCAAGGTGGCCAAGGTAAACCATCCCTCGCTGCCCAGACATCCCGACCATGAGCTCTACAAAAAGTATTTTCCGCACGGAGCAGGGTCGATATTCACATTCGAGATAAAGGGTGGCATCGCCGAGGCCCACAGGTTCATCGACTCGCTCGAGATATTCTCGCTGCTGGCCAACGTGGCCGACGTGAAGAGCCTCGTCATCCATCCCGCCACCACGACACACTCGCAGCTCACCCCCGGGCAGCAGGCCGAGCAGCACATATATCCGGGCACCATACGCCTGTCGATAGGTACCGAGCATGCCGACGACCTGATAGCCGACCTGGAGCAGGCACTGGGCTGAGCGGACAGACCGAAGACATGACTGATACTGCATAATGGGTTAACGGCAAGAAATTCTTTTTGCCGTTAACTTATTTTTGACTATTTTTGCAGACAGATTAAACCACAGTCTGAACCATGATCAGGAAATATGACTATCTCGTCATCGGGTCGGGCATCGCCGGCATGAGCTTCGCGCTCAAGGTGGCCGGCCACGGCACGGTGGCGCTCGTCTGCAAGACGACCCTCGACGAAGCCAACACGGCGCTCGCCCAGGGTGGTGTGGCCTCGGTGACAAACCTCGAGGTCGACGATTTTGACAAGCACATACACGACACGATGGTCGCGGGCGACTGGCTGTCAGACCGCGAAGCCGTGGAGAAGGTGGTGCGCAACGCACCATCGCAGATTGCCGAGCTGATAAAGTGGGGAGTCGATTTCGACAAGAAGGATGACGGATCGTTCGACCTTCACCGCGAGGGGGGACACTCGGAGTTCCGCATACTGCACCATGCCGACAATACAGGGTTCGAGATTCAGGACTCGCTCATCAAGGCCGTGCGCGCCAACAAGAATATCGACGTCTACGAGCATCATTTCGCCATCGAGATCATCACCCAGCACCATCTGGGCAAGGTCGTGACGCGCCGCACACCCGACATCACATGCTATGGCGCATACGTTCTCGATACAGATACCGGGAATGTCGACACCTTCCTGTCGCGCATCACGCTCATGGCCACCGGCGGCTGCGGAGCCGTCTACCAGACCACCACGAACCCTCTCGTGGCCACCGGCGACGGCATAGCGATGGTATATCGCGCCAAGGGGACGGTCAAGGACATGGAGTTCATTCAGTTCCACCCCACGGCACTCTATCATCCGGGCGACCGTCCGTCGTTCCTCATCACCGAGGCCATGCGAGGATATGGCGCAGTGCTGCGCAACAAGCGCGGCGAGGAGTTCATGCACAAGTATGACCCGCGCCTCTCGCTGGCCCCGCGCGACATCGTGGCGCGCGCCATCGACTCGGAGATGAAGCTGCACGGCGACGACCATGTGTATCTCGACGTGACACACAAGGACCCCGAGGAGACAAAGAAGCATTTTCCGAATATCTATGCCAAATGCCTCTCGCTGGGCATAGACATCACCAAGGACTACATACCCGTGGCACCCGCGGCACACTATCTGTGCGGCGGCATCAAGGTCGACGGCAACGGCGAGTCGAGCATCCGGCGCCTCTATGCCGTGGGCGAGTGCTCGTGCACGGGGCTGCACGGCGGCAACAGGCTCGCGTCAAACTCGCTCATCGAGGCTGTGGTCTATGCCGATGCCGCAGCGCGACACGCGATGGAGGCCGTGGGCCACTATGACCTGCGCACCGACGTGCCCGAATGGGACGACAGCGGCACACGCCACCCCGAAGAGATGGTGCTGATAACCCAGAGCATCAAGGAGGTGGGCCAGATAATGGGCACATACGTGGGCATCGTGCGCTCAGACCTGCGTCTGGACCGCGCATGGAACCGCCTCGACATACTCTATGAGGAGACCGAGAAGCTGTTCAAGTGCTCGAAGGCATCGCGCGAGATATGCGAGCTCCGCAACATCATCAATGTGGGATACCTTATAATGCGCCAGGCCAAGGAGCGCAAGGAGAGCCGCGGACTGCACTATACAGTCGACTATCCGCCTGTGCCACACGACCCCGAGCAATAAAAAACCCGTCCCGGGCGTTATAATAGAATGATACGCGCCCTACGATATATGACCGCATCGCTGACCCTCTGCGCCGCCCTGTCGACGGCGGCGCAGGGGGTCGGTGCGTCTGTGCCGACCGAGGAGGAAATCGAGGCCGGAGGAGGACGCATCAAGCCGCTGCGGGGATACAATTTCATCACCGGCGAGGATGGCGAGGAGGAGCTGATGCTCTATCTGGCCGAGGTCACGGTGTATCCGCCCCTTAAGTTCAAGAACAAGAAGGAGGAGGAGTTTTACTGGAAGACCGTGCGCGACGTGCGCAAGACCCTCCCATATGCCAAGCTGATCTGCGAGACGCTGATAGAGACATACGAGTATATCGAGACCTTCCCGACGCAGAAGGAGCGCGAGGAGCACCTCAAGAAGATGGAGGGTGCCGTGTTCGAGCAGTACAAGCCTGTGCTGAAGAAGTTCACCAAGAGTCAGGCCCAGATGCTCATCAAGCTCATCAACCGCGAGACCAGCCAGAGCAGCTACAATATACTCAAGGCATTCCTGGGGTCGTTCCGCGCCGGATTCTGGCAGACGTTCGGACGGTTTTTCGGCGTCAACCTCAAGACCACCTACAACCCCGACAAAGACCGCAAGGACGCCATCATAGAGCGTGTGGCGACCCTGGTCGAACAGGGGCAGCTATGAGAGCGAGTACTTTCTAGTTGGTCTAGTTCAACTAGACCAACTAGAAAAACAGGCTGTGCAAATGCACAGCCTGTTTTTTATTGGCTTTGGGGATTCGATTACTTGTTGGCCTTGATGGTCACGGCGCGGTCGAGAGAAACGAACTTCTCGCCCATGTCGTTGAGGTTGGCGTTGTTTACAGTAACATCGAGCTGCGAAGCGGGAACGCCGTTACGGAGGAGAACCTTCTCGACACCGTTGGCACGGGCGTGACGCAGACGGTCGTTGATGGCGTCTGTACCGGTGTAGTTGTCGGCCCAGCCGCATACGGTGTACTTCTGGTCGGGGTTGCTCTTCATGACCTCAGCCACGGCACCGAGCACCTTGTTGTCGACACGCGAGATACGCGAGCTGCCGATGGTGTAGTAGATGGTGCAGAGGGGGCCTTCCTCACCCTTCACGACAGTCTGTACGGGACGGTTGAGGCAGTCGCGGAGCTGACCCTCGAGGTCGGCGATGCGGCCGTTGGCAGCCTGGAGGCGGGCCTCAACCTCGTCGCAGTTGGGGATTTCGGGGATAACGGGCACGATGGGGGCATTCCATGTGGTCTTGTTGAAGTTGTAGGTAAGACCGATGTAAGCCTGACCGTCGAGGTGGGTCTTGCGCATCTTCTCGTTGTTGGTATCGTCGGTGATGGCGGCGACACGGAGGTCGAGATAGAGGGCGATGTGCTTGTTGAGGTTGAAGTTGTTGATAAGACCTACGTGAGCGGTGAGGTTGTCATCACCACCCTTGCCCCAGCCGTCACGCTGGCCGTTGGCCTTGAACTCGGGGAGGAATACCCAGTTGTAGCCTGCGCCACCGTAAACGATAGCGTTGTAGACACGGCCGGGACGATAGCCACACCACCAGTTGGTGAGGTTAAGCATCATGTCGAGGTTCAGACCGAACTCGTTGCGCTTGTATTTTGTCCAGGAGTTTTCGAAAGTTCCATAGGGACCCCAGCCGCCATCCTTGCTGAGACCCTTGAGAGCAGTGAAATTACCGCCGATACGGGCGCCGATGATGGGCGAGAACCATTTGCCCACCCAGATGCCGGCGTTGGGTGAGAAGCGGTCGAAGAACTTACGCTCACCGTTGTTAGCGTCGAAGTAGTAGTTGATACCACCTTCGGCCGATACGAACCAGTTGTTCGAGAAGCTATTGAAGAGGTAGCCCTGTGCGGGATCCTCCACATAGCTGATTTCTTGGGCGCTCTGGGCCATTGCGCTTTGACCCATGAAAAGAGCGGCTACCAAGCCAAGAAGGGTACTTTTTTTCATAAATAATTAATTATTGGAAAATAGTTGAAATTTTCGCTGGTTTGAGTAGTTGGTGTTATTATGTCAATGTGGT
>OLYK01000076.1_pt1 | contig 20431 bp, 19 predicted proteins | sample 1673651 | NCBI WGS metagenome assembly OLYK01 (sample SAMEA103958118, study PRJEB25191) | human gut metagenome | reverse complement strand
ACGCCGCCTGGAAGATCTTCAACCGCGTCGAGGACGAGGGTGGCTTCCTTGCATCAGCTCGCCGCGGCGACGTGCAGAAGGACATCAACACCAGCGGCGTGAAGCGCCACGTTGACGTTGCCCGCCGCAAGGAGAACCTGTTGGGTACCAACCAGTTCCCCAACTTCAACGAGAAGGCCCTCGACAAGATTGAAACCGAGAGCGGCTGCTCCTGCGGATGCAGCAATGGTGAGGTGGCCGACGGCGCCGTAGAGAGCCTCATCTTCGACCGTGCCGCCAGCCAGTTCGAGCAGCTCCGCCTCGACACCGAGCGCAGCGGCAAGCGTCCCAAGGTATTCATGCTCACCATCGGCAACCTGGCCATGCGCCTGGCCCGCGCACAGTTCTCGGCCAACTTCTTCGCCTGCGCCGGCTACGAGATCATCGACAACATCGGCTTCAACACCGTGGAAGAGGGCGTAGACGCCGCCATGGCCAAGGGTGCTGACGTGGTAGTGCTCTGCTCCAGCGACGACGAGTACGCCGAGTACGCCCCGGCCGCCTTCAAGTACCTCAACGGCCGCGCCATGTTCGCCGTCGCCGGCAACCCCGCCTGCACCGACGACCTCAAGGCCCTCGGCATAGAGCACTTCATCCACGTGCGCGTCAATGTTCTCGACACGCTGGTAGACTTCAACGCCAAACTGCTGAAATAAGGAGGGATAGACCACAATGAAACCGAATTTCAAAGAAATAGACATCACCAAGATAGCGCCGGCGACCGTGTCGGCCAACCCGGGCGAGGGCTACATGACCGCTGAGCTCATCCCCGTAAAGCCCGTCTACACCAAGGAGGACCTGGACGGCCTGGAGCACCTCAACTTCGTGTCCGGCATACCCCCGTACCTGCGTGGCCCGTACAGCGCCATGTATCCCCTGCGCCCCTGGACCATCCGCCAGTATGCGGGATTCTCGACTGCCGCAGAGTCCAACGCCTTCTACCGCCGCAACCTCGCATCGGGTCAGAAGGGCCTCTCGGTGGCTTTCGACCTTGCCACACACCGTGGCTATGACGCAGACCACGAGCGTGTGGTCGGTGACGTCGGCAAGGCAGGTGTGTCTATCTGCTCGATAGAGGATATGAAGGTGCTTTTCGAAGGTATACCCCTGAACAAGATGTCTGTGTCGATGACCATGAACGGCGCCGTGCTTCCCGTACTCGCCTTCTATATCAACGCAGGTCTTGAGCAGGGTGCAAAACTCGAGGAGATGGCCGGAACCATCCAGAACGACATCCTCAAGGAGTTCATGGTGCGCAACACCTATATCTATCCCCCGGAGTTCTCGATGCGCATCATCGCCGACATCTTCGAGTACACCTCGCAGAACATGCCCAAGTTCAACTCGATCTCCATTTCGGGATACCACATGCAGGAGGCCGGTGCCACAGCCGACATCGAGCTTGCATACACCCTGGCCGACGGTCTTGAGTATCTGCGTGCGGGCATCAACGCCGGCATAGACATCGACGCATTCGCACCGCGCCTGTCGTTCTTCTGGGCCATCGGCATGAACTATTTCATGGAGGTAGCCAAGATGAGGGCAGCCCGTCTGCTTTGGGCTAAGATTGTCAAGCAGTTCAATCCCAAGAATCCCAAGTCGCTTGCCCTGCGTACACACTCGCAGACCTCGGGATGGTCGCTCACCGAGCAGGATCCCTTCAACAACGTTGGCCGTACCTGCATCGAGGCCATGGGCGCCGCCCTCGGCCACACTCAGTCGCTGCACACCAACGCGCTCGACGAGGCCATCGCCCTCCCCACCGATTTCTCGGCACGTATCGCCCGCAACACCCAGATCTATATCCAGGAGGAGACCATGGTGACCAAGCAGGTCGACCCGTGGGGCGGCTCATACTATGTCGAGGCCCTCACCAACGAGATTGCCCACAAGGCATGGGAGCACATCCAGGAGATCGAGAAGCTCGGCGGTATGGCAAAGGCCATCGAGAGCGGTCTGCCCAAGATGCGCATCGAGGAGGCCTCGGCCCGTACCCAGGCCCGTATCGACTCGGGCCGTCAGACCATCGTCGGTATCAACAAATACCGTCTCGAGCACGAGGATCCCATCGACATCCTCGAGATTGACAACACCGAGGTACGCAAGGACCAGGTGGCACGTCTCGTGGACCTGCGCGAGCATCGCGACGAGGAGGCTGTCAAGAAAGCCCTCGCCGACATCACCGAGTGCGTGCGCACCAAGAAGGGCAATCTGCTCGACCTCGCCGTCAAGGCCGCAGGTCTCCGCGCCACACTGGGCGAGATTTCGGACGCTTGCGAAGAGGTAGTAGGACGTTACAAGGCAGTAATCAGAACAATTTCAGGCGTGTACTCATCAGAAACCAAACAGGATCCCGACTTCATCAAGGCACAGCAGATGTGCGAAGAGTTTGCCAAACGCGAAGGCCGTCAGCCCCGCATCATGATAGCCAAGATGGGCCAGGACGGTCACGACCGTGGCGCCAAGGTTGTCGCAACAGGCTATGCCGACTGCGGATTTGACGTCGACATGGGCCCGCTCTTCCAGACTCCCGCCGAGGCTGCCCGTATGGCCGTCGAGAACGACGTGCATGTGATGGGCGTAAGCTCGCTCGCCGCAGGTCACAAGACCCTTGTGCCGCAGGTAATCGAGGAGCTCAAGAAACTGGGCCGCGAGGACATCATGGTCATAGCCGGAGGTGTCATCCCTGCTCAGGACTACGATTTCCTCTACAAGGCAGGTGTTGCCGCCATCTTCGGCCCCGGCACCCGCATCCCTGTAGCCGCAATCAAGATACTCGAACTCCTCGGCGAGGAATAATCCTCATCGACATCAACATAAAAAGCCGTGCGGACACTCTCCGCACGGCTTTTTTGCGTAATTTTGCGGCATGAATGAGATTAACAGGAAGATTGCGGGATTGGCTGTGCCTGCTGTGGCGAGCAATATCACTGTGCCGCTTCTGGGATTGTGCGATACGGCTGTGACAGGTCATCTGGGGTCGGAGTCCTATCTTGCGGCAATAGCTGCCGGAGGGATGATGCTGAATGTGGTGTTCTGGGTGTTCGGATTTCTGCGTATGGGCACTACGGGACTCACTGCCGAGGCTTACGGAGCGTCAGACAGCAAGGGCGTGAGCTGTGTGTTCTCACGCGCTGTGGCGCTCGCGTTGGTTGCGGGTCTTCTCATCGTTGCAGTGCAGTGGCCTCTGTCGCGGCTGTTGCTCGCTGTCATCGGCGCAGACGGAACGGTTCCGCCGCTTGCGGCACGGTATTTCTCAATCTGTATATGGGGCGCTCCGGCACTGCTTGTGACATTGACACTTAACGGGTGGTTCATCGGTATGCAGAACACCGTATGGCCTATGGTGGTGTCAGTCTCAGTGAATATCATCAACGTCATCTGCAGTCTTGTAGCCGTGTTTGGCCTCGGGCTCGGATTCGAGGGTGTGGCTTACGGGACACTGACGGCCAACTGGACGGGACTTGTGATTGCGGGGGTTGTTGTGATACGCTTTGCCAAGGGTATGCCTCTATGGTGCGGGTGGGATGCCCTGTGGCACGGCGGCCGATTGCGCAAGTTCTTCAACGTGAGTGTGGATCTGTTTCTGCGGTCGAGTTGCATAATGCTTGTCACTCTCGCAGTGACCGCTTATGGAGCGAGACTGGGTGCGCTAACGCTTGCTGTCAATGCCGTGATGATGCAGTTTTTCGTGATGTTCTCATATTTCATGGATGGCCTCGCATACAGCGGCGAGGCATTGTGCGGACATAGCGCCGGAGCGTCTGACCGTCTCTCTTTGCTGCGGGCAGTCCGGGCGTTGGCATGGTGGAGCGTTATTGTGGCCGGAGGGTTCACGCTGGTCTACTGGTTCCTGTCACCCGCCATTGTAGGGCTTCTTACGGACGTCGATGGAGTGCGTGATGGCGTCCTGGGGATGCGTCATTTTCTGGTGCTGATACCTGTGGTGTCTGCCGCGGCGTTTCTGTTTGACGGATTCTTCATCGGCCTTACCGCCACACGGAGAATGCTTGTCACGACTTTTGCGGCTGCCGTGATATTCTTTGCAATCATATATCTCGGGCCTTCGGGCAATCCGACACTCTGGACCGCCTTCCTTGCCTATCTGCTCGCTCGCGGTGCCGGACTTGCAGCGCAGATGAAGCGAATCGTAGACCGCAGGTTCGAATGATAAAGAAATTCCCTCACCGGCCTTATGGCTGATGAGGGAATTGTCTTATTCCTTAGGCCCCTTGAATGGGGGAGGAGTCGGGGTTGAAGGCGGGACCGGTTCGTCTGACTTTATCGGTTCTCCGTCGGCCGGAGCGTCTGCCGGAGTCTCGGGAGCTCCGTCGGGATTCTGCTGCTTCTCACGCTCGGCATCGCGGGCGGCCTGAAGCTGCATTATCTCCTCGGTGCGCGAGCGCCATTTGCGCGGGCCGAATATCTCCTTGAGGTCTTCGGAGTACATCACCTCCTTGGTCAGCAGTGTCTCGGCCAGCTTGCCGTGACCCTCGGCGTGCTCGCGGATTATGGCCTTGGCACGCTCGTACTGTTCGTTGATGATGCGCGAGACCTCGGCGTCGATGGCTGTGGCACGTTCGCCGCCATAGGGTTTCGAGAATCCGTATGCCTGTCCTGTCGAGTCATAATAGCTGACGTTGGGTATCTTGTCGCTCATGCCGTAGTAGACTACGATGGCGTATGCCATCTTCGTCACTTTCTCGAGGTCGTTGAGGGCGCCTGTCGAAATCTGACCGAGTACAATCTCCTCGGCGGCACGTCCGCCAAGCGTCATGCACATCTGGTCGAGCAACGCCTGGAGGGGGGTAATCTGCCTCTCCTCGGGCATATACCATGCGGCTCCGAGGGCCATGCCGCGGGGCACGATAGAGACCTTGACCATCTCGTTGGAATATTCAAGGAACCACGACACGGTGGCATGTCCGGCCTCGTGGATTGCAATGGCGCGTTTCTCCTCGGCCGAGATTATCTTTGACGAATGTTCAAGACCGCAGATGATACGGTCTATAGCGTTCATGAACGAGTCGCGGTCTACGGCCTTCTTGTTGTTGCGGGCAGCGATGAGGGCCGCCTCGTTGCAGACGTTGGCTATATCCGCACCCGAGAATCCGGCGGTCTGACGGGCCATTACCTCCACGTCCACATCGTCGGCCTGCTTGATGCGGCGCAGATGTACGTTGAATATCTCGATGCGGTCGCGCAGCTCGGGGAGGTCGACCTGAATCTGACGGTCGAAACGCCCTGCGCGGAGCAGCGCCTTGTCGAGAATGTCGGCGCGGTTGGTTGCCGCGAGCACGATGACACCGCTGTTTGTCGCGAATCCGTCCATCTCTGTAAGGAGCTGGTTGAGGGTATTCTCGCGCTCGTCGTTCGACCCCATGTTGGGGTTCTTGCCGCGAGCACGGCCCACAGCGTCAATCTCGTCGATGAAGACAATGCAGGGAGCCTTCTCCTGGGCCTGACGGAACAGGTCGCGGACACGCGAGGCACCCACGCCCACAAACATCTCGACGAAATCCGAACCTGCCATCGAGAAGAAGGGGACTCCGGCCTCGCCTGCGACAGCTTTGGCCAGAAGGGTCTTGCCTGTTCCCGGAGGGCCCACGAGCAGCGCCCCCTTGGGTATCTTGGCGCCTATCTCGGTATAACGCTGAGGATTGCGCAGGAACTCGACAATCTCGCGTATCTCGGTCTTGGCCTCATGGAGTCCGGCAACATCCTTGAATGTGACGTTTGTACTCTCGCCTTTCTCGAACACCTTGGCCTTGGATTTGCCCACGTTGAAGACACCTCCGGGGCCACCTCCGCCTGGACCGCCGCTCATGCGGCGCATCATTATGAACCAGAAGGCGACGAGGAGGATGATAGGGCCGAATGTCCAGAGGAACGACGAATAGTCTGAGGATTTCTCGTAGTTGACCTCGCCCTTGAACTTCCCTTCGGTGCGCCATACGTCAATCTGATCCTGCATCTTGTCGGCCGACGGGATGTCGGTGACGATGTGGGCCACTATCCCTTTGCCGGGCTGAAACTGGCTCTCGTGAAATATCTTCTGCGCCAGCGAGTCGCTGACCACGGCCTCGGCTCGGTTTGTGTTTGTGTAGACTGTTATCTTCTCGACGCCGCCCGAGTTGACATACTGCTCGAACTTGGTGAAGCTGACATCCTTGGTCAGCGAATTGTCGTCGATATAGAGCATCCCGAGCAGAAAGACAATGATGATGGCATAGGCCCAGTACATGCTGAACCTGATGCCGCCTTTCCGGGGGCCGGGAGCGTTTGGTTTGGGAGTACTCATAGGTTACAGGGGGGATGAGGGGATGTTAGTCGAGATCGGGAATCTCGGTGATGACGGCGTCGTTCCAGAGCCCTTCGAGGTCATAGAGCGAGCGCGTCTCGGGAAGGAAGACATGTACCATGGTGTCGCCATAGTCGATGACTATCCATTGCGAGTTGGTGTATCCGTCATAGTTATATGGCTTGACGCGGGCATGTTCGAGCAGGTATTCGCGTATGCTGTCGGCCACTGCGGCCACATGCTGCGACGATGTACCCTGACAGATGACAAATCTCTGAGCTGCGGCGCTCTCTATATCGCTGAGGTCTACGACAGTAATCTTATGACCTTTGCGGTCGCGTATGCCCTCGATGATGAGGGGGAGCAGGTCTGTGTTGTTTTCAGTCATGCGTTGTTGTGTCGGAATGAAAGTGCTTCGTTCTGTTATGTTGGGGATGAGAGGATGATGAATGATGCGGCAGTTAAATATGTGCAAAGGTAAACATTTTTACGGGAAAATCACCTTAAGCACCATGATGCCGTCCATAAGATTAACAAAGATTGACAAATAATGGTTTTCATCATATCCCGATAATGGATGTGCCCGACACTGCGCCGAGACGCCCCGAAATCTCGTCGAGCAGGTCGAGTGGAAGTGACAGGACCATCGAGCAGGTATTGTCGAACGACTGGCTCACTATGTTCACTGGTGCCTGTGCGGCGTATGACTTGACAAGTGTCATCACGGGATTCATTGCGAGGTAGGGGAATGTGAGCGAGAGGGTTGTTATCTCGCGTCCCTCGACCGTTCCGGCATCCTCGAGCGCGAGCCGGGCAGCCTCGCGATAGGCGGCGATAAGGCCCGATGTGCCAAGCTTTATGCCTCCGAAATACCTCACCACAATCACCACTACATCCGTGAGTCCGAGCGAGTTGATCTGGCCCAATATGGGTTTGCCTGCGGTGCCTGACGGCTCACCATTGTCAGACGAGAGGAATGTGCGCCTGTCAGCACCTATCATATAGGCCCAGCAGACATGCCTGGCGTCGTGATACTCGTTGGTATATAGCGCAATGGCCTCGCGCGCCTCGTCAGCCGATGTGACGTGGAGCGCGAAGGCAAGAAAGCGGCTCATCTTCTCGCGGACGATGGCCTCGCCTGACTTGGGTATGGTGAGGAAGAGGGCCAAACCGTGTGCTGTGTCAGATTATCAGCATCGAGTCGCCGTAGACGCCGAACTTGTATCCCTCCTTGACGGCTTTCTTATAGCCCTCCATGACGATGTCATAGCCGCCGAAGGCTGCCACCATCATCAGCATGGTCGAATAGGGGAGATGGAAATTGGTGAGCAGGGCGTCGGTGACGGTGAAATCGTAGGGCGGGAAGATGAACTTGTTCGTCCACCCGGTATAGGTCTTCATGTGACCACCCATGCTGACGGCGCTTGCGATGGCGCGGAGTACCGATGTGCCCACGGCGCAGACCTTATGTCCGGCATCCTTGGTGGCGTTGACGGTATCGACGAGCACGTCCGAGGCCACCATCTCCTCCGAGTCCATGCGGTGCTTGGTCAGGTCCTCGACATCAATCTCACGATAGTTGCCGAGACCGCTGTGGATGGTGATGAACGCCTGGCCGACACCCTTGATCTCGAGACGCTTGAGCAGTTCGCGCGAGAAATGCAGACCGACACCCGACGCAACCACGGCACCCTCGCGCGAGGCGTAGATGGTCTGGTAGCGGTCATTGTCCTCGGGGGTCGACTCGCGCTTGATGTAATAGGGCAGAGGGGTCGAGCCGAGGCGGAAGAGCTCGGCCTTGAACTCGTCATGCGGGCCATCGTAGAGGAACCTCAGGGTGCGGCCGCGCGATGTGGTGTTGTCTATGACCTCGGCAACCATCGACTCGTCGTCGCCGAAATAGAGCTTGTTGCCGATACGTATCTTGCGGGCCGGCTCCACGAGCACATCCCACAGCTTGTTCTCGGCGCTCAGCTCGCGCAGCAGGAACACCTCTATCTTGGCGCCTGTCTTCTCCTTGTTGCCATAGAGGAGAGCGGGGAATACCATCGAGTCGTTATATACGAAGAGGTCGCCGTCGTCAAAAAAGTCGATTACCTCCTTGAATTCGTGATTCTCTATTGTCCCGGCCTTGCGGTTTATCACCATCAGTCTGGCGTCATCGCGCTCGGCGTTGGGATGCTGTGCTATGAGCTCTTCGGGGAGCTTGAATTTAAATTGCGAAAGTTTCATCCTCTGTAATTACTTTTGCGATATTTCATTTATCCTGGTTCTCTTCGGACATCACCACATCAGATGCCCTGATTATCTCGACTGCCTTGTCCACATCGAGGCAGTCGTCTATCGTCACGTTGCCCACGCGTGTGCGGCGCAGGGCCGTGAGGTGGGCGCCCGAGCCAAGGGCCTCGCCGATGTCGCGGGCGAGGGCGCGGATATATGTGCCCTTGCTGCACACAATCCTGAGACGCAGCGACATGGTGTCGGGATCGAATTCCTCGAGGTCTATCTCGTCGATGACGAGTACCTTGGGCTTAAGCTCGACGTCGCGTCCCTTGCGTGCCATGGCGTAGGCGCGGTGTCCGTCGACCTTGCACGCCGAAAACGCGGGTGGTACCTGCTCGATGCGTCCCCTGAATCTCGGCAGCACGCTGTCAATGAGCTCGCGCGTGATGTGTGCTGTGGGAAAATGTCCGTCAATCTCGGTCTCGAGGTCGTGCGAGGGGGTGGTGGCGCCGAGCTGCATCGTGGCGACATACTCCTTGACTCCGGCCTGCAGCTCCTCGATGAGCTTGGTCGAGCGCCCGGTCACCACAATCATAACTCCGGTGGCCAGGGGGTCGAGTGTCCCGGCATGGCCAACCTTGAGTTTCTTCATGTGCAGACGGTGCTGTATCACTCCCCTGAGGCGTTTCACCACGTCAAACGAGGTCCACTCCAGCGGTTTGTCTATATATAGGGTCTCTCCTTTTATGAAATCGAATGTCATGATTATCGGTTGCGGTGCGTTTGGGGGCAGATGTTACCAGCAGATGCAGAGTATGCCGACGGCCAGACAGTAGACGGCAAACCATACGAGCTTGCCTTTCTTGACAATCTTGAGCATCCACGAGCAGGCCATGCAGCCTACGACAAAAGATGCTATGAATCCGATGACAAGGGGGAGTGTCCCAACGCTCTCGCCGACTCCCTCTCCGGCTATGATGTCCTTGATGCCCAGGAGTGCCTCGCCGAGGATGGGGATTATGACCATGAAGAAAGAGAACTGTGCAATCTTGTCGCGCTTGTCGCCGAGCAGAAGGCCTGTGGCGATGGTTGTACCCGAGCGGCTGAGTCCGGGGAGCACGGCGACCGCCTGTGAGCAGCCGATGATGAAAGCGTCCTTCCATGTGATGTCATGGCCGGTCTCGTGATACTTTGCTTCGCGGGCCGGGTTGCGGAAATAATATGCGAACGAGAGGAGCACCGCGGTCACAAGCAGGCAGATGCCGACCACGGTGAGGCCGCCTCCGAAGAAACTCTCGACAAAATCCTTGAAGCAGAGGCCGACGATGGCTACGGGGATACACGAGAGCAGAATCTTGCACACATAGAAGAAATTGTCGTCGCGGGCGATGGTGAAGAACGACTTGCACAGGGGCACGAACTCCTTCCAGAGCACGACAATGGTGCTGAGGACGGTTGCGACGTGGAGCACCACGTCAAACTCGAGGGCGTCCGCGCCCGAAAGCTGAAGGCCCAGGATGTCACGGCATATCTCGAGATGTCCGCTCGAGCTGATAGGGAGATATTCTGCCAGTCCCTGCACGATGCCGAGGATAAGGGCGTCTAACCAGTTCATAAGGTGATGGGTTTGTGAGGTTTGAGTCACAGGCTGCCGTGCCTGTGACACTTATTGGTTTTCTTTTCTCTTGCCTTTATACATTATGGCGAATCCCATGAAAAGGAATCCGATAAACGATATTGCAGGGCCGACGATGATGCGGCGCGGAGAGAAGATGTCGGGGTTGAAGGTCTCGGTGCCTGACGACCCTCCGGCCATGAGCAGGAAACCTATCACTATCATGGCTCCGGCAATGGCCATGAGCTTGAAATTTGCCGCCCCCAGGGGCATCTGCCCGCGTGGCTCGCGCACGAGCCTGTCTTGCGGGGTTGTCTTTTGGTTTGCCATATATTTCAGTGGGATGTATAGACGTATGTGGATTGTTACGGGATGATTATTTGAACAGTTGGTCGTAGGAGAGCGAGAGATACCTGTTGCATGCGACCCATGAGGCTGCAAGGCAGATGAGGATGCCTGTCAGTATCATCGCCAGCATAACCATGACGGCATCCTCCGTGCGCACCGCCTCGCCTATGGCACGGTCGACACTGGCTGCTCCATAGAGGATTGCCGCGAGGACACCCGAGGCAATGAGTCCGGCGACAAGACCGTTGACCATGTTCTCGACAAGAAAAGGACGACGCACGAACGCGGGCGTGGCGCCGACAAGCTGCATGGTGTTGATGAGGAACCTGCGAGAGTAGACCATGAGGCGTACGGTATTGAAAATAAGCACGAAAGACACGACGAGCAATGCGACCGCCACTATGACGAGCGTAAGGGTGATGCTGTCGATGGTCGAGCTGACTTTCTCGATGAGGTCTGTCGTGACACGCACCTCGCTAACCTGGGGCAGCAGTTCGAGGGGCTGGCTCATTGCCGCTATCGAGTCGGGATGCGCGTGTGCGGCGTCGACATGCACCTCGAGCTCGGGCGCAAAGGGGTTGACTCCGGCGAGGCGCATTATATCCTCGTCCTCACCGACGAGCTTCTGCCAGCGGTCGAGTATCACCTCGGGCGAAGAATAGATTACGTCGCGCAGTCCGCCGTTTGCCTTGATGCGGGCGGTGACAGCCTCGATGTCCGAGGCTGACACGTCTTCTGACAGCACGACCACAAATCCCATGTTCTCCTTCACGGAGTCGGTGACGCGCCCGGTCACTATGCCGACCATGACGGCAAGACCGAGTATCACCAGGACGAGCGCCACCGAGAGGGTGGCTGTGGCACGGGTGCTGAATATAGGTATGCGTAAATGCAGCTTTTTGGCCATTTTACTGAAAATTAGCGCAAAATTACAATCTTACAAAGCCGTTGTCAAGAGTTTTAATATTCCTTAACGTTGGCTTCGGGATTTTACCAGCCACATTATCAGTGTCGCGGTGCATATCACAGAGGCGAGCCCGAGCCAGATGTCGCCGAGCCCGAAGGTGTCGGTGTTGATTTCGGGATTGCGATAGGTGACCACATAGACCGTGTTGTTGAGCGCATGGATTATCACTGGGAGCCATATCGACCCCGACCACCAGAGCAGATAGCCGAAGAAGGCGCCGAGCAGCACGCGGGGGAAGAAACCGTAGAACTGCATGTGGAACAGGCTGAAGATGATTGCCGTAATCCATATTGTGGCATGGATGCCAAGAGGCCCGCTCCCTATCAGCCTCTGCAACACGCCGCGGAAAAACAGCTCCTCGCTCAGACCCGCCAGGACTCCGACTATCAGTACTGAAACCACAAGCTGTGCGGCGCCTTCGCCTCCCAGCATCTTCTCTACCGTGCCGGCTGCCTGTTGCTCGGCTCTACGCAGATACTCCTCGATGCCCGACATGGACTCAGGCAGGGTGATGTGGGCATTCCAGTCTATCAGGATATTCATGGCAGGGATTGAGGCAATCATGACCCCCACGGCCATGAGCAGCTGCGACAGCCTGAACATCCTGTTGGCACCGAGCATCGAGGCCGGTAGGGGTGTGACGATGACGGCTGTGACGAGGGCCGGGAGGATGAATGCAACGATATCCTGGACTATGGTGGCGAGTCTGAGCTGACGCACCGTCGGGGTGTCTCCCGTGCCAACGATTACGCCCATGACCACTCCGGCGAAAAGGAGGCATACAAGGCTTATGATGAGGAAATAGAATAGGCGTCTCAGATAGTCGAAACGCATCGGTATGCGGGTCTGTGCCATTATTTGAGGTTGTTATTTGTCGAGATAGAAGGCCGAGGTGAGGGCGATGTATTCCGGCGTGAGCGTGTTCTTGATGTCACGTATGTCGAACTGCGATTTAATGCAGGGCAGGGGAGCTCTACCTGCCTCCCAGAGCGTTCGGATTGGCTTGCGTCCTTTGCGCGACGAGACGGAGCAGCGTCGGAGGGGATTAAGCCTGGCTATGGCGAGGTGATAGTCAATCTCCGCATCGCGGTCGGCGGGGGCTATGAAGGCGAGCCGGTCATTATCCTCTGTCATCATCCCTGCACTCCATTCGATGAGCTCCGTGACCCCGAATGTATCGCCGTGGCGGGCAAGAGCACGCTCGCCGTCGGGCGAACGGAGCGTTTCGGTGAAGAAGGGGGGATTGGATATTATCAGCAGCGGGTGGACCACCTCGGGCTTGCATCCGAGTACGTCGCCCTCGAGTATCTTGACACGGTCGCTCCATGGCGAGGACGCCACATTGTCATGTGCGTCGGCCACGGCTCCCGGGTCAATGTCGATACCTGTTATGTTTACCCAAGAGGTTCGTTGCGCCATCATCAGTGCCAGCAGTCCGCATCCGCACCCCGCGTCTATGATGGTGGCAAAGCCTGAAGCCGGAATATGTGTCCAGCATCCGAGCAACACTCCGTCCGTGCCTACTTTCATTGCCGACCGGGTGTCGCAAACCGAGAATTGTTTGAATTGAAAATTGCTCACATCAGATTAACGCTCCCTTTGTGTTAAAAATTATTTTGCGCATTTGATAAATTTGCCTAAATTTGCCGATAGAAAACCGCCTTTCATGGAACTTGTGCTTCTACCTGATACCATCGAGCGTCCCTTGGCCTTCTATCTGGCCGAGGAGGAATGGCTCGCCTCGCGGTGGCCCGACCGTGATTTCTTCTTTGTCTGGCAGGTTGCCCCGAGCGTTATAATAGGCCGCAATCAGCTGATGGAGCGGGAGATAAATGTCCCTTTCTGCCGGGAGCACGGCATCAGGATTTTCAGGCGCAAGAGCGGAGGCGGAGCTGTGCTTGCCGACGGCAACAACCTGATGCTGTCGCTGGTCACGACATCACCCTCCTCGGTCGCGACGACCTTCGCCGCATATACATCTATGGTGGCACGTTCTCTGAGGATGCTCGGACTCGATGCAAGCGACAATTCGCGTAACGATGTCCTCATCGGAGGACGCAAGGTCTCAGGCAACTCATACCTTCACCTGCCCGGAGGACGGAGCATAGTCCACGGCACGATGCTCTATGACTATGACCCCGTGATGATGGCGGGCGCGCTGACTCCGTCGGTTTCGAAACTCGAGAGCCACGGCGTTTCTTCGGTGCGGTCGCGTGTCACAACCATCCGCGACCAGCTTCCCGGGCTCAGCCTTGACGATTTCCGCCGCCATCTCATCGAGACCATCCCCGACGGCCCGACGGTAACGCTTACTCCCGACGATATAGCCGAGATAGAGCGTATCGAACAGGAATATTATCGTCCCGAGTGGCTTTATGGCCGGAATCCTTCCGGCACACTCACGGCCTCAGGGCGCATAGAGGGGGTAGGAGAGGTGTCCGTATATATGCGTGTTGACAAGGGTGTCATCTCAGGCATTACACTCAGGGGCGACTATCTCGAGACCTCAGATGCTTCGGGGGCAATCGCGGGCTGCCTTGTCGGGCTCCCGCTTGACCGCGACAGGATACTCAAGGCTCTCCATGCGATAAATCTTTCCTCTGTTATCCCGGGGCTTACGCCCGAAACTTTCACCGACCGACTATTCTAATAACCATCTATACCTGAAACCATGGAAAATATAAAAGAGACCCCGCTTCATTCGCGTCATGTGGCGCTCGGGGCCCAGATGAGCCCGTTTGCGGGCTATGACATGCCGATACAGTACAAGGGCATAGTCGAGGAGCACAATGCCGTGCGCAACGCATGCGGCGTGTTCGATGTCTCGCACATGGGCGAGGTGACCGTACGTGGCGCAGAGGCCGAGATGTTTGTCAACCGTATCTTCACCAACGATGTCTCGGCTGTGCCCGAAGGGAAGATCCTCTATGGCATGATGTGCCATCCGCACGGAGGAGTTGTCGACGACCTGCTTGTCTACAAATACTCGCAGAACGAATATCTGCTTGTCATCAATGCCGCCAATATCGCTAAGGATGTCACCTGGATCAAGGCTAACGCCGCAGGGTTTGCCGTGGTGGTCGAGGATGTCAGCGACAGCTATGCGCAGATTGCGGTGCAGGGCCCTGAGTCGGAGAAGGTGATGGCCGATGTGCTCGGCCTTGACTATCCCGATATGGCGTTCTATACATTTGCCGAGACCGAGATGGATGGCGCGAAGCTGCTCGTGAGCCGCACCGGATATACAGGCGAGGACGGCTTCGAGATTTATGGCTCGCCCGAGGTGATATGCTCGCTCTGGGACAGGCTTGTGGAGTCGGGCAAGGCGGAGCCCTGCGGACTCGGATGCCGCGACACGCTGAGGTTTGAGGTCGGTCTGCCCCTCTATGGCGACGAGCTCTCTGATGACATCACCCCTCTTGAGGCCGGGCTTGGCATATTTGTCAAATTTGATAAGAAAGGCGGATTCCTCGGACGCAAGGCCCTCGAGAAGCAGAAGGAAGATGGCATACCCCGCAAACTCGCAGGTCTCGAGATCGGGGACCGCGCCATAGCCCGTCACGGATACGAGGTGCTGAATGCCGAGGGCGAGGTGATTGGCCATGTCACCACAGGCTATCGCGGCATCTCGGTAGACAAGAGCATCGCCGCCGCCCTCATAGACGCACGCTATGCGGCCAAGGGCACGGAGGTGCAGGTGAGGATACGCCGCAAGACCTTCCCCGCCACTGTCACAGCCAAGAAATTCTATAAGAAATCATATAAAGCATAAATTCATAAGATACAAAAGGATACGACAATGAAGACTTACTATTCACCCACTCACGAATATATCCGCACTGACGGCAACACAGGTTTCATCGGCATCACCGACTATGCCCAGAAGGCTCTCGGCAACATCGTCTATGTCGACATGCCCGAGCAGGGAGACGACATCACCGCAGGCGAGGAGTTTGGTGCCGTCGAGAGCGTCAAGGCTGCCAGCGACCTGTTCGCCCCTGTCAGCGGCGCCGTACTAAACATCAACGAGGCCCTTATAGACAATCCCCGTCTGCTCAACGAGGATCCTGTAAACAACTGGATTCTCGAGGTCGAGCTCACTGACCCGTCGCAGCTCGATGCCCTCATGGACGAGGAAGCATATCTCGCATCACTGAAATAAAACGGATTACACCTTGATTCCCTATTTTCCGCATACTGCCGCCGATATATCGGTGATGTTGAAGCGGTGTGGCATGGAGAGCCTTGACGACCTCTATGCCGATGTGTCGGGAGAGCTTAGGCTGGCACACGAGTACGACCTGCCCGACTCGATGAGCGAGGACGAGGTAAGGGAGTATTTCGAGGGACTTGCCGCCCGCAACACTCCGCTGATATGCTTCGCGGGCGCAGGTTTCTATGACCACTACGCTCCTGCCGTGGTGCCTTATATCACGTCGCGTTCCGAGTTCCTGACAGCCTATACGCCCTATCAGCCTGAGATTTCGCAGGGCACGCTCAGATACATCTTCGAGTATCAGAGCATGATGTGCTCGCTCACTGGGCTTGACGTCTCGAACGCCTCGATGTATGACGGCTCGACAGCTCTTGCCGAGGCCATGATGATGGCTGTGGCGCATGCCCGCAAGCGCGACCGCGTGCTGGTGAGCGCTACTGTCAACCCTGTCTATCGCGAGGTGATGGCTACATATGCACTGTATCATGGCATAAGGCTCGATGTGATTCCCGAGAAGGATGGCATAACCGACCTTGATGCCATGCGTGTCATGCTCGCCGACGGCGATGTGGCCGGTGTCGTGCTTGGCACTCCGAATTTCTACGGCATCCTTGAGGATTATACCGGTGTCGCCGAGAGTGTGCATGCCGCCAAGGCATTGCTGATAATGACAGCTCCGGCCTCGGCCCTCGCGGTGATACGTACGCCGGGCGAATGGGGCGCCGACATTGCTGCAGGTGAGGCCCAGAGTCTCGGAATGCCGCTCGGTTTCGGTGGCCCGGGGCTCGGGTATATGTGCTGCACACAGGCTCTGATGCGCAAGCTGCCGGGCCGAATTGTCGGTGCTACGACCGATGCTGCCGGACGCACTGCATACGTCCTCACCCTACAGGCCCGAGAGCAGCACATACGCCGCGACAAGGCCACATCGAACATCTGTTCGAACCAGGGCCTGATGTCGCTCTATGCCGCCGTGTACCTGTCGCTGATGGGGCCCGAAGGGATGCGTGAGGCAAACCGCCTCGGCTGCGACGGCGCACACCAGCTCGCCGCAGGGCTCTGTGCCACGGGCCTGTTCAGGATGAAATATCCCGATGCGCCGTATCTTAACGAGTTCGCCCTCGAGTGCCGTGACGCGGAGTCGCTTGCGCGCTTCTGCCATCTCTGCGCACAGAAGAACATACTCCCGGGCGTACGGCTTGACGACACCACACTGCTTGTGGCCGTGACCGAGAGGCGTACTCTTGCCGAGATAAATCTGATGACCTATTATGCCACCCAAGCCGCCGATGGCGCGAAACAGAATTCAGAGAAATGAACGCGACACATTACGACAAACTGATTTTCGACCTCTCGTCGCCGGGCCGCAGGGGCACAATGCTCAGAAAGAACCGTTTTGACGACGCATTCTCCACACTCCCCGCACACCTGATGCGCAGCGAGGCTCCCGCGCTCCCCGAGGCCGACGAGCCCACGGTGGTACGTCATTATACCAACCTCTCGATGGGCAATTTCGGTGTTGACACAGGGTTCTATCCCCTCGGGTCATGCACGATGAAATACAATCCCAAAATCAACGAGGAGATTGCCGCGATGCCGGCTTTCAACCGTCTGCATCCCTATCAGCCTGCAGAGACCGTGCAGGGTGCGCTTGAGGCATATTATGACCTTGAAAGGGCTCTCTCGGAGATTGGCGGAATGGCGGAGTTCACCCTTAATCCATATGCCGGGGCGCACGGCGAGCTGACCGGGCTTATGGTGATACGCGCGTACCACATGAGTCGCGGCGATGTCGCAAGGATAAAGGTGATTGTGCCCGACTCGGCTCACGGCACCAATCCTGCCTCGGCTGCGGTAGCCGGGCTTAAGGTAGTCGAGGTAAAGTCACTCGCTGACGGCACTGTCGATGTCGATGCACTGCGTCCGCTGCTCGACGAGACCGTGGCTGCGGTGATGATGACCAACCCAAATACGCTCGGCCTCTTCGAGCGTTCGATACCCGAGATTGCTAAGCTTGTGCATGAGTGTGGCGCGCTGCTCTATTATGACGGTGCCAACCTCAATCCTATGCTCGGTGTGGCGCGTCCCGGCGATATGGGATTCGATGTCATGCATATCAACCTGCACAAGACATTCTCGACTCCCCACGGTGGTGGCGGTCCCGGCTCGGGCCCTGTCGGCGTCCGTGCCGGTCTCGAGCGTTTCCTGCCGAATCCGCGTGTGGTCAAACTACCCGCCGAGGAGACCGACGGCTATGGTGCCGTCAGGTTCCGTGTCGAGAACCGCGACGGTTCGCTTGGACGTATCTCGTCATTCCTCGGTAATTTCACTGTCGAGCTCAAGGCGCTTGCTTATATATTCACGCTGGGACGGCAGGGCATTTCACTTGCCGGGCCGCTCGCGACGCTTGCCGCAAACTATGTCAAGGAGTCGCTCAAAGATGACTACCTGCTGTCGATTCCAGGTGTCTGCAAGCACGAGTTCGTGTTTGACGGATTGAAGGACAAGTCGACCGGCGTCACCACGCTCGATGTTGCCAAACGTCTGCTTGACTATGGCTATCACGCCCCTACAATCTATTTCCCGCTGTTGCATCCATGCCATGTCTACCTCCCGCTTCGTCTCAATCACTCCGATGGCTCCCAAGACCCGCACATCCGCCACTTGCGGAAGCATACGGGCAGGTTCCAACTCCCTGCGCAGTTGCGCCTCGATGCGCTCCACTTTCTCCTGCCATCCATACGACAACAACAGGTCAATCGAAGCGCACGCCACCGAGCAAGCCAACGGATTGCCCATAAACGTAGGACCGTGCATAAACACACGAGGCTCGCACGATGAAATGCCTTCCGCCACTCTTGCATTGGCAAGCACCGCCGAGAATGTCATATACCCTCCGGTCAGCGCCTTTCCGATGCACATAATGTCCGGCTCTACGCCGGCATGTTCCCAGGCGAACAGTTTTCCGGTACGCCCGAAACCGGTGGCTATCTCGTCGAAAAGCAACAGGACACCGTATTCACGGCACAGCTCCGCCGCCTCGCGCAGGTATTGCGGATGATAGAAACGCATGCCGCCCGCACCCTGTACAATGGGTTCCAGTATCAGTCCTGCCAGTTCTTCGTGATGCTTTTCCATAATCTCCCGCAACGGAAGGATATCGCTTTCGTCCCACTCGCCTCCGAAACGGCTTTCGGGAGCCGGCGCGAACCAGCGTACCGGCAATGCCGGACCAAACAGGCTGTGCATTCCCGTCACCGGGTCGCACACCGACATGGCGTTCCACGTATCTCCATGATATCCCGAACGGATGGTCACAAAATTACTCTTTCCGGGATGTCCCATCGCATATTGGTATTGCACCGCCATTTTCAGCGCAACCTCTACAGCCACCGAACCGCTGTCGGCATAAAAGATGTGCCGCATCGAGGGCGGGACTATCTGCAACAGCTTCTTGCCTAAGGCAATGGCTGGCTCATGAGTCAGTCCGCCGAACATTACGTGTGCCATATCTTTCAATTGCCTTTCGATAGCCTCGTTCAGTTCGGGACGGTTGTATCCGTGCACGGCGCACCACCACGAAGACATGCCGTCTATCAGCCGAGTACCGTCCGCCAATGTTATCACGCATCCTTCCGCCCGTTTTACCTTGTACGTAGGCAACGGGTCGACCGCCGATGTGTAAGGATGCCACAAATGGTCGCGGTCGAACTTATCAACAAGTTTATCAACATTCATAACCTGCATTTTTTATCCGTTCTACATCTTCTTGTACCTTCGAACCCAGCGTAGTAAGCAAATCGCCCACAATCGCCGAATTAATCCCGGCATACAACGCACGGCGCACGCATGCCTCGCTTAACCTTGAACGCCCTCCGGCAAAGCGCAGATAAGCTTCGGGATTTACCAGCCGGAACATTGCCACCGTGCGCAATACCTCTTCTTCCGATAAAGGAGCGACTTTTTCCAACGGCGTCCCTTTTATCGGCTGCAACAGGTTAAGTGGAATAGACTGTATATCCAATCCGTGCAACGTAAAAGCTAATTCCACCCGATGACGCATCGTCTCGCCCATCCCGATGATGCCTCCGCTGCACACTTCCATCCCTATGCGGCACGCCGCCCGGATGGTCTCTATTTTCTCTGCCTGCGTATGGGTGGTGCAGAGATTCCCGAAATAAGAAGGCGCCGTCTCCAGGTTGCAATGATAGCGGGTAACGCCCGCCTCATGTAAGGCACGCAACTGATCCTCATCGGCAAGCCCCAACGAAGCGCATAAATGTATCCCACTATGCATACGCAAATAAGCGAAACGCTCGCACAAAACCTTTATCTCCTTATCCGAAGGACGCTTGCCGCTGGTCACCAGCGAGAAACGGTTCACGCCTTGCGCTTCATTCAACCGGGCATGACGAAGGCATTCTTCTTCCGACACCAGACCATATACCTGCACGCCCGTATCATAATACGCAGACTGGGCACACCATTTGCAATTCTCCGGACACCGTCCCGATTTCGCATTGATAATGGAACACATATCAAACTTCTGCGAGGCACACTTCACCGTAATCCGATGTGCCGCCTCACACAACACGTCCAACGGGGTTTCCTCGGCAACCCTCAGCACCTCATCGGGCTGAAGCGGCTTCCCTTCGTAAACAGCTTTCTCAATTCTTTCTATCATTTGAGCTTATAAGTCTTTAGGTTGAAACGCAGATTAGC
>OLYK01000062.1_pt1 | contig 21374 bp, 18 predicted proteins | sample 1673651 | NCBI WGS metagenome assembly OLYK01 (sample SAMEA103958118, study PRJEB25191) | human gut metagenome | reverse complement strand
GGAAGCCGGGCAGGCAGGAGTCTCCCCTGAGATATTGCTGGGGCGTATGATGCCTGACACATATGAGGTCTACTGGACTGCCGACCCCCGGAAAACCATACAGAAAATCCTGAAGAACAACGATTCATTCTGGACTGAGGAACGACGCGCCAAGGCCAAGGCTCTCGGGCTGACTCCCGACGAGGTAGGCATAATAGCGTCGATAGCCGAGGAGGAGACCGCCAAGACCGATGAAAGAGGGAAGGTGGCACGGCTGTATATCAACCGGCTAAACCGTGGCATGAAACTCCAGGCCGACCCGACAGTAAAATATGCCCTCGGAGATTTCTCGATAAAAAGAGTAGGGGGAAAAATGCTTGAGACATCTTCCCCCTACAATACTTACCGTTATGCGGGTTTACCTCCGGGTCCGATTCGGATTCCTGACCGGCGCACACTTGAGGCTGTCCTCGATGCGCCTGAGCATGACTACATCTATATGTGCGCCAAGTCTGATTTCTCAGGCTACCACGACTTCACATCGGATTATGCCGTCCATCAGCGAAATGCCGCTGCTTTCAGGGCCGCGCTCGATGCGCGTGGCATAAAGCTGTGAGCTTGGTAAAGCCTGCGTCAGGCCGTCGGAGGGCTTGTCAGTTGCGGTACTGCGGAAGCACCTTGACCGGGAAGCGCGAGAACAGGGTCTGGACAGCTTCGGCTATACTCTTGAGGTTGCGGTACTGGCCGTCGCCGTTGTTGATGATGGTGGCCACAGAGGCGGAATAGAGCGGCAGTTTGGTGTCGATATTGACGAAGTCCATGGTCAGCACACCCTCCTTGTATATCCCCGTGATGACCTGTGCGTTGGGGTTGATACCGGCAGGCCAGTAGGGACCGTAGTTATATCGCGGCCACATATAATAGGGATAATAAGGGCCGTAATAGGGGAAATAACCGGGCTGCACGAGTGGCGCGGTCTCGATTTCCCGCTGGGTGGTCACGGCGATATTGATGAGCAGGGGAGAGGTGGGGGACTCGGTGTAGCCTCGCATCACCATCTCCTCCCTGATGGCTGCGGCAATGTTATAATAGGTCGCCATCTCCATTCCCGGAGGAAGTTTGCCCATGTCGGGGGTCACGATGCGGAATGTCTTGTACTCGGACAGGTCGGCATTGTTGTAGACCTCGCTGTTAACCAGCGAAAACGGTGAGCATGCCCCTAAAAGGAGGAGCAATGACAGGATACCTAAGATTTTCTGAAGTTTCTTCATAACCAATAGTTTTTCAAGTATATAACACAATAAAGATGTTAAATGTTCCGTTCTTTTTAAGATTGTGGTGTCCGGTTCAGGAGGCTCCAGTCACCTTACATTCATTGTATTTCTTTCCAACTCAGACATAAAAACACCTTAAAAGCAAGATGAAAAACTTCATGTTTGACCTTTGTGTGGGTTCACTTGTCGCGGGAGCTGTGCTTGCCCCGCAGTGTATGCGTGGGGCGGTCAGCGATGTCGCTGTGGCAGCCGCCGGCAAGACTGACGCCAAATACCTGTCTTATCCCGTTTATGAGGGGAATGACCTTGAGCTTTCAATCAATGGGAAGACCGCCTCTTTCCGTCTCTGGTCACCCGAGGCGCAGGCCGTGAAACTCCGTCTTTACAAAAACGGACGTGGCGGCGAGCCTGTCGAGACCATAGACATGAACAAAGCAGAGAACGGTACCTGGACCGCGTCGGTCACCCCGGTGCCTTACGGCAAGTTCTACACCTTCCAAGTTCAGACCGCCGGGAAGTGGCTTGACGAGACCCCCGGCATATGGGCCAAGGCTGTCGGGGTAAACGGTCACCGCGCTGCTGTTATTGACTTCTCCGCCACCAATCCTGAAGGATGGGCCAATGACAAAGGGCCTAAGGTGAAGGCCATCAACGACGCGGTGATTTACGAGATGCATCACCGTGACTTCTCGGTGCATCCCAACTCAGGAATCGCCAACAAGGGGAAATTCCTCGCCATGACAGAGGAGGGCACCGTGACTCCGATGGGTGACAAGACAGGTATCGACCATCTCAAGGAGCTTGGAGTTACCCATGTCCATATCCTCCCTTCCTATGATTACAACTCGGTTGACGAGGCCAATCTCCCGGCCAACCAGTATAACTGGGGTTATGATCCCTACAACTACAACTCCCCCGAAGGTTCATATTCCACCAACCCCTCCGACCCGGCTACCCGTGTGAGGGAGATGAAGGAGATGATCAAGGCCTTACATGACGCGGGAATCGGTGTGGTGATGGATGTGGTCTACAACCATACCGCCGACAATGACAAGTCAAACTTCTCCCTGACCGCCCCCGGCTATTTCTACCGCCACAATGAGGATGGCTCATACAGCGACGCCTCGGGATGTGGCAACGAGACAGCATCCGAACGTCAGATGATGGGTGACTTCATCGTGAATTCTGTGAAATACTGGGCAAAGGAATACCATATCGATGGTTTCCGTTTCGACCTTATGGCGATTCATGACACCGAGACAATGAACCGTGTGGCCGCCGCGCTCAAGGAAATCAACCCCTCGATTTTCGTTTACGGCGAGGGCTGGACTGCCGGAAACTCACCTCTCCCGATGGAAGCGCGCGCATTGAAAGAGAATGTCGCCAAGATGGATGGCATCGCGGTGTTCTCCGACGATATCCGTGACGCTGTGAAGGGGCATTACTCCAACGCCGCAGACCGTGGTTTCGCCACAGGGAAGCCCGGCAACGAGGAGACCGTGAAAATCGGTATCGTCGCAGCCACCGCCCATCCCCAGGTCGATTATTCCAAGGGCAACAACTCCAAATTCCCCTACGCCTCAAGCCCTTCGCAGATAATCAACTATGTCAGCTGCCATGACGACCTGACCCTTACCGACAAGCTCGCCAAGTCGATGCCGGAAGCCTCGGAGGCTGAGCGTCAGCGTGCCGCCCGTCTGGCCCAGACAATCGTATTCACCTCCCAGGGTACACCCTTCATGTTTGCCGGCGAGGAGGTTTTCCGCGACAAGAAGGGTGTGCATAACTCTTACAAGTCGCCCGACTCGATCAACGCCATAGACTGGAACCTGAAGCATCTCAATGCCGAGCAGTTCAACTACTACAAGGAACTGATTGCCCTGCGCAAGGCTCACCCCGCCTTCCGCGTGACCTCGGCTGATGCCATCGCCAGCCATCTCAAGTTCGACAAAGTGACAACCCCCAACCTCATCTCCTATTCATTGCTTGACAATGCCAACGGAGATGAATGGAAAGAAATCAAGCTGATTTTCAACGGTAGCGACGAAGCAGCTGAAGTGAAGCTTCCCAAGGGAAAATGGACAGTGGTGGCCCGTGACGGTCAGATTAACCATACCGGTCTGCTGAATGCTGACGGCTCTCTCCAGACTCTCCCCGGCGGCAAGACCACCGTTGAGCCTCGTTCGGCCCTCATCCTCTTCCGCTGATATCATCCCCATCTAACAATGCTTCGCGATGACAGGCTCGGGATTCATTCCTTGTAGCCCGTCATCGCGAAGTGCTGTTTTTGTCATCGGTGTATTTTTTCTTTCATGATGAATTGCGCAGACATTAAGGATATTTGCGACGGATGTCAACTAAATTTCAGCCGGGATATTGGCTCGGAACACAAAAAGTAGTAACTTTGCGGGCGGTTGGGACACCGGGGATTCCCGAAGAGGGTCACGATGTCACGACCATAGAATTTTGGAATTTAGGAAGCGTTATGCTTGTCTTGTAAGTTGAAAACCTGAGAAACTTTCAAATTGAATACAAGGACGGGCATAGTGGATTCTCGCGCGTATAGCGCGGGCTGCTATTGTCACATCTGTATTCAAAGGTTTTCTCAGGACCGTCAACTTACGGCGTGGCATAGTCGGCTTGCGCTTTTTGTATTAAACCAGGCTTCTCTTGCTGAGTGAGGCCTAAACCGACCCGCGATGGCCGACGCGGGACAGAACTGTTATGGGCGGAAATTTCAACACATATATGGATAGCCCGGAAATCTCTTTCTGGCGGAATTTATGCCTTTCCGAAGGTGAACTGCGGCGGTATGAACGAGGGGAGGAGTTTGTCAGCATCGGTCAACCGGGCCGTTATATCGGTTTCGTAATGAAGGGGACATTGAAATATGTCACCTTTTCCGAGGATGGCACAGAGCATGTGGTGGGGTTTGAATTTCCGGGGGAGTTTGTGACGGATTTCCCATTCTCGCTGTACGGGATGCCGGCGCGTGTCTCGATTGTCGCCGATTCCCCGTGTGAGATAATGTGTGTGGCCACGCGCCTGGTTGCCGAGAGGATGAAATCTGATCCCGAACTGCCGGGAATTGTGATGCGCTCGACCGAGAATGTGTTTTCAACCGTCTATGACCGTTATATGTCGCTTTACCGAAAGTCTTCGCGTGAGCGCTACGAGGAGCTTCTGAGCCGCCATCCCGATTTGTTCTCGCTTTTTTCACTCAAGGACATCGCTTCTTATCTCAACATCACTCCGACTCATCTGAGCCGACTGAGAAAGAACATATGAAATTTTGTTAAAAATCTGCCGCTGTTGGCTGGGTTTCAACAAATGTTGAGAGTTGGTCAGTTGCGGTTTACGAACTTTGCATCGTAATCAAAAATCTCAACCGACGATGTTAAGAATCTCTGTCTGCCTGATGACAATAATAGCGGCGGCCGCCTCGATGAGTGACGGCTGTCAGTCTTTGACCCAGGAGGATGGTAGCGATTGTATGCAGGCAATAAAGGCAGAGACGGTGTTGACCGTCGGGCTGCTGCAATCCAAGGTTTTGCTGACAGGTTTTGTCCCGGATTCATTCCCCCGCCGGTGAGTCATCCCATCGGTTTCGGGATTCCCCGCATTCATACACTAATCGACATATTTGGACGCTGTTTTTCAATTATTTGCAACCGGATTCCGGAGGAATCTTTCCCGAGATTGTTCAGGAAAAATTCCTCCGGAATCGTTTAAGTCAGTCCCGCCGCATCTCTCTCCCTCCCGGCATCAAGTGTCTCACGCAAATTCCGCAGATATGCAGATTTATTAAGCCTGAGGCTTTGTAAGAACTTGCACGGCTGTTATCCGGGTGGCAGCAAATAATTGGTGAATGAAAGTTGAGGAGCCGGAAAGGAAATGACGATTCCGGAGGAATCCTTTGTCTGAATAGCCGTGGGTTGGCGCGAGGGAAGGCCTTATGGCCGAACCGAAGCGGTAACCCACGGTAACTATGTTTTGCGGGATGATTCCGTAGGAATCTTTTTTGATATCTCAAATGTGAATGTCAAAAATGATATCTTTGGAATCACGTGGATAAAAATTCGGAAATATAAATTGTAAAATCCGTAGTATTTATACTGATACTCTAACCATCCTGATGTAATGAGGGGTATATCGTATGGAAAAAGATATAAGAAAAGCCCCCAAAGTAAGAGGGCTTAAAAATACTAAACCCCGAGGTTTGTCCGAAGACAGGGACACTCGGGGGATTCCGTTGCAAAGTTAGGAATATTTTTATAAAAACAGTAATATGTTTTTTACGGACATTGGAACAGGTCGTTAAGATAATGATGTCGGGAATGTGAGCGGAATGCTGAACCCCGGCGTTTATTTGTTTTCGTCGGGGAGGAGGCCGAAGCAGGCGGTGATGGCGCGGCGGATGCGGCGGGAAGCGGATGTGTCGCGGCGCAAGATGGATATGATGCAGCTGACATAGGCGTCTTTCGAGCCGTTGAGTCCGCAAAGCTGTGAGACGTTGGAGCCGGGGAGCATCGATTTCTGGTTGTAGACTTTCAATATCTCGGCATAATTGTCTTCAGCGACCCAGCAGGAAAAATCGCGGCATAGCTGCTCATACAGTCCTCGCGGATTCAGCTCCTTGGCGAGTCCGGCAAGGTGCTGCTCAAAGGCGTTGATGTTGCTGAATTTCCCATCCACGCGGCGTTCCATCAGGCGCTTGATACGGTGACGGGTATGGAGCATCGCCTGGGAACGGAGGTCGTGGCTGAACATTCCGATGATGGCTTTTTTCACCGACTTGAAGACCTTGTTCTCATCCTTGCCGTTGAAGGACGCGACTGTCCTCACAACCTCTTCGAGCATCAGTATGTTTTCGATTTCGGCCACGTCCGGTACGAAGATGTTCTTGCTGCGCAGATACGCCACCTCCCCTTCGTCGCGCCGGTCGCGGTCCACGATGCCCCGGCTTTCGAGATGGTGGAGCGAACGTTGGTCGTTGAAGGCGCGGGTCGATTCAATCACCTTGTCGCAACTTCCGAGGGACTTCACTGTGAAATCCTTGAACACCAGTGGGTAGAGCTTCGCGTCAATCGAATGGGACGCATCCCCCTCGATGAATAGCACGGGGTTTCGGGAACCGATGATGGCCATATACACCTCGTCGGAAATTCCTGCCCCGCGCGGGAGTATTGTGTAGTCCCAGCCCTCTCCGGCGGTGTCGTAGCCACGCACCCAGAGGAGCGAGTCGCGCTGACGGGTGGCGGTGAAGTCAAGGTCGTGGGTGGTGTAGACAAAACGACAGTCGGGACGCATGGCCTCCAGCGAATCCCAGGTCTTCTGTTGAAGCGAGGGGTGGAGAAACATCTCAGGGGAGTCAACGAACACTACTCCGTTGGTCGGGGCGTAGAGCAATGCCCCGAAATAATAAAGCACGGCCTTCTCTCCGGCGGAAAGCCTTACCTGGGAATATATGTCATTCTGGCCGTCGCGGGTGAACAGCAGGCGACCTCCCTGGCGCAATACCTGGTTGGCCGGGAAAATCTCCTGCCAGCGTGATATTACCTCGTCGAGCTTTGTGGTGGGAGCGATGGCCGCTTCCCGACGACCTGCGGCGACTTCGAGCTGGGCCATCTTGTATTCGACCAACGACGCTATCTCCTCGTTGAGAAGCAGGGCGGTGAGCCGGTCGAACGGGGTGGTGGCCGTGTTGGTCAGGAATGAGGGGGACTGCCGGGCCTTGACATAGATTTCATCGACGGTGCCGGACTCATCCTTTGGTTCACCGGCGGCATATATTGCTTTCAGCGCGGAGAGACGGAACGCTTTTTCGCCGAGACTGTCGGCGAGGAAAGATGTGAAGCGCGTCTTTCCCGCACCGTTCGCACCGATGATTGTCAGGCTCCGAGTCGTCGATGGGAGACTCCGGCGGTTGCCCGAGAGGTCGGGAGGGAGAAGGATTTCCATAATCTTCGAAGTGAGGAATCAGTCGAGATAACGTTTTGTGAGACCATCATACAGGTCGATGCGGCGGTCGCGCAGGAATGGCCACCAGCGACGCACATTCTCGCAGCGGCGGAGGTCGATATCTACCACGGCTGTCGCTTCCCGGTCGTCGGGAGCCTGGTAGAGGAATTCCCCTTGCGGACCGGCCACGAAGCTCGACCCCCAGAAAGTGATGCCGTCGGAAACTCCCGACGGGTCATCCTCGTGGCCCACGCGGTTGACGGCTATCACGGGGATGCCGTTCGCCACGGCGTGGCCGCGTTGCACGGTAATCCACGCTTCGCGCTGGCGTTGTTTCTCCTCGACGGTGTCAGTGTCCTGCCAGCCGATGGCTGTCGGGTAAATCAGCAGGTCGGCTCCCTGAAGGGCCATAAGGCGCGCTGCCTCGGGATACCATTGATCCCAGCACACCAGCACCCCGAGTTTCCCCACCGAGGTCTTAACCGGTTTGATTCCGAGGTCGCCGGGGGTGAAATAGAATTTTTCATAGAACCCCGGATCGTCGGGTATGTGGGTCTTGCGGTAACGTCCGGCCTCCCTGCCGTCAGTGTCGAAGATGACGGCGGTGTTATGGTAAAGGCCGGCGGCACGGCGTTCGAACATCGATGTCACAATCACCACTCCGAGTTCGCGGGCGAGGCGTGAATAAAATCCGGTGGCCTCGCCGGAGAGGTCGGCCGCGAGGTCGAATGTGTCGACATTCTCGTCCTGGCAGAAGTAGAGCGAGTCATGCAGCTCCTGGTTGACAATCAGCCTCGCACCATCATTGGCGGCGTTGCGGATTTCATCGGCCAGTCGTTTGCGGTTATCGGCTATATCGGCGGTCTTGCTCTGCTGAATCAGGGCAACCTTCAAAGGGGTATTCTCTGACATATCTGTTTACATTTAGATTGGGAGCCACGAGGCGGCAATCTGCATTGTCGCGCAATGAAGCGAACCGTGCTGGCGTATCAGGGCACGGCAGTCGACGGTCAGAATCTCGTGGCCGGGGAAGGCGATGGAGAGCATACGGGCAGCCATCTCGTCATTGCGGGGCTGTCCGTAGACAGGCATCACCACTGCGCGGGGGGTAATCAGGAAATTGGCGTAGGTGGCCGGGAGGCGGTCACCGTTGTCGTCATGAATCGGGGAGGGGAGAGGAAGGCCGATGAGATTGTATGGATTGCCGTCGGCGGTGCGGAACTCCTTTAGCTGTTCCTCCATCCGTTCCAGCGCGGCTGTGTGGGAGTCGGCCGGGTTATAGGATTTCACATATAGAATCGTGTCATCGGGGGCGAGACGGGCGATGGTGTCGACATGGCTGTCGGTGTCGTCACCCTTCAACGCGCCATGGTCGAGCCATAACACACGCGTCGCCCCAAGTCCGGCGGCGAGTTCGCGCTCCACCTCCTCCTTTTTGATGAAACCGTTGCGGTTGACCGACAGCATGCACTCAGATGTGGTCAGGATTGTGCCCGCGCCGTCACTCTCGATTGACCCTCCTTCGAGGACATATCGTTTGCGCAGGACCACCGGGGCCTGTATCGCTTTGTCGGCTACCAATGAGAGGAAGGCAAGGTTGTCTTTGTCGGAGGGGAATTTCAGTCCCCAGCCGTTGAACTTGTATGCGACCGCCGATAATGCGCCGTTCCCCATGTCCTCGATAGTCAATGGACCGTAATCGCGGGTCCATGTGTCGTTGGTCTTGCAGGTGGCGACAAGTATCTGCTTGCGCGTGTCATCGTCGGGTAGCAGCGAGGCGACGCGGTCAGGCTCGGGTGTGGCGATAATCACCTTCTGACCGGCGCGCACAAGTGCGGCTGTCAGGTCGATGTAGCATCGGTCCACCTCGTCGAGCATGTCAGCCCAGTCGGTGTCGCGATGAGGCCATGCCAGAAGGGTAGCGTCGAAGCGGGCATCCCATTCGGCAGGCATTCTCCTTGCGTTGGAAGGGGTTTGGGTATTGGTCATCGGTCGTAGTCGTTGTCAAGGGTGTCCCAGATGGATTCCTGATTGTCGAGATATTCCTCACAGAAGTCGAGGAAACCACGCCGCTCAGAACTTCCGACCTCGTGGCACCACTGGCGGTAGAGCTTGTGCAGCTCGTCATCCTCTCCGACCATCTTTTTGAATTCGGCTTCGGCCATGTCGATGCTTCCGGCCTGCTGGATTACTTGATGGAATACTTCTGTGATGTCTTGAAAATCCATTGTCTGTCATGGTTGGGGGGCGTCAGGAGAGAGGGAGCGCCCCGTTGCATTGCTTTATTCTGGCTTGTTGGGGCAAAGATAATGATTTTTTTGAAAACCACACCAAATTTGCCGACTTAAAAACATTTCTTAACTTTGCAAACCAATCCGCCTCCCATCATTGTTTTATGGTAAAAACCTCGGAAATGAAACGCAACTCGATATTTACTCTGCTTTCCCTGCTTCTCGCCCCGCTTCTTGTCTCGTGGATTGCCGATCCGTTGCTTGGCAAGGAGGGGTATGAGATGGAGACCGTCAGCCAGCCCAATGATTATTCGGGGGAAGTGGTGTCTACCGTCATCCGGCGGCTCCCGGAGGGGAAAAGGCCCCGCAAGGCGGTATTGTATGTCCACGGCTACAATGACTATTTTTTCCAGGACTCAATGGGACGCGAGTTCAACGACTCAGGTTATGGCTTCTATGCCGTAGACCTGCGCAAGTATGGCCGTTCGCTTCTGCCGGGACAGCGTCGCTACGAGGCGCGTGATATGAGCGAGTATTTCGCCGACATAGATTCGGCCATCGCCCGGATGCGTCGCGACAGCGTCACCGATATCGTACTGATGGGGCATTCCACCGGAGGTCTCATCACATCATTATATATGGAAGACCATCCCGCCCCGGAGATAAAGGCTCTGATATTGAACAGCCCTTTCCTTGACTGGAATTTCACTGGATTTATGCGCAACGCCGCTATTCCTCTCGCGGCTGCCGCCGGGAAGTGGTTCCCCGACATAGAGATGTCGCAGGGCGACGATTCCGCATATGGAGAAAGCCTGCTGAAATCGAAGCACGGGGAATGGGAGTTTGACACCACCCTGAAGCTGCTTCACCCCGCGCCGATATCCTTGGGGTGGGTGAGGGCCATCGATCAGGGGCAGAAGCGGCTGATGAAGAATGGCCGTGCCATCAAGGTGCCGGTGTTTCTGATGCGTTCGCGTCGCAGTGTGCATCCCGACGGATGGAGTCCGTTGGCCAACAGCGGCGATGCCGTCCTGAATGTCGATTCCATCTCGGCCCGTGGCCGTCGCCTGGGCTACAATGTGACCGAGGCGATTGTCGACAGCGGTCTCCACGACCTCGTCCTGTCGCGTCCCCGCGTGCGCCGTGCCGTCTACGAATCCATGTTCCGCTGGCTCCGCCGCCAGCCCGAATTCGTGGAGTGAGATTCAATATATTAAAACTGAATTGTAAATTTTGGCATCAAACCGTTGCATAATATGCAACGGTTTGATGTTGTTTTATGCAGTTGTGTCTAATAATTGAAAAATATACATTTGAAAATTTGGTTAAGGGAGTAAGATTGTATTAACTTTGGAATAATTAAACTGTTAATTCCAAATCATTGATATAAATATTGACAAAATGAGGTTAAAATATATTCATCAAATATGGTCTGAATCTACGTATGCAATAACAAAAAAGGTGTTATTATTTATTGTGGCTTTAATTGGATTGAAGTCTGAGGCGTATGATTTTCAAAAAGATGGTATTTGTTATAATATTCTTTCCCATAACGACTTGACCTTGGAAGTTACATTTGATGATAGGAATAATTCGTTATATCAAGATAAGATTTCAATTCCGCAAAATGTGATATATGATAATAAAACATATACTATTACTTCCATAGGTGTTAGTGCATTCACAGGATGTGTAAATCTGACAGAGGTAACAATTCCAAATACAGTTACGATAATTAAGGAAAATTCTTTTTCCAATTGTAGAAGATTGTCTAGAATAAATATTCCAAATTCTGTTAAATACGTTGGCCCTTCTGCATTTTATTATTGTACCAATTTGACAACTATAACCCTGTCTTCCGCTATTGATAAAATCAACGAGAATGTTTTTTCATATTGCTATAGTTTGTCGGAGATTAATATCCCTTCATCTGTTACGTCAATAGAAAGAGGCGCATTTAGCTTTTGTAGTAGTTTGACATCGATCATCGTCCCATCTTCTGTCCAACAGATTGGTGATTATGCTTTTTTCAAATGTGACAAATTACAAACTGTGTCGATACTTGCATCAATTCCAGGGATTCAGAATTACACTTTTAAAGATTGTTGCAGCTTAATGTCAATTAATATCCCTGAATCTGTTGAATTTATAGGAGAGTGTGCTTTCTTTGGCTGTGTTGGGCTGGAGAATATAGAGTTGCCTAATTCCGTCACACTAATAGGGAAAGAAGCTTTTTCATATTGTGAGAAGCTTTTGACAATACATATTCCCAACTCAGTAAAGACTATTAATGATGCGGCTTTTTCATTTTGCAGGAAACTGACTAGTATTATAATTCCTGATTCGGTTGCCTTTTTGGGTAATGGTATCTTTTTTGGATGTAGAGAGTTGACAAGTGCAATGTTACCTAATACTCTGACGATAATTCCTCCAAATACATTTTCTGGTTGTTATAGTCTCGTAGACATTATAATACCAGACTCAGTTATAGCAATAGGGGAATATTGCTTCAATGGTTGCTACAGTTTAGAGTCTATTAAGCTACCTCCTAATATCCGTTTCATAAGATATGGAGCTTTTGGGGACTGTCCATTCAAGGAAATCTATTGTTATATGATAGAACCGGCCACGTGTTCTTCAGTATTTACGGATGAGATTTTGAGGAATGGGATATTGTATGTTCCTAAAGGTTGCAAATCGAAATATGAAAAAATTGAGCCATGGGGAAAGTTTTTATAATATCGAAGAAATGGATTTTTCTTGGTTGACAACTATAAAAACTAATGACACAACGGGTGTATATGCTAAGGATGGTTCAATAATTATAGAAAATAGGGGAGTTATAACAATGATATTCGATATGCAAGGACGTATGATATATTACGGTTCTGATAATATTATTCCCAATCTTAAAAAGGGATTTTATATAGTCAAATCAGGGGATTTGAGTATTAAAGTCGAAATTTAATAAGATTAGATAAATAATTTTCAACGGCAATAGATTTGGAGTAAGGTGTGATTAAATCGCATTATGGATAGATAAATTTAGGAGATTTTATAGATAATGTGCTAAAGTTTAATTTAATAGTGGTATGAATTCAATATAAATATTAATACTAAATCTTCTGAGAAGGTTTTCTTACGTGTAAATCGCTAATTTTGTACTTGCCAATTGAGAGTAGGGGACCAAGGGGATTTCGGGGAGGGAATGAAATTTTTGCGGCAAAATATTGGGGATTCCAAAAAGTTTAGTAAATTTGTGGCATTGAACTGTTTTTGGAAATTTTAATATCACCCGGGCGGATTTGGGTTATAACCGCCCCGCCAGGGAAAGGATATTTTCGGAATCTGTTACCATGAAAAGATCCGTGACTTTCTGAAACTGCTGACCATACGGTTTTCCGGAAATTTCCGGGAAACTGACTTTCATATAAATATGTAAATATTGTTAACCTCTTTATATATCATGGCAGAAAATAAAGAAAAACTGTTCACCCAGTTCCCTCCCGTCTCCTACGAGACCTGGAAGGCTAAGGTTGACGCCGACCTCAAAGGTGTCCCCTTCGAAAAGAAACTGGTGTGGAGAACCAATGAGGGTTTCTCGGTGCAGCCGATGTACCGCCGCGAGGACATCGCCGATTTCAAGACAACCGGCTCCCTCCCCGGCGAGTTCCCCTATGTCAGAGGTACCCGCGACAACAACCACTGGCTGACCCGCCAGGAGATTCTCCCCACAGATGCCGCCGAGGCTAACCGTGTCGCCCTCGACGTGCTCGGAAAGGGTGTCAACTCGCTCGGCTTCACCGTGAAGGAACCGACCGTGGCCACACTCGACATACTCCTAAAGGATATCAATGTCGAGGAGGTGGAGCTTAACTTCAACACCTGCCCCCGCAAGGCCCTCGACCTGGCCGCCGCCCTCGTGGAATGGCTCAAGGCCCGCAAGCTTGAGAAGGTCTTCAAAGGCTCGATTAACTATGACCCCCTGAAACGTGCGTTCCGCCACGGAGCCGATATCGACGCAAAGGCTGTCGCAGCCGAGGCTGTCGGTATGCTTGGCATCGTTGCCGATGTCCCCGGGTTGCGCTGTCTGGCTGTCAACTCGGTCGTGTTCAACAACGCCGGATGCTATATCTTCCAGGAACTCGGTTACGCCCTCGCATGGGGTGCGCAGTGGATGACCCTGCTGACCGAGGCCGGGGTGAAACCCGCCGTGGTCGCCGACCGCGTGAAGTTCAACATGGGTGTAAGCTCCAACTACTTTATGGAGCTTGCCAAGTTCCGCGCCGCCCGTATGCTCTGGGCCCAGATTGCCGAACAATACAAGCCCATCGAGAAGGAGGATTGCAAGATGGCCCTCCACGCCGTCACCTCCCGTTTCAACCAGACCCTTTACGACGCCCACGTCAACATGCTGCGCAGCCAGACCGAGGCGATGTCTGCCGCCCTGGCCGGTGTCGACTCCCTGACCGTAACTCCGTTTGATGTCCCCTACAAGACTCCCGACGAATTCTCGGAGCGCATCGCCCGCAACCAGCAGCTCCTGTTGAAGGAGGAGAGCCATCTCGACAAGGTGGCCGACCCTGCCGGCGGTTCATATTATGTGGAGACCCTTACCGTCTCCATTGCCAAGGAGGCATGGAAGCTCTTCCTCGAAGTCGAGGAGAAGGGTGGCTTCTTCGCCTGTGTCAACGAAGGCGACGTGCAGAAGGCTGTCAATGCCTCCGCCGTGAAACGTCATGACGACATGGCCCGTCGTAAGGAAATCCTTCTCGGAACCAACCAGTTCCCCAACTTCAACGAATTTGCCCAGGCCAAGATTGAGGTCGGCTCGTCGGCTGCCGCTGAGGATGCTGAGGTCAAAGGTGAGGTCAAGGAGCATTCTTGCGGCTGCGGCGGCAATTGCCAGACCAACCCCGAGAAGGCTCTCAACACCGCCCGTATGGCCAGCGACTTCGAGCTTCTGCGTCTCGCTACTGAGGCTGCTTCGAACCGTCCGAAGGTGTTCATGCTGACCATCGGCAATCTTGCCATGCGTCTCGCCCGCGCCCAGTTCTCCTCCAACTTCTTCGGCTGCGCCGGTTACGAGATTATCGACAACATCGGCTTCAAGAGTGTAGAGGAGGGTATCAACGCCGCCCTCGAAGCGAAGGCCGACATTGTTGTCCTCTGCTCCTCTGACGATGAGTATGCCGGATTCGCTCCCGAGGCGTTCAAGCTCCTCGACGGACGTGCCGAGTTCGTGGTTGCCGGTGCTCCCGCCTGCACCGAAGACCTCAAGGCAGTCGGAATACAGAACTTCATCCATGTCAAGAGCAACGTCCTCCAGACCCTCCAGGAATTCAACAGCCGTCTTCTCAAAAAGTAACTTCCAGCTATGAAACCCGATTTCAAAAAGATAGATATAATGGCCGACGCCTTCGGTGCGCCGGCTGCGGCTCCCGCCCGCGATCCCGAGCAGGACTGGCTGACCCCTGAGCTTATCCCCGTCAAGCCGGTCTACACCAAGGAGGATCTTGAGGGAATGGAACACCTCGACTATGTTGCCGGTCTTCCCCCCTTCCTCCGTGGCCCGTACAGCGGTATGTACGCCATCCGTCCCTGGACCATCCGTCAGTACGCCGGATTCTCCACCGCCGCCGAGTCAAACGCCTTTTACCGCCGCAACCTCGCGTCGGGTCAGAAAGGTCTCTCTGTGGCCTTCGACCTCGCCACACACCGTGGATATGACGCTGACCATCCCCGCGTTGTCGGTGATGTCGGCAAGGCCGGTGTGTCGATCTGCTCGATAGAGGATATGAAGGTGCTCTTCGACGGAATCCCCCTGAATAAGATGTCCGTCTCGATGACAATGAACGGCGCGGTGCTTCCCGTGCTCGCCTTCTACATCAACGCCGGTCTCGAGCAGGGCGCGAAACTCGAAGAGATGGCCGGTACAATCCAGAACGACATCCTCAAGGAGTTCATGGTGCGTAACACCTACATCTATCCTCCTGAGTTCTCGATGCGTATCATCGCCGACATCTTCGAGTACACCTCGCAGAACATGCCCAAGTTCAACTCGATTTCAATCTCCGGCTACCATATGCAGGAAGCCGGTGCTACATGCGACATCGAGCTTGCATACACCCTCGCCGACGGTCTCGAATACCTCCGCGCAGGTGTGAACGCGGGTATGGATATCGACACCTTCGCCCCCCGTCTGAGCTTCTTCTGGGCCATCGGTATGAACTTCTTCATGGAGGTTGCCAAGATGCGTGCCGCCCGTATGCTCTGGGCCAAGATTGTCAGCCAGTTCAACCCCAAGAACCCCAAATCTCTCGCTCTGCGTACCCACTCCCAGACTTCCGGATGGTCGCTCACCGAGCAGGATCCTTTCAACAACGTCGGCCGTACATGTATCGAGGCTATGGGTGCAGCCTTGGGACATACTCAGTCGCTCCACACTAACGCGCTTGACGAGGCTATCGCCCTGCCTACCGACTTCTCGGCACGTATTGCCCGTAACACCCAGATTTACATCCAGGAGGAGACCAAGGTCTGCAAGGAAATCGACCCCTGGGCAGGTTCCTACTATGTGGAGTCGCTCACCAATGAAATCGCCCACCGCGCATGGGAGCATATCCAGGAAATCGAGAAGCTCGGCGGTATGGCCAAGGCTATCGAGACCGGTCTGCCCAAGCTCCGTATCGAGGAGGCAGCCGCCCGCACCCAGGCCCGCATCGACTCTGGCCGTCAGACCATCGTCGGTATCAACAAATACCGCCTCGACCATGAGGATCCCATCGACATCCTTGAGATCGACAACACCGAGGTGCGCAACGAGCAGGTTGCCCGTCTGGTAGAGCTGCGCAAAGACCGCGACGAAGAGGCCGTCAAGAAGGCCCTCGCCGCAATCACCGAATGTGTCCGCACCGGTGAAGGCAATCTCCTTGACCTCGCTGTCAAGGCTGCCGGAGTCCGTGCGTCTCTCGGCGAGATTTCCGATGCCTGCGAAGAGGTCGTGGGCCGTTACAAAGCTGTCATCAGAACAATTTCAGGCGTGTACTCCAACGAAACCAAGAATGATCCCGACTTCCTCCGCGCCCGCAAGATGGTCGAGGAATTCGCCAAACGTGAGGGCCGTCAGCCCCGTATCATGATTGCCAAGATGGGTCAGGACGGCCATGACCGTGGCGCTAAGGTTGTTGCCACCGGTTATGCCGACTGCGGATTCGACGTCGACATGGGCCCGCTGTTCCAGACTCCCGCCGAGGCCGCCCGCCAGGCTGTCGAGAATGACGTGCATATCCTCGGAGTCTCCTCGCTTGCCGCCGGTCACAAGACCCTTATCCCCCAGGTAATCGAGGAACTTAAGAAGCTTGGCCGCGACGACATCATGGTTACCGCCGGAGGTGTCATCCCCGCCCAGGACTATGACTTCCTCTACCGCGCAGGTGTCGCTGCCATCTTCGGCCCCGGCACACGCATCCCCGCCTCAGCCATCCGCATGCTGGAAATCCTCGAAGGAGAATAAGATTCCGCAGACACCCCGTCTCTCGGAAACCGTCTCACGGAGCTTCTCACGCAGATTCCGCAGATACGCAGATTTCCCGCAGATATATAGTGATTCAATGATTATAGCGATTCGACAGATTAAACTTTAATCCTCGGATTTCTAATCAAAAAGTCTCGCAGATTACACAGATTACGCAGAGGCCAGCCGGATTCCATTTGGGGCGTCCGGATGGCCTCTGCGTAATCTGTGTAATCTGCGAGACTTTTCCCATCCAATTCGCATAAATCTCTCCCCAATCAAAACAATCCGCGAGAAATCTGCGAATCCGCGGAATCTGCGTGAGACCCTCCTCTAATCAAAGGTCTCGCAGATTACACAGATTACACAGAGGCCATCCGGAACCCCCCAACGGAATCCGGATGGCCTCTGTGTAATCTGTGTAATCTGCGAGACCGTCTCCATCCAATCAGCATAAATCTCCCCCCAATCAAAGCAATCCGCGAGAAATCTGCGAATCCGCGGAATTTGCGTGGGCCTTTCGGGGCCAATCTGTTGACTCTGTGGAATCTTTTCTGTAACTTTGCGACATTATGGGATACAGGAAACTTGAAGTGAAGAAAGGAGCCATGGCGATGTATGTCATATTGCTGGCAGTGGCCCTTGGCCTTATGCTGACCGCCAGGCAATGTTCCACCAAAAGAATCGGTGAACGCCCCGATGACATTGCCGGTGGAGACACACTGAATGTCGCCATCGAAATCTCCCCCACAGGACTGTCACTGGCAGGGGATACATTGTCGGGCACATATTACGACCTATTGCGGGATATCTGCCGTCGTCACAACCAACCAGTGAAGTTCCATCCCTACACCCGTCTTGAAGATGCGCTCCAATGGCTTGACGAGGGGCGTTGCCGCCTTGTTGTCGGCGACCTTCCCGTGACCGCCGAGATGCGCGACCGTCTCATATTCGTAAACCCCGTCGGGGTAGACAAACAGGTACTTGTGCAACTCACCGACACCACCGGAAACGCCGTCAGAACCCAGATTGACCTTGCCGGAAAGACAGTCTATGTGCCCAAAGAGTCACCCTACATACAGCGTCTCCGCAATCTCTCCCACGAAATCGGTGACACAATCTATATCATCGAAAACGCCGAATATTCCCCCGAACAACTCGTGATACTCACCGCCCTCGGGGAAATTCCCCGCGCCGTTGTCAACCGCGCCACCGCCGAGTCGTTCCGCGACCGCTACCCATCCCTCGACCTCTCGGTCAACATCTCATTCAACCAGTTCCAGTCCTGGGCCCTCGCCCCCCGCGACTCCCTCCTGCGCGACTCCCTCAACCTCTGGCTCCCATCAGATTAAATCCAACAAACGGTCCCACCGATTGAGATTGATGAATTGTAAACTTAATGTTTGAATATTGAAGAAGATTAAGCTTATGGAATCAACTACCGATATAAAGTCGAAGAAACTGCCAAACAGGCGAGTTTCTGAAATGTTCCAAGAGTCAAAACGACGCAAGAAGGAACATTTTGATTGGATGCGTAAAAATATAGAAAAATTCCATTGGTTAATTGACGCCGCTATTATAAGATTAGGAATAGAATGTTTCTTTTCTGAAATTATATCCCTTTCAGACGTGTTCAAAGGAGGGAAATGTGGAAAAGGAGATTGGGATTCCGGAGGAATCATTTGTTTGAATAGCCGGGTAATGGCGCGGAGGAGGCCCTTAGGCCGACACCGTGGCATTGCCCGGTTCATTGTAGGAGGGCGGTATTCCGGAGGAATCTTTATTGGTATATCAGAAAAGATTCCTCCGGAATAGCCTGCGGGGTGGATGAGACCGATGGTTACCGCTTCGGGGTACCTCCTCAAGGGAGCTTCCCCAAAGTGCCAACCACCGGCTACTCAGATAAATGATTCCTCCAGAATCGTCGCTACAATTTATGGATTATGGAGAAGTTGTGGATAAATCGACCTATGGGGGCTTTCAGGGGGAAAAATGGTCAGGCGATGGTCAGGGAGTGGTAGTAGGGGCGGTAGGTGAGGAGCAGGGAGGTCAGGCGACCCAGATGTAATTGCTGTTGCTCGAAATCAGGGGCGGCGCACCAGTTTGACAACAGGCCCGGTATAACAACTACGGTGTTTCCATCCACAAATAATCCGAAACAGACATCTTTTCCCTCCTCGTAATACTGACCCGAAGATGGGGTGTGGAAAATGACCGTCTTTTGAGTATTGTTTGGGGTCGCAATCTGTTTGGCGTCCCAGGTCTTGAATTTCCCATTCTTCACATTAGATAAAATCTTTACTTTAAGGAGTGTTGCCAGCGATGGCGAATCGCATTTCAGGTAAATTTTCATCAGCATAATAAAATGAATTTATATAGTTGCGGAATTTTGACAGTCAAATGTTAACTGTCCTTATTGTTTAATGCTAAAACTATGTCAAGAGTTCAAAAGACGGCTTAAATTACGGAGAATTTCGGCAATGACAGTTCGCAAAAATTTAACACTGTAACCATTGTGTTTACCCTCATTTTCCGTAACTTTGCCATCACTAAAACTTCTATGTTTCCCAGAGGGCGAAACAATCTTTAACCAATTATACTAAAACTTTCAAATCAAACAACTTATGAAAAAACTGCTACTCTTAATGGTTGCAGGTGTTATGGCTGTGATGACGTCATCCGCCGCCACCTGGTCATCTGCACCTACGAGTGCTTCGGGATGGGATGCTGTTATGAGTCCCAGTTCCAGTACAACTACAATTGCCCCTACGACCTGGAAGGACTCGTCCGCCTCTCCTGATGTCGCTTGGTCTTTAGATTACACATGGCAGACGGATGGCAAAGTTTATTATTCAAGAGGTAAAAATGGACTTCAGTTTGGTTCTGGAAGTGCAGGAGTGAAAGGAATGACGATTTCTTCCGAAGACTTTTCAGGTACAATTTCTAAGGTTACGTTGAAAGGAGCAAAGTCTAACGGCTCTGCGAAAATTTCAGTGAAAGTTGGTGAGTCTGAATTTACAATCAACGGTTCCCAATCAAAAACATTATTAACTACAGCGGCTGACTGTGAATTTACTGGAAATGGTTCTGGTAAAATAGAGATAATATTATCTGATAATGCAAATGGTAAATACATAGGATTTACTGGATTGGAAGTTGTCTATGAAGAATCCTTTGTAACTCCTACTTTAGGTGACATCACTGTCACCTACGGGGCGAATGCGACCCCCGTTGTTCAGGATGAAACTCTTGAAGGTATTGTAGAGGGCACTGTCTTTACATTCTCTGCTGAAAATGCAGAATCAATTATTGTGACAAATTCTGAAAATACTACCATTGCACAGGGTTTCACCACTGCTGAATGGACTGCTACAGTGACCGAGGGTGAAGAACTGACAGTAACTGCAAAACTGGGAGATGCACAGAAAACCTTCTCCTTTATGGTGGAAGTTGTTGAGGCTCCTAAACCTGTTCTCGGTGATATTGTTGTCACATATGGTGACGGAATCAATGTGGAAAATGGGACCTTGGAGGGGCTTTCCGTTCAGACAGGAACTACGTTCTATATTTCCGCCACAAATGCCACTCATATCAGCGCAGAACGTTGGTCAGACGAAACTGTTGTAGTAGATGTGGATTCAGATAATACATCCTGGACATTCAATGAAGTTCAAGAGATGGAGGGATTGACTATTACCGCTACAAACGGAGTCGATACCAAGACTTTTGAATTCTTATTAGAGATAACCGAAGCTCCTAAACCTGTTCTCGGTAATCTCGTTGTTACTTATGGTGACGGAATTCAAGTGAACGAAGATGATGAGATTTCTGTAGAGGTCGGCACAACATTCACCTTCTCAGCTGAAAATGCTACAAACATTAAAGTCGAGAGTTTTATGGAATCTTTGGTTGTGGTGAATGAAAATGCAAATTCCGCAACTTGGATTCCTGAGTCTGCATTTGAACAGGATGGTTTCACCGTTACCGCAACTGATGGAACCGACAGCAAAACTTTGACATTCCTCCTGACTGTAACAGAGCCGGTTGTTCCTGAAGATGAAATATGGACCCTTGTGACATCTTCTGACAATTTTGTAGTCGGAGGTAAGTATATCATTGCTAATAATGATGGCACACAGGCTATGAGCAATAAAAATAATGCGAATTACCGTCTCATAACCAGCGTAAATGTTGAAGATAATATAATTAAAAATCCATCAGAGTCGGTTCTTCGTCTTACTGTGGAAAAAGATGGGGATGATTATTTTTGGAAGACAATCAATTATCTCTCTACTGCTGGAAATATTGCTTCTCCTCAGGTTTATCTGAACGTAGGCAGTGGAAATTCAAATTATTTGAATGCTACTAATCCTAATGAGGGAAATGAAGACCGGAGAAATACATCGGTGGCTT
>OLYK01000054.1_pt1 | contig 22753 bp, 20 predicted proteins | sample 1673651 | NCBI WGS metagenome assembly OLYK01 (sample SAMEA103958118, study PRJEB25191) | human gut metagenome | reverse complement strand
TCACTATGGGAATAGCCCAAACAAAAACATTGGCGAAGGTGGCCAGCAAATACGGAAAGAAATATAAAGGGTATGAAGGGGTATGTCTGATTGATTCGGAAGAAAAACGCATCAAGGCTTTACAAGGATTCGATATTGCCGATGTATGGGGAATCGGAAGGAAACACGCAGAGAAACTGAATTATCACGGCATCCGGACGGCATGGGACTTTACGCAGAAGAACGAAAGTTGGGTACGGAAGATACTGACCGTAACCGGTGTCAGGACATGGAAAGAACTGCAAGGAATAAGCTGCATAGATATCGAGGAACTGCCGCAAAAGAAGAGCATCTGCACCAGTCGCAGTTTTGCAGACCAAGGACTTTCCGAACTCACCCAAGTAGAAGAAGCAGTAGCCAATTTTGCCGCATCCTGCTCACGCAAATTGAAAGAACAGAAAAGTTGTTGCTCTTCAATGACCGTATTCGCTTACACCAGCCGATTCCGTATGGACTTACCGTCACATGCCATCAACAGAACCGTTACGTTTCCAGTTCCTACCAACGACCAACAGGAGTTGGCAGCATCCGCAGTTAGAGCACTCCGGTCAGAATGGCGAAAAGGGAACACATACCTATACAAAAAAGCAGGGGTCATTGTTTGGGACATCTGCCCGGATTCTGCCATACAGACCAACCTGTTTGACACCATTGACCGGGAGAAACAGGCACGTTTGGCCGCTGCCATAGATGCCATCAACCGGAAGAACGGTTACAACACGGTCAAGGTTGCCGTGCAAGGAAACGGTAAAAGCTGGCACCTGAAGTGCGAGCATATTACCCGGCAATATACAACTAACCTGAAAGAGATTATACAAGTGAAATGAACAAGCTGAATCACTATAAATTTAAATTAATGGTCGTTCTCTATTCACATATAAAAATAGTTTTAAAATGTACCACAATCAGTTGTTACTGAAGTTATATTCCCTTGCTCATTTTTTTGAACACCAAGAGCATCTTCTAATTCTTTAATACTTTTTTCTTGCCCTTTAATTTTTGTTTTCTGTTTCCTTTCACATACTAAACTTATCATTGCAACTAAAATAGATAAAATTGAACTACTTGTTGAATATCCAAGTATAATCAATATTATGGAAACAACCAATAAAATTATCAACACCTTCTGAATCATAAAAATATTTTTTACTTAAGATAATATATAGAAATACTATCAAATTATCAAGCAAATTCCAACACATTCAATAGCTTAATGCCAAGTTTCTGCTCCAATTCGGCAATACTCTTAAACGAAAAATTCACTTTCCCAGATAGAATTTTACTGATATACTGTGGAGAAACACCCAAACGCTCTGCCAAACCATTTCTATTCAATCCATTGGATTCCATATAGTCCACTAAAGACAAAGCGATAGAGCGTGACCATTCCAGCCAAACTTTGTTTTCTTTTCTCCATTTCGCATTTTCTTCAAAATAGGATGGAGAAATACTTTCATGCTTTTTTAAAAAATCAATAGCCTTATTCATAATTCAGTCCTCACTATTTAAATCCATAAAACTATCTTTGTCAAAAACACCATTCGCTTTAAGAAAATCCTTACATTTATTTAATTTATCCAATTCCACAGAAGTATGTTCCTTATCCTGCATTAAATGCGTCAGCTTAATTGCTCCACCTGTAACCACATAAACATTGGTTTCAAGACGGATAGCATATATTCTCAACCAACTAGCATGTTTATCCCTATTCCAATTGCGGGCTTTTCTTCTAGTCAGTTCCACACATTTTGCATCTGTAATATCTAGTGGCACAAACAAGCCATCCAAGTTTTCTGTATATGGAAATTCTAAAATCAACTCTTCTAATTCATCTGCATCCTCAAACGTATCTTGAATCGCTTCTGATATTTTCTCTATATGAAAATTATTCCGCAAATCCTCTATGTTATCTTTAAAGAAGTCCAATAAATAATCCGCATTGTTCCAGTTCTCAAACAATGAAGTTAATTCATCATACTCTTTATCAGGCTCTTTGACAGCCCATAAATGTTCATATCCTTCTATTACTCTTACAAACTTCATAAGTTACACATCAATTTGATTACAAAAATACAAAAAAGAACCAATATAAACCTATAGGTTTAGTTATTTAACAATCAACAACATTGCCTGAAATATTTTCCATCCATCCGTCCATAATCTACATCCATGAAAAAAACAGCACAATTATTATCTAGACTATCTACAATAATGGTAATAACAATACTATGACTAAACTAAAGATTCAGCAGTTTCTAAAATAATGTAGCTTTTGAAACGTATTAACACCAACATGTACCTCCATAATCACGAAAAACATGTTTCTGTTTTATTAAAATAAAAGAGAAACAATGGATTAGGCGAAACTAATTGAGAAAAACTTGGAAAATCCGTTTCTATTCATTACGTTTGCAGCGTAATAATAAAACAGGAACACCAGCATGGAGAACCAAGGAGAAATCATATTATACCAACCCGATGAATCGCTAAAATTAGAAGTGCGTTTAGAGGGAGACAATGTCTGGCTTAACCGTTCGCAACTTGCCGAACTTTTTGACCGTGACATCAAAACAATAGGCAAGCATATCAATAATGCTCTTAAAGAAGAGCTGGACAATGTTCCAGTTGTCGCAAAATTTGCGACAACTGCTGCTGATGGCAAAGTTTATCAGACTGAGCATTACAATCTTGATATGGTCATATCTGTAGGTTTCAGAGTGAAATCAAAGAGAGGCGTTGAGTTCAGACGATGGGCTAACGCTATTCTTAAAGACTATATGTTTAAAGGATATGCTATAAACCAGCGTATTGAACAACTCGAAAAAACAGTATCCCAACATTCTGAAAAGATAGACTTCTTTGTACGCACTTCCCTGCCTCCGGTAGAAGGCATATTCTACAACGGACAGATATTTGATGCTTATAAGTTCGCTACAGATTTGATAAAAACCGCCAAGAGGGAGCTTCTTCTAATAGACAACTACGTGGATGAAGCCGTACTGCTTATGTTAAGCAAACGCAATGCAGGTGTGTCAGCGGTCATCTACACGCAACGAATCACGCCACAGCTTCAGCTTGACCTTAACCGGCACAATGACCAATATCCGCCGATTAACATCAGAATCTATCGGGGCAGCCACGACCGCTTCCTAATTATTGACGATACGGACATTTATCATATCGGAGCTTCTCTGAAAGATCTGGGAAAGAAAATGTTCGCTTTCTCCAAACTGGAAATACCCGCTACGGCCATTACTAACCTGTTATAAGATAAGGGATTTATGAGAATCGGTTATGCACGTGTATCAACTAAAGAGCAGAATCTCGACATGCAGATTGAAGCCTTGAAAGCCGCAGGATGCAAAAAGATATTTTCGGAAAAGCTGTCCGGACGCATAGGAAGCCGCCCGGAACTGGATGCCTGCTTGTCATTCATCAGGCAGGGGGATACCCTCATAGTCTATAAGCTAGACCGCCTCGGACGCTCTTTACGGAATATACTCATGCTGCTTGACGGGTTCAAGGACAAAGGCATTCATTTCGTCTCGCTGCAAGACAACATCAGCACCGAAGGAGCCACTGGGCAACTCATCACCAACGTATTGGGAGCCTTCGCCCAATTTGAACGAGACCTGATTGTGGAAAGGACACAGGAAGGAAGAAGGATAGCCAAAGAAAAGGGGGTGAAATTCGGACGGAAAGCCACCATCAACAAGAACAATGTCGCCAAGCAGGAAAGCTGCATCAAGCTCTACCAAACAGGGACTCCCATCCGGCAAATACAGAAAATACTGCATATCGGAAGTGCAGGAACTGTTTACCGGATATTACGGAGAAACGGCATTGAACTGAAATCAAGCAAATGAATAAATAAAATAATGGGAATCTTTATATATACATTTATATAGATTATAGACAAATATTACATATAATACTTGCATTTATATATATTATTTCTTATCTTTTCTTTGCATGAAAAGAACAATATATGTGGCAAGAAATGAGCAACCCGGCGGTATTGGCTAAGATAGGTCGCCGCCTGAAAGACATCCGCATCAAGCAGAACATGACGCAGGGAGAACTGGCAGAACGGGCAGGCATGAGCATATTGACCGTAGCCAACATTGAGAAGGGTAAGCCCGTCTCGATGCTGCTGTTCCTTTGCGTCATCCGGGAATTGGGACTGCTGGAGAATCTGGAACTGTTAGTTCCGGAAACGAAGATAAGCCCGATTGAACTGAAACGGATGCAGGGGAAGAAACGCCACCGGGTACGCCATACAAAAGACAACAACAATGAATGAGTTGATAGTAGACATCAAACTATGGGGAAAAGCGGTCGGATCGATTTCTTGGGACGAAAGCACCGGAACAGCCTTGTTCGATTATGAGCGTAGCTTCATACGAAGCGGCCTTGACATCGCTCCGATTGTCATGCCCACAGGCAATTACAAAGGAACGCCCTACCAGTTTTTGGAAAACAGGAACAACTGTTTCAAAGGACTTCCGGGACTGGTTGCCGATGCGCTGCCAGACACATTCGGAAACCAAATCATCAATGAATGGTTCGCCAGCAGAGGATTGGCAGAAGAAGAAATCACCCCGCTCGACAGGTTGTGTTACACTGGGAAACGCGCGATGGGCGCATTGGAGTTTGAACCCAGCCAGCACATCGAGGGAATGGAAGAATCCAGCATCCTCCATGTAGAAGAACTGACAGAACTTGCCAAATCCGTATTTACGGACAGGGCAAAATTTCAGGCACAACTGCACCAGCAGGTCGGCAAGAGGCATCGGCAATTTTACGGTAAACCGGCTGCCTTTGCCTTCCTCGCTTTCTACATCTACTGTTCCTCCCAGCAGGGTGACTGTGTTCTTGACTATCGGAAGTCCCAGTCCGAAACCGTCTTTGACGGCAGCATTCGGCAGGCGTTCAAAAGGTTCAAATATCTTTTCCTTCTGTTCATGGCTCATTCCTGTGCCTGTATCCTGCACGGTCAGTACAAGTTTCCCGGCTTCATAAGCCATGTCCAGTCCTACCGTACCGCTTTCCGTAAACTTGATGGCATTGCTCAGCAGATTGTTGCCGATCTGTACCAGCCGGTTGCGGTCACCCATCAGAATGATGTCGCTGCATCCGGTAATGCGCAGGGTCAGGTCCTTGGCTTCAGCTCGCGGTTCAAATTCTGTCTGGAGTATTTCTGCCACGTTTCTCAGGCGGAAGGGGACAGCGTTTGCCTGTTCTTTCCCGCTGTCAAGCCGGAAAAAGTTCAGCAGGGTATTCAGCATATCCGTCATTCTACCTGCCGCCTGCCTTATGTTTTGGGTATATTCTATTCTTTTGTTCTCATTTTCAGTCTGTGCCAAAAGTTCCCCGTAACCGTTGATGGCAGTCAGCGGTGTGCGGAGTTCATGCGTGACGGTCAGCATGATTTTCCGGCGGGCGGTAAGCAGTTGTTTGTTCTGTTCCACCGTCTTTTGCAGTTTGTCTATCAGTTCATTTGTCTCTTTCTTATACTGACTGATACGTTTCACGTTTCGATGGATGATAAAATACGAGAGCAGCAGCAGTAATGCTACAACTGCCGTCAGTCCGCCTACTTGCACCGACGATTGCCTGCGTATGGCGGCTAACTCTGTTTCTTGCTGTTGCAGGTCTGTCCGTATTCTCGCATCCATTTTCTTAATCATTCCTTGCAACTGGCAGTTCAGTTTCCTGTTTCTTACAGAAAGGCTGTCGGTGTATTGGCTCAACCTCTCGCTTTGTTCTTTCTGGCGGGCTATCACGTCACTGTTCAGCGTATTGAGCATGGAAGTCGTAACAGTCGGTTTCGCTTCTTCCTTTTTTCCGAACAGTCCTAAGAAGCCTGTCCGTTTTCTTTTTGGGGGCTCTTCCTGCGAACTCTTGCGGGCTATTACTGGAACCCGTCGGGCTATTTTGTCTTTTATTTCTTCCTGTTCGTTGAGTACCAGCATGATTTTATTCAGCAGATTTTCCTTTTCAGCCAGCAGCCGGCAGACGCTGTCTATACGTTCGCTGCGATAGCTGGACTTGAACAGGCTGAGCAGACTGTCCACCTCCAGACGCTTCTTATGGTATATATTCATATCTTCCTCATTCCAGTCCAGCACGGTCTCACCAATAAGGGATAAATCCACCATTTTAACATATACCTCGTGTATGTCCTTGCGTAAACATCTTATCTTTTGGCTTGTAATCTCTAATTCCTGTCGTCTGTGCTGTTCGTTGAGCCAAATATAGACGATGCCGAAAATGACGAATAGTATCAGCACATATCCCGCCGCTATCTTGGTGCGCAGGTGCCTGGTTGCTATTGTTTTCTGTTTCATGCGGTTTACCTCATTTTGTTTATAGTTTCTCCTATGAAAATGCAGCCCACTGACCTTGCGGTAGCGGGCTGCGGTGTCTGTATGATGTTACCGGGCACAAATGCTCCCGCCCGGAATGGGAGTTCTTAATACTTTGTTACGGTCTTGCCACATTGACAGACATGACGCTTGCTTGCGAAGCATCATTCTGCCCCTTCACATACGCACGGAAAGACTTCACCTTTACTTGGACTCCATCGGTTATCGGATAGAAGTTGTTGTTCTTCAGGAAGTAGCCCGCGGTGGGTGTAGCCACACTCATTGTACCTACCATGAAGTTGTCTGTCGCAGGGGTGGTTACCAGTTCCACGCCTGCGGCACTTTCGGCGCTGAAGGTGATGCTGCCTGTACCGGGTGTTTGATAGAACAGCGGCTTGCCGGCTTCAAAATCGGTTTCTACGAGGGTAATCTCGTCGCTTTCCAACTCCAAAACCTGATAGTAAGTAACCTGACCGCCAGCTACAGAAGTAGGAACGAACGGCAGACAGATGGTTCCATATTGGGAGTTATCTGACAGGGCACGGACATAAGTAACCTTTTTGCTTTTCAACTTGAGGTGGTAACCTGCATACTCGCTAATACCCTTATCGTCAGTCAGCGTTATTTCGCCTAAAACAATAGCTCCCGTTCCTGTCAATTCCTTTGCATCTGCAGTGAACGTACCTTCCAATACCAGTTCTCCGTTTACAACCAACTGGTCGGCATCTGCAGTCAAAGTCTTATCTTCCGGAATCGTCAGGGTGCTGCCCGACGGGATGGTGAGGGTGTTCCCGCTTTCAATGGTGAGGTTATCGGTCAGGGTATAGCTGCCGCCCACGGCGCTGGTCTGGTTGCTCTGGCCGTAGATCAGCCAGCTGCCGTTGCCGGTGGGGGCCAGCGGTTTTTCAGTGAAAAAATTATCACATAATATCACACTGTTGGCCAGCAGGGTGGAGTTGTCCCCGACGGTTACGAACCCTGTGCTGCCAAAGGGGTTCTGGACGTAAATGCCGCCCGCCGTGTCCTCCGCCGATCCGCTCCGGGCGGTGAGGGAACTGCTGCCGGATAGGGTCACAGAAGGGGAAGAGGAAGGGGAAGAGGAAGCAATATAAAGGCCATAACTTGCATACCCAGCAGACCCGCTGGTGGCGGTCACGGTGGCGTCGCTCACGGTGAACGAATACGCAGAGATGCCGTAACTGATATTTCTAGCAGCAGAACCGCCAGTGGCGGTCAGCGTCCCTCCCTTCACCGTAACCGTGCCAGATACATCGAGTCCGCTCGAAGGATTGTTTCCGCTCACGTTGCCGGCGATGGCGGTGACGCTGCCGCCTTGCTGGGTGAATGATCCATAGACATAGATACCATAACTGCAACTGCCGCCTCCGCTCGTATCAGCCCCCCGCGCGGTCAGGCTGCCGCCGCCTTGGATGGTCAGATTCCCATCTAAAGTATTGATGCCCCGGGATTGGTCGTTACACACAACGCCCGTGACGGTGCTGCTGCCCTCCAGCACGATGGTCAGGTCGCCCTCTGCGTAGATGCCCGCGCTGAAGTTGGTGCTGCTATCCCCGGTGATGTTGGCGTCCTTCAGGGTCAGGGTGCCGTTGCCGTCGTAGTAGACATTGTAGTTGTCTGCGCTGGCCTCGGTCAGGGTGCCGTCGGCGTTGGTCGTCCAGTAGCCGCCGTTCAGCACATTGGTGCCGCCCACGGTGAGGGTGGTGGGATTGCCCGCCCATGTCTGTCCGGCACCGAATAAGCCGAGCAACACTGTCAGCAGACAAAGGAGGCGCAGCCGGCTCTTATCGTATAGTTTGTTTCTTGTCTTCATTTTGTTATTCCGTTTATTTTATGGTCTGAATTTTATTGTTTGTCAATCGGCAAGGATATACTCGCCATCGTCAGGTGCCAGTCCGTCCGTCGAAGTCTGGATGCTGAATGAAAGGGCTGCGTCTGCCGTGCCGCTTCCCGTCCAGTCGCCGGTAACCCAGTCGCCAACCGTAACGCTGTTGATGGTGGCACCATTCTTACCTACGGTCACGTTGAAGGTATAGGCTTTGCCCGATTCCAAACCGGTAGTCAGTTGCTCGTTGGCTTTGACGGTAAGCGAAGTGCCGCCCTGAATGTTCAGCTGGACAAACGTATCATTAGTAGCATACTTACCCGGCAGCAGGACGGCGGTGAAGCTGTGTTTGGCTTCTGCCGAAGTGTCCTCGCTGAATAGTCCGGTTACTGTCGTTCCATTGCCGGCAACGGTCAGTGTCTTTCCATCTACTGTAGTCGTTGTGGTAGGTAACGTGAATGTAGGAGCCTGGAATGTAGGTTTCACCGTTTCGTACTGGTCACCGTAACCGCTTATCTCCACGGTAACCTTGGTCAGGTGGTGCTTGAATGTCAGGTTCAGCGCATCGCTCTTACTTTGTGACGCTGCCGCCGTCATATAGTCCGCACGGCCTATGTAGTTGGCTGCGCCCGGAGTATTGCTGCTCTGGTTGGTCGGAAGCTCAAACTGCGTGTAGGAGTCCGTTTTCCCTTCCACGACGGGATAATAGGCTTCAAAGGTGTTTTCGACATCGTCAGACCAGACTATGTAGTCTGTTCCTTCAGGCACCCATGTGCTGCCGTTGTATTTGTAAACCGCCTTGTCCTTGCCTGTTATCGCTTCTGGCGAGGTGTTTGTTACCGAAATCTGGTCGTTCTCGTCCCATGCGTTGCCTGTTCCTGCCGTGTTCACACGGGTCTGCAGAGCCTCGATGCCTGCACGGATGTGTACGGCCATCGGGTCGTTGGCATAGTCGGAAGAGATGAAATCATCTTCACTTTGGCAGCCTGCCAACACCAGTGCGAGGGCGGCAGCCGGAATATATTTTGCTATTTTCATTCTTGTTATGTTTATGAACGTTGTTTACTGTTATTCTGTTACTAAGTTGCCGCCTTGCTGTTCCTCACCCCATGGGTCGGCAGAAATGGTGCCCGTCGTCACTTTGTCGCGGCCTACGGTAAGATTCAGCGTGTACTGTTTGCCGCTGCTGAAGGTCAACTCGTTGTCCGACTTGATGAATGTATATACCTTTCCGTTGTTGTCGGTGATTTCCACCTTCAGGCTCTGAGCGAAGGTCTGCGGTACGAGGATGCACTCGTATTGCTTGTTTGGCGTTGCAGCATACAGGGTGATGGTCTGTCCGCTGTTGGTAGTGTTACCGAACATTCCTTCGAACAGGTTAACGGTAGTGGTCGTGGCGCAGTTGGAGAGCGTTACCGATTTGAAAGTCACACCTTCGTCAAGCTCAGAGCCTTTTGTCAGAGTCACGTTCAGCTTGGACAGCGCATGTTTGAAGTTGATGTCGAGTGCGGTTCCGGCTCTGACGGCCTGTTCTCCTTCGGTCCAAAGCAGGTCGGAAGCCTTGACTTTATCTTCGGTACTCTGGTCGGCCTGCACCGTAAAGGCATACTTTGTATCATCGCTCACTATTCCTGTATAGGGCAGATAGGCGTAATAGGTTACTATTGCATCATTGTTTTTCCACAGGAGTTGTCTGCCCTGAATCGTCCAGCCATTGTCATATTTCACTTCCCGGTTCGTGCAGTTGTAGCGTTCGTCGCTGTTGGTGCCTTCCGTTGTCAGGTAAAGTCCGAAACTGCTTCCGGTCAGGTTATCGTTGTCATAACCGGCACGGGTGGCCATCGGGCCTACGTTCACATTCAGTCCGATAGGCGTGTCGGCATAGTCGGGCGTGTTGAGCACGTCGCTGTCGTTGGAGCAGGCTGCCAAAAGGGTGGCCAGCGCTGCTGTTGCCAAAATGTTTGCTTTTTTCATTTGAACTATTTTCTGTTAAGTTGTTAATTATTTATCTTTCAAAGATTCCTTTTTCGGATGAAACCGGAATCCCGTCCGACGGTTTATTATTTTTCCTCCAATGTCGGCAGCGCTCCGTTGAGTACGTACTTCCAGCTTTCAGAATTCAATGCGGTGTTCATGGCATCCACAGCCGTCTGCCAAGTAGTCGGGCCGTCCACCTGAGTGGTTTCGCCAGTGCCCGCCTGATTATAGCCTATGCCTTGTTCCTGACCGTTGTCTCCCCAGTAGCAGGCGGTGATGATACCGCCACCAAACATGGAGTCCTTGAAGTTCTGTCCCGCCACGCCGCCTGTGGCTCCGTCCGGGCCGCTGACAGTCCCATTGGCATGGTAGCAGGCGGTCAGGGTGCCATTAAAGTTGTCTCCCGTTACGCCGCCTACACAACAAGAGCCGGTTCCAGTGCCTGTACCGGTCACGTTGCCCGTGGCATAGCAGGCGGTGAGAATGCTGCCGGTTCCGTTAAGTCCCACCACGCCGCCAGCGAAGGTGTTGATTGTGGAGGCTCTTTCAAAGGTCACGTTTCCTGTGGCATAGCAGGCTGTCAGGGTGGCACTATTATCCGTTTTACCTGCCACGCCGCCGACTTCGCCCGTTCCCTTCACTGTGGCCGAGGAGCCGCATAGGGTGATGGAACCGCCAAATTGCTGGCCCACCACGCCGCCTGCGGTATGGCGACTGCTGACACTGCCCGACACCGAGCAGTTTTCAATGTTGCCATCGCTATTACCCGCTACGCCGCCAACACAGCCATACTGGTTATCGCTTTCTATCTGTACGTCCTTCAGCACCACATTCTTCACCGTGCCGCCGGAGCCGATGCGTCCGAACAGGCCCGCATATTCGTTACTTCCCGTAACGGTCAGCCCCGTGATGGTATAGTTGCCACCGTCGAAGGTGCCGGTGTATCGGTTATAGTAGTCTCCTATCGGCGTCCAGTCGATGTCCGAGAGGTCGATGTCATTGTCGAGGATGATGTTGATGTCGGTATCACCGCTGTTCACCACATCTGCCGCTACCTTCAGTCCTTCACCGCTGTAAATGGTGATGGTTTTGGTATTGGAATCGTATGAGTAGGCTTCGTTCGCTTCTGCGCCATCAATGGAAGTACCGTTTTCCCAGTCCGACACGTTGATGCCCGCATCGTCCAGTTCGATCCTGTCGCGTCCCAGCACAAGGTTCACCGTAGTGTATCTGCCCGGTTGCAGGTCGATGTCCGCAGAGTGGGTATAGGTATATACCTTGCCGTTCTCCAGCGTGACGTTGATGGTGCGGAAACCGCTCTGCCCGGGAATCATGATGCCGGCAAAGCTGGCGGATGTGCCCGTGAAGGGAATCACCACAAGGTTTTGACCGGTGGCCGGGGTTACCTCGACAGGATTCTCTAAATAATTCACGGTGGCTTCGGTGCATGCGGTTGCCGTTACCGAAGCCACTTCGGGTGCGGTTGTCCACTCGTTGCGGAACGAAAGGTTTACCACGAGCTTGGCCATTACATGCTCAAACTCCAGCTTCACGGCAGAACCGGTGGGCTTGGCCGTGGTCCTCGCCACCAGCAGGTCGCTCGCGGTCTGGTTATTGAAGTCCAGCGTATAGGGGTCGGCATCGTAATCGGTAGCTCCGTTGCGCTCGGGATAGATGCCGAGGAAATAGTGGTCGGACGTATTGTCGGCCCAAAGCATCTGCGGCTCGGCGGTCCATGTGCCGTCGCCGCCTAATGTATTGATGGAGTTGTCCACCACAAGCCGCTGCATGTTGTTGTCGGCTCCCAGCCAGGCATAGACACTGATCCGGTCATTCGTCTCGAAGGTGGTCGAGTTGCCGCTATGGGCCACACGGGTCATGGCTCCCACGGATGCCGTTACCCTTATCTGTCCAAGGTCTTGCGGTGGCAGTACATCGCTGTCGGTGCTGCACGCAGCCAACAGGATAGCGGTTGTTGCCAATAATAGATTCTTTATATTCATACGTTTGCTGTTTTAATCAGTTATAAATATATAGTCAGCACAGCGGTTTACGCACCCGGAAAAAATATGTTACCGCCATAGTCGCCTTCGAGCGGAGCCCAGTCGGTGATGGTGATGTCATTGTCTAAGGTGATTTCGTCACGTCCCAATGTCAGGTTGACGGTGGTGTACTTGCCTGTTTCCAACGGGATGGAAACCCCTACGTTATAGACGTATGGCTCGTCAATGTCTTTTACCTTGATCTGTATTTCAATTAAATTGCTGTTAGGAATCATGATACCGGCATAGCTGCAAGCGTAGTTGGCTGCCGGTGTTTCCAAAGCCGGGATGTCTATCGCCTTATTGTCGCCCTGTGGCGTAATCTCTCCGGAGAGGAGATTGACGCTTGCCTCCGCCTTTGCAATGGCTCTGACCGATTCCACGACCGGTGTTCCGGACCACTGGCTGCGGAAATTCAGGTTGATGACTAATTTCGACATCAGGTGGCTGAAGGTCAGCGCCACGGGCGTGTTCGTGGGCGTTATGCCCTTGTTCTCAGTGCCGGCATTCATGGCATAAAGAAGGTCGCTTGCCTCCTGGTCTTCAGGGGTCAGTACATAGTTCATGGCTTTCAGGTCGCTTACCTCCTGCACCGGATAAATGCCCAGAAAGTAATGCGCCGAACTGCTGTTTGCCCACAGCATTTGCTGGCTGGCCGTCCATGTGCCGTCGTCGCCTAAGGTGTTGACGGAATTGTCCACCACAAGCTGCTGTGCATCGTCGGCTGCACCCAACCAGGCATAGACGCTGATACGGTCGCCCGTCTCGAAAGCCGATTCGTCGCCGTCGGTTGTCACACGGGTCATCTGCCCGATGGAAGCATCCACCCGGATCTCTTTTGCCGGAGCATAGCCGGGTTCATGGTCGTTCGTGCATGCCGCCAGTACAAGGAGTGCGGCTGCAACGGATAACATGCTCTTCATCATAACTCTATCTCTATTTTATTTGTTAATTATATTCCGGGATTAAAGATGTCATCACTCGTAATCCAGCCTTCGCCCCAGGGGTTAATGTCGGTGGCGGTGATATACATGTAGGGCTGCATTCTGTCGTATTCCAATGCCAGCTCGTAGCGTTTTCCGGCAAGCATCAGGGGAGCTTCTGCCGTGTATTCATGACGGGAGCCGTCGGCAAAGGTCATGACCATGTAGAGCAGCGTGCAGGCTTCACCTTGTGCCGTCGGCATCAGGCGGGCATCGGTAGAGAGCGTCCCCCCGTCGGCAACGGCTTGCGGCAGGAGCGCATCTGTCTTTTCGGCGGAAGGTACGACGTAGCTGTTGTCATCGCCGCGCCGCGCCGGATAAAGGCAGGTGGCGGCATTGCGTACCGTGACGGCAAGCGACGCTCCTTCGGGCACGCCGTTGATACGGACAGCAAGCTCTGCCAGCAACGGAGCGACACGGATGACGGAACGGAGATTGATTCTGGTGTCGGTCACGCTTGCCACGGCCACGCCACCGACGGCGTGTGCGGGCGAAGCCGACGGGTCGGCAAGCGAAACGCGCAGCATGTCGGCTGTCCGTGTACCGTTCTCATAATCATACCGAAACGGCTCTGTCAGGCCGCAGACGCCTACAAGCGTATAGTCGCCCTCCGGCAGGCTGAACAGGCCGGATGCCAGTTCTCGCGGAGAGGAAAACTCGTGCGCTTCCACTTCATGCCCCTCCGCATCGTATATCCACAGGTTTACCGGACTTGTGATGTCGGTCGGCTCGATGCCTTCAAGCCATTCCATGCCGACGGCAAGTCCGTGCCTGTCATTTTCGTGTATATCCTTGTCGCAGGCCGTAAATGTTGCGCTGAACAGGGCGCATATCGTTATATACAAGTAGAATCGGGTCGTTTTCATTTGCTTACCTCCTTTCTTTCCTTGTCTGTCACTTCGGCACGGCGGGCTTTCTCCGCATCCTTCTCGTTCACGTCGCTGCCACGCCCTACGGCTGTAATGCGTCCGGCTGCGATGCCACGACTTTCAAGCCACAGCTTGACTGCTTCGGCACGACGGATGGAATAGCGTTCGTTTACGCTCCGGCTGCCACGGGTGTCGCACCAGCCCGTCACGACTATGTGCATGTCGGGATGTTCTTTCAGTATGCCGAGTATCGTTTCAAGCTTGGATGTCTCGGACGGACGAAGCGAAGTGCTGTTGAAATCGAAATAGACAGTCGGGAATTCAAAATCGGTTTCAGTTGAATTGTCTGCTGCCGTGACAACAGTTTTCTGTGCCGTACTGTCCGTGACGGTCTGTTCCGGTATTTCCGCCGGGGCTGTTTCTACGGCATTGTCCCTCTCATCCTGCGGCTGACCGGTAGATGCCGGGTAAGCAATGCCGTGGTCTGCTTTCTTTCCGCTTTTCTTGCCGAACACGAAACTGACACGTATGCCGCTTTCCCATATATAGTTGGCTTTGTGCCCGCTCTTGGGAAGTCCGTCCATGCCGTCGCCCGTAAGGTAAGTGACACCGCTGTAAATGCCGACACCTATACCGCAGGCAAAACGGTATCCTGCCTGAATGTTTCCGCCTGCACCTAGATGCCATTCCGTATTTTCCTTGCATACTTCTTTTCCGCCGTCAAGGGTGGACAGGGAGGCTTTCGTGCCAACGGCTGCCAGCAGGGGCGACACCTCCACGCTCCACCGGCTTTGACGGGTGGACGGGAAAAAACCAAGCACATCGGCATTGAGCTGCAAACCGTAGCGTTGCGTCGTCACACTGCTTTTCAGACCGGCGTAGTCCCAGCCTTCCATTCCGAGTACCGGAGCATGATAACGGACACCGTCCGAACCAAGCCAGTAATTGCCGGAGATACAGCAATCTCTCTGGCTCATGCTCATTTTCCCGAAAACAGCCAGAGCCTCCAAAGAAAGTACAGGATTGAAACGGTAGCCTCCATAAACTCCGCCGCTGAATCCCGCACGGGTCTTGTCGAAACCGAAACTGCTGAACTGGCTCACACCGAAGGGTACGCCACCTTGCAGACCCACATACCAGCCGGGAAATTTGGTATTTTCAGAAGCATCCTGGGCCATGAGCGGAGCTGCACAGAGCAGGATGCAGAGTAATAGAATATAGTTCTTTTTTTTCATATTATAGGTCATTATCACTTGATGCTGCTTAAATGGAAGAACCGATTTTCTTCTCCTCGATTCCGTCGCATTTCAGTTCTTCTTCAAACTCCGAACGGGCACGTGACTCGTAACGGAAAAAATTATTATAGTACGTGTTCCAGTATTGCTCCACCAGTTGCAGCCGGTAAAGGCTGGCTGCGGATAAAGAATCGAATTTCCTACAGATCAGGACACGTATGTTCCCATCGAGAAGAATCCTTTTTTGATGTTCTCCCTCAGTGGTAAGCTGAAACTGGTAACGGGTGGAATGGCAGCGGCGGCTGACAACCACGTAATAAGGACGCGCGTCGGCAAATATCCCTCTGCCTTTCTGTATCTGACTGCAAATCCTCTTTGCCCGGTCAGTAGTCATTTCGCGGGGACGATACCAGAGATATTCACACCGTTCATGTTCATCTCCCCGGATTGCCGGATGAAAACGGCATACTGTCTTTGTCAGACTGAAAATAATCAACGCCACACCATATAAGAGGATACAGACCTCTTTGTTTTGCCATAGGGACCAGAGCAGGGTTACCGAACAGACCGGATAGGCCAAAAGGTACAGGCTTTCCGGATACATTTCTTTCAGACCGACATGTCCGGTGTATTCATAATCAAAACGTTTTCTATAAACCCGTATATAATCGTAAACGAGAAAGGTGTATGCCAGCAAATTATAGGAAAGTACCGTAAAACGGTATATGGAAGAATCCAATAGACCGGCAACGTATGGCAACCATAGAAGAGGTATCAGGCATAGAGCCGCTGTAACTTTCCACATGCTGAATCCGGTAAGGCGGTCGGCATATTCAAACGGATCGTTGTATTCCTGACGCATGAACAGGATACAGGATACCTGACAGGCAGGAAGCACAAGTGACATACTGTCGAACCACTGTCCGGGAGTTACCGTTTGGGACAGGTTCTTGTCCAGCAAGGTAAGCAGTGACATTGCTCCCACAAACAGGACAAGGAGGGAGAAGATTATTTGCATTCCGCGTCCGGGATAGTCGTAGCGGAACGGACGTTCCAGGTAGTCCACATCAGGGCGCATCCAACGGGGCATCCATGAAGTATTGCTGTAATCGAGCGTAAACGGAAACGCTGCCAGTCCGCCCAGCAACAGGAATATACTTGCTATAATGGTTATTTCGGTATTCATACGACTTTTGTTTTAATGGGTTAAACGGGGCATACGAATACGGAAAAGGGCGGAAAGCTCCCGTAAAAAGGAGTTCCCACCCTTGCATGTATTGATGATAATAAGTATATTAACGCGCGAAGATACGCCGGTCGCAATGTGTGTGTGTGTGTGTGTGTGTGTGTGTGTTTACACAAATCTCACACATATCCAAATTTACAAGACACTTTTTTGAATACAGGTATATGCACGATGCAGCGGACAACGGAATGTTGCCTGAACAGATTGCCATATTTCCTGAAATGTGCTGTAAATCAAAATACATTGTCATTCAATTATTAAGAAGCTGTTTTGAATTTCTCCAAAAAGTTTTTCTTGGCTTGATGTATCCGTTTTCGTGTGTGCTTTGGGCGATTTTTTGGTCCTTTTCGCTCCTGTTCTTCGTCAGATAGCCCGCTATCTTCCTCATCACAGAAGCGGAAATGCCTCAAAAACTCATTCCAAATCATCGCACGATAAATTCAAAACAGCTTCTAAATTCCGCTTGCAAAGTTAGCGGATTTTATGGAAAGTGAGAGGACAATCTTAGAAAATTTGAAGGACAATTCAAGGAAAAATGCTCATAATGAGGGACAATTCAGGGAATTTCCTTAAATTGTCCTTCTGTGTTCTTGTCCTGCATCCCGGATTTCAGGTTTCGGCTGTAAGTCCTTACATTGGAAAAACCGCAATGTGTAGCAATTTCTTCACGGCTTGCCGAAGGGTGTTCTTCCCGGTATCGGACAGCGGCCTCAATCCTGAGCCGTTTCAGTTCCTTATAAAAGGAACCGAAACGTTCTTTCATGACAATGGATACATATTTCCGGTTGCTCTTTACCGCATCTGCCAGTTCGCCGATTTTCAGGTTCGGATTCAGGTAAAGCCTGTCCTCGGTCAATGCTGCCCGTATTTTCGCTTCCAGTTCATCCTTGGCATCAACAGACAGCAGGCTGCTGCCGCTTTCCCGGTCGGACAGTACCGTTTCTATTTTTTGGCCGCTATTTCAAGAAACATACAGGCAAGTCCCCTCTTCAATACCGAAACCGGTCTTAAAACAAAAAAAGCTGCCTTCAATAAAGAAAGCAGCTTTTTTCTGTTTATATAGGATGAATCAATTATTCAGCCAATTTATTGTCTGAACCCAGCACGTTAATAATTTTGTGCTTGTACAGTTTTTCCATATTGTCACGAGCCGGACCTAAGTACTTACGCGGGTCGAATTCTGCCGGTTTTTCAGCAAAAGTCTGACGGATAGCAGCAGTCATAGCCAAACGAGAGTCTGAGTCAATGTTGATTTTGCAAACAGCAGACTTGGCAGCCTTGCGCAATTCTTCTTCAGGGATACCGATAGCAGCCTTCAATGCACCACCATACTTGTTGATTGTTTCAACTTCTTCCTGAGGAACTGATGAAGAACCATGAAGAACGATGGGGAATCCCGGAAGTTTTTCCATTACAGCATCCAATACTTCGAATGCCAAAGGAGGAGGAACCATACGACCTGTAGCAGGATCTATGTGGCACTGTTCCGGAGTAAATTTGTATGCACCGTGAGAAGTACCGATAGAGATAGCCAATGAGTCGCAACCTGTACGAGTAGCAAAATCAATTACTTCTTCAGGGTCAGTATAAGTATGATGATCAGAAGAAACTTCATCTTCCACACCGGCCAATACACCCAATTCACCTTCTACAGTTACATCAAACTGATGAGCGTAGTCAACAACCTTCTTAGTCAAAGCAACGTTTTCTTCGTAAGGCAGGTGAGAACCGTCGATCATTACAGAAGAGAAACCTGAGTCGATACAGCTCTTGCAAGTTTCGAAAGTATCTCCGTGGTCAAGGTGAAGAACGATTTCAGGTTTTGCACAACCTAATTCTTTTGCATATTCTACAGCACCCTGAGCCATGTAACGCAACAAAGTAGCGTTAGCATACTGACGAGCACCTTTTGAAACCTGCAAAATAACCGGAGATTTTGTTTCTACTGCAGCTTTGATGATAGCCTGCATCTGTTCCATATTGTTGAAGTTGAATGCAGGAATTGCATATCCACCTTTGATAGCCTTAGCAAACATATCTCTAGTGTTTACCAGACCTAAATCTTTGTAATTAACCATTGTTCTAATATTTATAATTGTTAGTGAATTAATTCCATTGCAAATGTAAAAAGAAATGTGGCAAATCCACCACATTCTTCCCGAAAAAACAATCCATGTTAAGGTGTTTTATTAAAATTCACACGTTTTTTTTAAGAATCAGCAAGGATGCAAAGTGAAGGTAGCAAAAACAACAAACGGCTGACAACCAAACACCCTGCCCCCCTTTGAAGAATAAAAAACAAAGAAAGCATTGTTTATTTCCGGTTTTCATCTCCTCAATCAAGAAATCTGCGAATTCTCTCGTGAAAAAACATCCAAAACTTTTTCTATTTCAAAGAAAAGCCGTATCTTTGCAACCCGAAACAAACCATTACACAACAATGTCCGAAAAGAGAATCGGATGTTACCAACAAAACATTGAATAATAACAATAAAAAGTATATACTGAAATGAAAAAAGGCATTCATCCTGAAAACTACCGTCCGGTAGTATTTAAAGACATGTCAAATGGCGACATGTTCTTGTCACGTTCAACTTGTGCAACCAAAGACACAATCGAATTCGAAGGCGAAACTTATCCTTTGGTAAAGTTGGAAATCTCCAGTTCTTCTCACCCGTTCTATACAGGTAAATCAAAATTGGTTGATACCGCAGGACGTGTAGACAAGTTCATGAGCCGTTACAACCGCATTAAGAAATAAAAATTTCGTATTTTGTTCCATAACAAGACCGGGCATCCTGCATTCCAGCAACGATGTCCGGTCTTGTTTTATTTATCCATTGTCCTTTTCCCGGATTTCCACGCGGCGGATTTTCCCGCTGATAGTCTTAGGCAATTCTTCGACAAATTCTATCACACGCGGATATTTATAAGGAGCGGTTACCCGCTTCACATGATCCTGAAGTTCCTTTATCAAGTCGGGACCGGCTTTTGCCTTATAATCTTTTGCCAATACAATGGTAGCCTTCACCACCTGACCGCGGATTTCATCAGGCACTCCCGTTATGGCACACTCTACTACGGCTGGATGGGTCATCAGGGCACTTTCCACTTCGAACGGACCAATGCGATAACCTGAACTCTTGATGACATCATCGGCACGTCCTACAAACCAATAGTAACCATCTTCGTCACGCCAAGCCACATCACCGGTGTAATATACTCCATCGTGCCAAGCCTCACGGGTCAGTTCGGGCGCACGATAATATTCCTTAAACAACCCCAGCGGTTTGCCTTTGTCGGTACGTATCACAATTTGTCCTTGTTCGCCATCCTCGGCAGAGCGGCCGTCAGGCTTCAACAGGTCTATCTGATATTGAGGATTAGGCACGCCCATGCTTCCCGGCTTGGGTTCCATCCACGGGAAAGTGGCAAGTGTCAAGGTAGTTTCGGTCTGTCCAAATCCTTCCATCAAACGGATGCCCGTTATCTTCAGGAAGGTTTCGTAAACCGAATAGTTCAACGCCTCACCCGCCGTGGTACAATACTCCAATGAAGACAAGTCGTATTTGCTCAAGTCCTCACGGATAAGGAAGCGGTAAATGGTGGGAGGTGCACAAAGTGAAGTGATGTGATAATCGTGAATCTTCTTCAGAATATCAGAAGGTGTAAACTTCTCGTGGTCGTAGACGAAAATGTTAGCTCCTGCTATCATCTGCCCATACAGTTTTCCCCATACAGCCTTGCCCCAGCCTGTATCGGCAATGGTAAAATGCAGGCTGTCTTCGTGCAGGTTATGCCAGAAGCTCGCCGTAGTGATATGTCCCAAAGGATAGGTGAAATCGTGTGCCACCATCTTCGGTTCGCCGGTAGTGCCCGAGGTGAAGTACATCAACATGATGTCATCGTTGGTGTTTACATTCGCGGGACGTGTGAAAGGTGCAGCATTTTCGATGCCTTTATGAAAATCCTCAAATCCTTCGGGATACTCAGGACCTACGCTGACCAGCTTTTCTACGCTGGGTGACTGAGGCATTGCATCTACGATATGTTTCAGAATCACTCCTTCACCCGCAGCTACAATCATCTTGATAGTAGCAGCCTGACACCGATAGACAATGTCTTTCTTCGTCAGCAGGTGGGTAGCGGGGATCGCCACAGCTCCTATCTTGTGCAAAGCGATAATCGAAAACCAGAACTCATAGCGGCGTTTCAATATCAACATCACTTTGTCGCCCTTGCCTATTCCCAGACTCTGGAAATAAGAAGCGGTCATATCGGTATATTTCTTCAAATCGGCGTAAGTGAACTGGATACATTCGCCTTTGTCATTGGTCCACAACAGTGCATTCTTTTCCGGACGTTCTGCTGCCCAAGCATCCACGATGTCGTACCCGAAATTGAAATTCTCAGGCACATTTACTCTAAAATTCTTGATGAAATCCTCTTGCGAGGAGAAAGTTGTCTGACTTACAAATCTTTCTAACATACGTGTTTCGTTTTTTTCACCACAAAGAACACAGAGGCATACGGAGGAAAATTTAAAACCTCTGTGATACCCTGTGTCCCCTGTGGTGAATTTCCATTATATAAACCAATTTTATTGCATCACTACCGCAAGGAACTTCACGGTTTTTCCATCAAGCGCCAACATGCCATGCGGCTTGCTTGAATCGAAATACAGGCTGTCACCCGGATTCAGTATCAGTTCTTTCCCATTGATGTTCAATAACAGGCGGCCTTCTATTACTAAGTTGAACTCTTGTCCTTCGTGTGTGTTAAAGTATACGGCAGTACCTTCGGGTTTAGGTTCTACCGTCACAATAAACGGGTCGGCTATCCTGTCCTTAAATCCCGAAGCGAGTGATTCATACTTATAAGCCTTGGTACGTTCTACCGAAACTCCTGTCCCTTTACGGGTAAGGAAATACGATTTCATCTTCGGCTCCTCACCAAACATCAGTTCATCTAGCGTAATGCCATATTTGTGGGCGATGCGTTGCAAAAGACTGACCGAGAGGTCGCTTTCTCCTGATTCAAGGGCACGGTATTCTTCAGCTGTCAGTTTACAGTCCGATGCCACTTCTTCCACGCTTAGCTCCAATGCGTCGCGCAATCCCCGCAAACGCTCGGCAATTTGTTTTATCTGTTCATCCATATCTATAATTCTGTTAGTTCTTGCCAAAATTACGAAAGATTTTGATAAGGAACGGCAGAAAATTGGAAAAATTATAAAAATAGTACGTCTTCAAGTCAAAAAGGCCTCTTACTCATTTCATTAGACAAAATGAGACACAATAACGGACAAAGTGAAAGCGACAAGTAACTCTTAGCACTTTGTCTGATCTAAAGAATCAATAACTTTGCAAAAAATTAATATCTTATAACAATGTAGGCTTATGAATTTACGACTTCTTTTTTTATTGGCAACATGCTTTATGTTATCAACTGTACACGACATACAAGCACAAGTAGAACGAAACGCCATTTATAAAATAGGTATAGGGCACTTTAATTACACTCCGAAAGGAGAAAATGACAATGCCGGCAAAGTATTGAAAAATATCACTTCATCAATTATAAAAGGGAAAAATACCACCCAGCTGTCCGATTATGCCGATGATGTAAGGGCAAGTATCGCCAAAGGATTCGGGAATGTAGTCAGACTGCAGGTGATAGACGGGAAAACATTTCAAAACGAAAAACTTCAAGACAAAAATCTTCTTTACACAGACGGAACCATTGTCAGCATCAGTGCTACATCCAACGGTCCTTCGCTTAAAGAACGGAAAAGGCTGAAAAATTCAGCGTTTACACCTTATTCGAATGTGGAAGCCAACATAAGCGTAACCGTTAATGTAAAGAATGCATATACCGGTGTGATGGAAGACAGCCGTACTTTCAATGCCAGTGGTTCTGATACAGCCAGCGAAGACAAGGCGGTGACGGCAGCACTCAGTAACCTTTCCGGAATCATTGCCGGTTATTTCAATGCCAGGTATCCCGTCAATGCCACTATCATAGAGCGGGGTGAAATAAAAAAAGAAAAACAAAAAACGGTATACATTGATTTAGGCACTTCGCTGAGTGCTTACAAAGGCCGATTTCAATCCGTGCCTCTTTCCCGGCAATCTCCTTTACCGAATAGACA
>OLYK01000049.1_pt1 | contig 22999 bp, 26 predicted proteins | sample 1673651 | NCBI WGS metagenome assembly OLYK01 (sample SAMEA103958118, study PRJEB25191) | human gut metagenome | reverse complement strand
GTCTGTATCATGGCTTACTTAACTTTTTCGATGATTTCAACTAATCTCCAACGCTTGGTCTTAGACAGAGGACGGGTCTCCATGAGGCGCACTTTGTCGCCTACGCTGCACTCGTTGTTCTCGTCATGGGCGTGGAACTTCTTGGTCTTGTTGACGAACTTGCCGTAGATGGGGTGCTTCTCCTTCCATTTCACCGTAACGGTGATCGACTTGTCGCCCTTGTTGCTCGACACGATGCCGATGCGCTCTTTGCGCAGGTTTCTTTTTTCTTCCATAACAGGTTGAATAAAAGGTAAGGGTAATTACGGTTAATTTGGGGGATTATTTTCCGGCGAGCTCGCGGGCGCGAAGCTCGGTCTTCACTCGTGCAATCATCTTGCGGTCAGCAGTGATTTTCGCGGGGCTGTCGAGGGGGGAGACGGCGTGGTTGGCCTTCATCTGAAGGTAATCCTTCTCCATCTGTGCCAGACGCTCGCGAAGATCGGCCGTAGAGAGCTCTTTGATTTCTTCTTTCTTCATAGCTTTCTTTTTCGGGCTTTGGGTAGTTTGACTTAGGGATGATTAGAGGGTGAGGGTGGGATCGTAATCGCGGCTTACGACAAACTTGGTTGTCACGGGAAGCTTCTGGGCTCCGAGACGGAGGGCTTCCTTTGCCACGTCGAAGGGAACACCGTCGATCTCGATGATCATGCGGCCGGGGGTGACGGAAGCCACGAACCCTTCGGGGTTACCTTTACCTTTACCCATACGTACGTCAAGAGGCTTCTTGGTGATGGGCTTGTCGGGGAAGATGCGGATCCAGAGCTGTCCCTGGCGCTGCATATAACGTGTCACAGCGATACGAGCTGCCTCGATCTGGCGTCCGGTGATCCATTTGGCCTCGAGGGTCTTGATTCCGAACGAACCGAAAGCGAGCTGATTGCCACGCTGGGCGTTACCCTTGGCGCGGCCTTTCTGTACTCTGCGAAATTTAGTTTTTTTCGGTTGTAACATTTTTGATAGATGTTAGTTGGTGGTCTCCCTCCTTGGGCGCCCGTGGCGGAGGCTTGACGATCCGTCCGCCACGCGGCGCTTTATGGTATGTCAGCGGGATTCCGGCCTTTGAGGAAGGGGGCGGCCGGCCCTGCGGGCACTCCTCGGGAGAGTCGCCGGGTTGTCAGGTGAGAGATTAACGGCCGTTGTTGGAGGAGGCGTTGCGGGGTTTGCGGAAGCCGCCGCGGCGCTGATTGCCACGGTCGCCGCCCTGGGGACGGCCTTCCTTGCCGGTGGTGGCGAAGTTGGGGGCGAGATCGCGCTTGCCGTAAACCTCACCACGGCAGATCCAAACCTTCACACCGATCACACCGACCTTGGTGTGTGCCTCAACCAGAGCGTAGTCGATGTCGGCACGGAGGGTGTGGAGCGGGGTGCGGCCTTCCTTGAACATTTCAGAGCGGGCCATTTCGGCGCCGTTCAGACGGCCCGAAACCTGTACCTTGATGCCTTCGGCGCCGGAACGCATAGTGGCTGCGATAGCCATCTTGACAGCGCGGCGGTAGGCGATTTTGCCTTCGATCTGACGGGCGATTGTGGAAGCCACGATCTGAGCGTCGAGTTCGGGGCGCTTTACCTCGAAGATGTTGATCTGAACATCCTTGTCGGTTATCTTCTTGAGCTCTTCCTTCAGCTTGTCAACCTCTGAGCCACCCTTGCCGATGATCAGACCGGGACGGGAGGTGCAGACGGTGATGGTGATGAGCTTGAGGGTGCGCTCGATGACAATGCGTGAAACGCTCGACTTGGCCAGACGGACGTTGAGATACTTACGGAGCTTAGAGTCTTCCAGAAGGGTGTCGCCGTACTTTTTGCCGCCGAACCAGTTGGAGTCCCAGCCACGGATCACGCCGAGGCGGTTGCTGATTGGATTTACTTTCTGTCCCATAGGTTAGTCTTTGTCCTTGATGGTTACGTCTTTGTCGATTGTGTCAACCACCAGAGTGACGTGGTTGGCACGTTTGCGGATACGGTAGCCACGGCCCTGGGGAGCTGTGCGCAGACGCTTCAGCATAGGAGCCGGGTTAACGAAGATTGTGGAAATATAGAGTTCGCCGCTTTCAGCCTTGCGGTCGTTTTTGGCCTCCCAGTTGGCGATTGCCGAGCGGAGGAGCTTCTCGAGACGAGCGGCAGCCTCCTTGTTGGAGAACTTGAGGATACCGAGGGCACGGAAGACTTCCTTGCCGCGGACCAGGTCAGCCACCAGGCGCATCTTGCGGGGCGACGAGGGGACGTTGGTCAGCTTGGCGAAGGCAACTTCCTTCTGGGCGTCCTTTCTTGCCTGAGCGGAGTTTCTTTTTCTTACACCCATTTTATTTGATGTTCGTTTTTTTAGGGGGAATTTTTACTTGAGCCTCTTGTCGGATGACAGGTCAGCTGTTAGTGAATTGAAGGTGGTTGAAGGGCCCTTGGCTTACTTCTTCTTGTTGCCGCCGTGGCCGCGGAAGTTGCGGGTGGGGGCGAACTCACCGAGCTTGTGGCCTACCATGTTCTCGGTCACATAGACCGGGATGAACTTGTTGCCGTTGTGGACGGCGAAGGTGTGGCCGACGAACTCGGGGGCAATCATCGAAGCGCGGCTCCAGGTCTTGATGACCGACTTCTTGCCGGAAGCTTCCATTGCGTTAACCTTCTTTTCGAGCTTGACGCTGATGAAGGGGCCTTTTTTAAGTGAACGACTCATTCTTTTGAGATCTGGTTAGAAGTTAGCTACGGGATTACTTTTTCCGTCTTTCGATGATGTACTTCGAAGAGAGCTTCTTCGGGGCGCGTGTCTTGAGACCCTTGGAGTAGAGGCCCTTGCGCGAACGGGGATGTCCACCGGAAGCGCGGCCCTCACCACCACCCATCGGGTGATCGACAGGGTTCATGACAACACCACGGTTGCGGGGACGACGACCCAGCCAGCGGCTGCGACCGGCCTTACCGGAACGCTCCAGGGAGTGCTCGGAGTTGCCGACAACGCCGATGGTCGCCTTGCAGGCGGCCAGGATCTTGCGGGTCTCACCCGAAGGAAGCTTCACGATCACATAGTCACCCTCGCGGGAAACGAGCTGTGCGAAAGTGCCGGCTGAACGGGCCATGAAGGCTCCCTGGCCGGGACGAAGCTCGATGTTGTGGATTACAGTACCGACGGGAATCTTGCTCAGGGGGAGTGCGTTGCCCACTTCGGGGGCGGCGTCAGCTCCGGAGACTACCGTCTGGCCAACTTCTAAGCCATTGGGTGCGATGATGTAGGCTTTTGCACCGTCGACGTAGTAGAGCAGGGCGATACGGGCCGAACGGTTGGGATCGTACTCGATGCTCTTTACGACTGCGGGCACACCGTCTTTGTTTCTCTTAAAGTCAATGATACGGTATTTGCGTTTGTGTCCACCGCCCAGGTAGCGATTGGTCAGGTGGCCTTCGGCGTTACGGCCGCCGGTGCTTTTTTTACCGACTGTAAGAGATTTTTCTGGCGTGGTAGCAGTGATCGCTCCTTTGAACACGCCAATAACTTTGTGTCTCTGCCCAGGTGTGGTGGGCTTGAATTTTCTTACTGCCATTTTCTGTTAGTAGATGAGTGTCTGATCGGGTATCCGGTGGGGCCGAAGTATGACTGAGGCGGCCAGGGGCCGTTCACCACTTGTCGGCCTTCATCGGCGGGGGCCAGGACCCGGGGGTCCGGCCTCCGGCCCGAAGGGACGTTTTAGATGTTGCTGTAGAAATCGATGGTCTGGCCTTCCTCAAGGGTGATGTAGGCCTTCTTCCATTCGTCGGTCTTTCCGCGCAGGAGGCCGCTCTTGGTGTAGCGGGCCTTGTTCTTGCCACGGACAACCTGGGTGTTGACTGCCGCAACCTTCACGCCGTAGAGTTTCTCAACGAGGTCCTTGATCTGGAACTTGTTGGCGTCGGGGGACACACGGAAAGTGTAGCAGTTGAGCTTGTCGGTCAGCCGGGTGGCTGATTCGGTCACAATGGGCTTGATTGAAATTTCCATTTTTATGTTCCTCCTGAAGGTTAGAGTTTGTTAACGATCTCAAGTCCGCTCTCGGTGATCACCATAGCCTTGTTGTTCATCACGGCGTAGGTGTTGAGGTCGGCGGCACGCATCACACGGGTTTCGGGGATGTTGCGGGCCGAGAGAGCCACATTGGCGTCGACAGCGGAGGTCACGAAGAGCACTCTCTTGTCGTCAACCTTGAGGCCTTTCTCGATTGCGAGGAATCCCTTGGTCTTGGGGGCTTCAAGGGTGAAGTCCTCCACGATGGTGATCTGGCCTTCCTTGGCCTTCAGCGACAGGGCTGAGCGGCGGGCGAGATTCTTGAGTTTCTTGTTGAGCTTGAAGCGGTAGTCGCGGGGACGGGGACCGAATACACGGCCACCGCCGACGAGCACGGGCGAGTTGATGTCACCGATACGGCTGCCGCCGCCGCCCTTCTGCTTGTGGAGCTTGCGGGTCGAACCGGAAACTTCGCTGCGCTCTTTGGACTTGTGGGTACCCTGGCGCTGGTTTGCCAGGAACTGCTTCACGTCGAGGTAGATGGCGTGTTCGTTAACGTCGATGGCGAACACCTCGTCGTTGAGGAGGGCCTTGCGGCCGGTGTCCTCACCTTTTATGTTGTAGATTGCGAGTTCCATTGACTATTTCTCTATCATTACGATTGAACCTTTACTTCCGGGAATCGAGCCCTTGATCATCATCACGTTGTGTTCGGGGATGATTTTGACCACCTTGAGGTTTTGAACGGTCACGCGCTCGTTACCGGTCTGGCCGGCCATGCGCATTCCCTTGAACACCTTCGCGGGGTAGGAGCAGGCACCCACCGAACCGGGGGCACGCAGACGGTTGTGCTGGCCGTGGGTAGCCTGGCCGACACCGCCGAAACCGTGGCGCTTTACAACGCCCTGGAAACCCTTACCTTTGGAGGTGCCGACGATGTCGACAAAATCATCCTCGGTGAAGAGGTCAACAGTAATGGTATCGCCGAGTTTGTACTCGCCGTTGAAACCCTTGAACTCGGCCAAGTGGCGCTTGGGGGTCACGCCGGCTTTCTTGAAGTGACCGAGTTCGGGCTGGGTGCAGTGCTTCTCCTTCTGCTCCTCGAATCCGAGCTGGAGGGCATCGTAGCCATCGGTCTCAACGGTTTTCACCTGGCAAACCACACAAGGACCTACTTCGATAACAGTGCACGGAAGATTCTTTCCGTCGGCACTGAAAACGGATGTCATTCCGATTTTCTTTCCTAATAATCCTGGCATTTCAGTTTTCTGTTTGTTGAGATAGTTTTCTTTCTGGGTTCAAATCCACGAGGTCATCAGACCTTGATTTCCACTTCCACACCTGAGGGAAGCTCGAGCTTCATCAGAGCGTCAACGGTCTTTGCGGTCGAGTTGTAGATGTCGATCAGACGCTTGAAAGAGGAGAGCTGGAACTGCTCGCGGCTCTTCTTGTTGACGAATGTGGAGCGGTTGACGGTGAAGATGCGCTTGTGGGTGGGCAGGGGTATGGGGCCCGAGATCACGGCGCCGGTGGCCTTTACGGTCTTTACGATCTTTTCGGCCGACTTGTCAACCAGGTTGTGGTCGTAAGATTTGAGTTTGATTCTGATTTTCTGGCTCATTGCTGAGTTTTTTGATTGGGTTTTGTTATATGGCCTCCCGAAGGGGAGGTTTGAGAGGGCGGGGAAGTCAAGAATCATTTGCTGCCTCCCCCGCCCTTGTTCTCGGTTGGGGTTATGCCGTTGGCCGGTGGATTATTTCACCAGGTCGACGCGGCCCTGGCACTCGGTGAGCACCTGCTTGGCGATCGACGAGGAAACCTCGGCGTAGTGGCTGAAGGTCATTGTGGAGGTCGCACGTCCGGAGGTTATGGTACGCAGGGCGGTCACATAGCCGAACATCTCGGCCAGAGGAGCCTGGGCCTTCACAACGCGGGCACCCGAGCGGGAGGTCTCCATACCCTCAACCTGGCCGCGGCGCTTGTTGAGGTCAGAGATGACGTCACCCATGGATTCCTCGGGAGTAACGACTTCAATCTTCATGATAGGCTCCATCAGGACGGGACCGGCCTTCTCGGAAGCCTTCTTGAAGGCCTGGATGGCGCAAAGCTCGAATGAGAGCTGGTCGGAGTCGACGGGGTGGAAGGAACCGTCGATGACGGTCACTTTCAGCTTCTCCACGGGATAGCCGGCGAGCACACCGTTCTTCATCGCGTTGGTGAAGCCCTTCTGGATAGCGGGGATGAACTCCTTGGGGATGTTACCACCCTTGACCTCATCGACAAACTGCAGGTTGCCTTCGAAGCCTTCGTCAACAGGCTCGACGCGGACGATGATGTCGGCGAACTTACCGCGACCACCGGTCTGCTTCTTGAACACTTCGCGAAGCTCAACGGGCTTGGTGATGGCTTCCTTGTAGGTAACCTGGGGACGGCCCTGGTTACATTCTACCTTGAACTCGCGCTTGAGACGGTCGATGATGATGTCGAGGTGAAGCTCGCCCATACCTGAGATGACGGTCTGGCCGGTCTCCTCGTTGGTCTCCACACGGAAGGTGGGGTCCTCCTCGGCGAGCTTCTGAAGGCCGACGCCGAGCTTGTCGAGGTCTTTCTGGGTCTTGGGCTCCACGGCGATACCGATCACGGGATCGGGGAACTCCATAGCTTCGAGCACGATGGGGTGGTTCTCGTCGCAGAGGGTGTCACCGGTGCGGATATCCTTGAAACCTACGCCTGCGCCGATATCGCCGCAGCCGATTTTCTCCATCGGGTTCTGCTTGTTGGAGTGCATCTGGAACAGACGCGAAACGCGCTCTTTCTTGTCGGAACGTGCGTTGAGGACATAAGATCCGGCAACGACATCACCCGAGTAGACGCGGAAGAAGGTCAGACGGCCCACATAGGGGTCAGTGGCGATCTTGAACGCCAGGGCGCACATAGGAGCCTCGGGAGAGGGCTCGCGGGTCTCGATCTTGTCGGGGTCGCCGGGGGCGGTACCTTCAACAGCGCCGGCATCGACGGGTGAGGGAAGGTAAGCGCAGACGGCGTTGAGCAGTGGCTGCACACCCTTGTTCTTGAAGGAGGAACCGCAGATCATCGGCACGATTTCCATCTTGAGGGTGGCGGTGCGGATAGCGCGGCGGATTTCATCCTCGGTGATGGTGGAGGGGTCGTCGAAATACTTCTCCATGAGGGCGTCGTCGCATTCGGCGATTTTCTCCAGCATCTTGTCGCGCCACTCCTCGGCCTCGGCCTGGAGGTTGGCGGGGATTTCCTCCTCGGTGTATTCGGCACCCATTGTCTCGTCATGCCAGTAGATGGCTTTCATTGTAACGAGGTCAACGAGTCCCTTGAAGGTCTCTTCGGCACCGATAGGAATCTGGATGGGACAGGGGTTTGCGCCCAGCACATCCTTGACCTGGCGGACTACTTCGAAGAAGTTGGCACCCGAGCGGTCCATCTTGTTGACGTAACCGATACGGGGAACGTTGTACTTGTCAGCCTGACGCCATACGGTCTCGGACTGGGGCTCAACACCGCCGACGGCACAGAAAGTGGCCACGGCACCGTCAAGCACACGGAGTGAACGTTCTACCTCGACGGTGAAGTCGACGTGCCCCGGGGTGTCAATGAGGTTGATTTTGTATTTGTCTCCGGCGTATTTCCAGAAAGTGGTGGTTGCGGCGGAGGTGATGGTGATTCCGCGCTCCTGCTCCTGTTCCATCCAGTCCATGGTAGCGGCTCCGTCATGAACCTCGCCGATTTTGTGGGTGAGGCCGGTGTAGAAGAGGATGCGCTCCGAGGTGGTGGTTTTACCGGCATCGATGTGGGCCATGATGCCGAGGTTGCGCGTAAATCTGAGATGTTCGTCTATTTTAGCCATTTTGGTTTTAATGGAATCTTAAGATCAATGAGAGATTGGGAGAATGAGAGGGATAGCGGCGAATCCGGCAGCGCGGAATCAGAAGCGGAAGTGGGCGAAGGCGCGGTTTGCCTCGGCCATCTTGTGCATGTCTTCCTTGCGCTTGAAGGCACCGCCCTGGTCGTTGAAAGCGTCCATGATCTCGGCGGCGAGCTTGTCGCTCATGGTCTTGCCGCCGCGCTTGCGGGCGTAGTTGATAAGGTTTTTCATTGATATGGATTCCTTGCGGTCGGGACGGATTTCGGTGGGGACCTGGAAGGTCGCGCCGCCGACGCGGCGGCTCTTCACCTCGACCTGGGGAGTCACGTTCTCGAGGGCTTTCTTCCAGATTTCGAGAGCGGTCTTCTCCTCGTTCTGCATCTTCGACTTGACGGTCTCGAGGGCCGAGTAGAAGATGGTGTAGGCGGTGTTCTTCTTTCCGTCGTACATCAGGTGGTTGACGAATTTCGATACCTTCACGTCATGGAAGACGGGATCTGGCAGTACGACGCGTTTCTTAGGCTTTGCTTTTCTCATTTGTTTAAGTAAGCGAATTGTTTTTGCTTTTTCGTGGCTGGTGTCTTCTTCAGCTCCGGGGCCTCTGCCCGGGGGCTTACTCAACCGTTGTCAGCTCGAGGAATCAAAAACAGGTTTGAAAAACTTTGGGTTGATTTCTCGCGGTGCTTTCAGTGACTTCACCGGTTTTCCTGGCGGGGAGCGTCATTTTTCATACGCCGCCCTTTTGGGAAAGGGCCGATTACTTCTTGGCAGCACCTGCCTTGGGACGCTTGGCTCCGTATTTGGAGCGACGCTGGGTACGATCCTTGACACCGGAGGTATCGAGGGTACCGCGGACGATGTGGTAGCGCACACCGGGGAGGTCCTTCACACGACCGCCGCGAACGAGCACGATCGAGTGCTCCTGGAGGTTGTGGCCTTCGCCGGGGATGTAGGAGTTGACCTCCTTGCCGTTGGTGAGGCGCACACGGGCAACCTTTCGCATAGCCGAGTTAGGCTTTTTGGGGGTGGTGGTGTAAACGCGCACGCAGACACCGCGACGCTGGGGACAGGAGTCCAGCGCGGGCGACTTGCTCTTGTCTACCAGAGTCTCGCGTCCTTTTCTTACTAATTGCTGAATAGTAGGCATCTTAGTTTTTTAGTCGGTTTTTAACTTTTGTTTATTCTTCGTTGTTGTAATTTCAGCGTCACATTGCTTCGTGGAGAAGGCGCGACTACGCACCTTGCGCACACTCCACACCCCTAACCATCAGGCAGTTACGGGGCACGACAGTGCGCGACGCTCCTAAAAGCGTTGCAAAATTACAACTTTTTCGGCTGATAACCAAACATTTCCGCGATTATTTTCGACAATATTTCTCAACGCGCCTGTAGGCAGCGCCGGAAGCCTCCTGCCATGGTGATTTCCGGAGCGGCGGCATAAAACATTTCGGGTCATTTCCACGTTATCTCATATACCACCCTCACAAAAGGCGGCAGACAACCCACTACGACACAAAACAAACCTACCAGTCATGAAATTGAAAAAAATCCTTCTTTTCCTGCTGCTTATAGCCGACACAGCCTTCAGCACACAGGCGTTCGACAAATACACCCTCGACCGCGAAGACCTCCCCCTCGCCGCCCGTGAATTTCTCGATGAATATTTTCCGAAAGCTAAAATCAGTATGATAAAAGTCGACAAGCATTTGCTTAAGAAAACCGACTATGACGTCAAGCTGGTGAACGGGAGCAAAATCGAGTTCAGCAACTCCGGGAAATGGACCTCGGTGGACTGCAAGGCCAAAGAGGTTCCCCAAAAGCTTCTGCTGAAGGCGATACGCAATTACATCGGCAAGAATTTCCCGCAGAATTTCGTGACATCAATAGAAAAGAAAGCGTCGGGATATGAAATCGGCCTTGACGACGGAACAGAACTGAAATTCAACCTGCTCGGAGGATTCAAATCAAAGAAAACCGAGGAGTAAGCTTTCACCTCCGATAACATCCGGCTCCGTTGTGACCATAGGAAAAATGGCCGTAACGGAGTTTTTTATGTGCAATTTAACCGTTATTTTGGAATTTTTACCTAATTTTGCAGCAGTATTGACATGATTCCCAATCATAACCCCATTCATTATCATTCAAACCTTAAAATGAAGAAATTTTTACTCGCAGCCTGCGTCGCGCTCACATCCTTGTTCGCGGCCAACCACACAAACGCCCAAGTCAAAGACATGCTCGGCATCGCCAACCATCTGGGCGTCAACCTCAATGTCGGGACCACCGGTATCGGAGTGGAAGCAGCCACCCCCATCACCCCCTTCGTCCAGGCCCGCCTGGGAATCTCTGTGATGCCCGGCATCAATTTCCACGTCGACTCGGAAGTGACCATCGACACCAACAACGCGCAACCCGGCGTTCCCGGCTCGATTGAGCGCGACATCCGTCTCGACGGCTCCCTCAAGCGCGTGCAGGGCTCTCTTATTTTCAACGTCTACCCCCTTGGCAACCGCTTCCCCCTCTTCATAGCAGTCGGCGGATATTTCGGTGGCCGCGACATGGTCAAAATCACCGGCAAGGTCGACGATTTCACTCCCGACATGTATAGCGCGGCATCGGTGGAAATCGGTGACTACAGGCTTCCCCTCGACCCGAACGGAAATGTCAGGGGCGCGTTGCGCGTAAATGCCTTCCGTCCTTACATCGGTATCGGCACCGGCCGTCCCTGCCCCGTCGGACGCATCAACTTCATGTGGGAACTCGGCGTTCAAATCCAAGGCAAGCCTTATGTCTGGGATGAAATCAACAAAACAAAGGTAGACTCCAAGTTTATGGAAGACAGCGACGACACTTTTCAGAAGGTGATGGACCACTTCACGGTTTACCCCGTCCTCAAGTTCACAATCTCGGGCCGAATCTTCTGATTCCAAAGAGGACATTTAATATAGCCACAGTATAATCCAGAGCAGGGATGCCGTCAGCCGGCATCCCTGATTGTTTTCCACACACAGGCGACCACCCCCAGCGGGGTGGATTATGGCATTTTTTGCCCAAAAATCGTTATTTTTCAAACAAAAGCTCAATTTAAGCCCGCTTTGCTTGCATTTGTCATCACAAAAACCTAATTTTGACGGCACATTACTTCCGTTTCACTAATCATAATAAACAGCTAATTTGTCATGAACCATCAATCAAGACTGCTGCCTGTGGCTCTGTTTTTCCTGACAGCCATAAAGGCCATGGGTGGCGACCCGCAGCTGGTGTTCGTGGACGGCAATGACGAAAACAACATCGTCAAGCTCGCCGATGTCAGCCGCATCACGTTCGGCTCTGATGGCCTGACCGTCACGACCGACACAGACACCCAGTTTCCATTCACATCGCTGAAAAGGATGGTGTTCGACCATGACGGCGTCTACACCCAGTCATCCGTAGCGGAGCCTACCGCCGACAATCGCCAGGGGAATATCCTGCTCGACGTTTCCGGCCAGACCCTTTCGGTCATTGGGCTGGAAGGGGAAAACACCTCCCTGGAAATCTACACCACCACAGGCCGCCTGGCCTCCGCCATCAAGGATTACCGGGGCGAGGCTGTCGACATCTCGGCTCTCCCCTCAGGAGTCTATATCGTAAGAACAAACCTTCACTCAGCTAAATTCATCAAGAAATGAGAAAACTTTTACTCGCTGCCATCATATCGTTCATCGCCACTCCGTTCTTCACAGCTTCGGCGCAGGATGAGAAACCCAACCGTATGATTCTCCACTACAAGAGCGGGGAGACACAGACATTCAACCTTACCGACCTGGACTATATGGAATTCGATCGGGTAGACACTCCCGACCCGCAACCGGCTGAGCCGAAAGTGGGAGACTATTTTTACAGCGACGGCACCTGGAGCGACGGAGGCCTTGTCAGCATCGACCCCAACGGCTGCAACGCAGTCTGGAGCGCGACCAAACCCGCGCCCATTGAGGGGAAGACTGTGGTCGGAATCGTGTTCAGCACCAACCCTGACCGCATAGCCGATGCAGACAAGGAAGCCGGATTCACCCACGGATATGTGATTGCCTGCAAGAATATCCAGGATCCCGGCAAATCCAATTTCGCCTCATATCCCGAGACCGTATGGTATGCCGGACAATACGCCAAGACCGACTGCATCAAGGTTAGCAAACTGGCCAAGAGCTGCTATTCCAACCTCAACGGCCGCGAGGAGACCACCACCCTTCTGGCCAACAACGATGAGCAATATTACAAGGAGGACCTGCCGATGTTCTACTACGGCACCAAGACATACCCCGTCGAGGCTCCGGCCAACACCAGCGGATGGTTCATCCCCTCCGTCGGCCAGATGTGGGACTGCATCGCCAACTTCTGCAGCGGCGAGGTTGCGACATTCCTCGCCGAGAACACCGAGTTGGGTTATGACTTCACTTACTACCTGAGCAAGCAGTGTGCCAACGACGTGCCTTTCGACAAGTTCATGGAGGTGTTCTCCCTCGTCCCCGAGGCAGACAAGGATGAGATGACCATCCCCGACGGCACCAATTACATGTCTATCGCCACCTCAAGCCGTTACGACGAGGAGTCACGCGTCATCTTCAACATCGGCATGAACGGCAACACCCTCATCGAAGGCATGGCCGGATGGTTTGACGAGGAAGCCCACGCCCGTCCCATATTGGCATTCTAAACAAGGGACTGCAAGAGACATCCTCTGACACATATGCAATTTTAACGCGCGGAGACCTTCGGGTTCCGCGCTTTTTTTGTTAACTTTGGGGCATGGAAGAAAACTACATCGTCTCGGCCCGCAAATACCGCCCGTCGACATTCTCGTCGGTGGTCGGGCAGAAAGCCCTGACTGCGACCTTGCGCAACGCCATACAGACCAACCGTCTGGCCCACGCCTACCTCTTCTGCGGCTCGCGAGGGGTCGGCAAGACCACCTGCGCCCGCATTTTCGCGAAAACCATAAATTGCGCCAACCCGACGGCGGAGGGTGACCCCTGCAACGAATGCCCATCCTGCAAGGCATTCAACGAAAACCGTTCGCTCAACATCATCGAGCTTGACGCCGCATCGAACAACTCGGTCGACGACATCAGAAACCTGACCGACCAGGTGCAGATTCCGCCGGTCGACGGCCGTTACAGGGTGTTCATCGTCGATGAGGTCCATATGCTCTCCCAGCAGGCGTTCAACGCGTTCCTCAAGACCCTTGAGGAACCACCCGCCCACGCGATTTTCATCCTCGCCACGACCGAGAAACACAAAATCATCCCCACAATCCTGTCGAGATGCCAGATTTACGACTTCAAGCGTATCACCATCTCGGACATCATCGACCATCTCGAATATGTGGCCAAAAGCGAGGGGATGACCGCCGAACGTCCGGCCCTCGGGGTCATCGCCCGCAAGGCTGACGGGGCGATGCGCGACGCCCTTTCGATATTCGACCAGGTCGCCGCCTCATCGAGAGGGACAATCACCTACCAGTCGGCGATCGACAACCTCAACATACTCGACGAACGGTATTACACCCGGCTTGTCGAGGCGTTCCGCGACGGCAATGTCCCGGCCGCCCTCCTAATATATAAGGAGATACGCGACCGAGGATTCGACTCCTACTTCTTCCTCGGCGGACTGGCCGGATTCCTGCGTGACCTGATGGTGGCCCGCGAGCCCCAGACCATCGGGCTTCTCGACACTGACGATGAGACGCGCCAGGCACTGACGGCGTTGGGTGCACAGCTGCCGCCGCAATTCTTCTACGCGGCCATGAGTCTGTGTAACGACGCTGACATGGAATACCGGACAGCTTCTTCAAAGACCTTCCTGATAGAGCTGCTGCTCATCAAACTGTGCCAACTACAAAGCCCCTCCCCCGTCTCTGACGCGGAGCGCGGAGAGGGGCAAACCATAAAACCCATCCAAGTCCCCCCCACCACGGCAGCCCCTTCACCTGCAGCGGTCCCCGCACCCGCGCCGCCTGCCCCGGTTGCCGCAAACGCGTCTCCATCCGCCCCGGCCGCTCCGCAAGTCACAATGAGCGCACCTGCCCCCTCACCGGCCCCGCCCTCCCCAATCCGCCGTCCGGCCCAGGGGAATGGCTCGAAAGGCAAATCCCATGTGTCGCTGCGCGATGCCTTCACCGATGCCCCGCAAGCCGAGGAGGTGAAGGCCCAGGCCGCTGTAAAGCAGAAACGCAACCCGTTCACCGACAAGTCTCTTGCCGACGCGTGGGAGGCATACATGGAGCTGCACAAGAAAGCCCATGTGCTCTGCAACACCATGCGGGCATCCCGACCGGAACGGAAGTCGCCCGACTCCCCCGAACTGAGGATGCTCGTGGCCAACCAGCCGCAGGTGGATTTCATGCTCCAGGAGCTTCCGAACCTGCTGGCCTACCTGAGAGCCACACTGTCGAATGATTTCATAGAGATGACCGTGGAGGTCAACGATGATCCCGATTCACCCGCAGCCTGGAGTGACCGGGAGCTGCTGCGCCACATCGTCGAGAACAACCCCCACGCGGCCGACTTCATCGCCGATTTCCATCTCACTATTTCTTGACCGTCAAGCATAAAGCGTCACGTCTGTGGCGCTTTTTTATGCTGAATCCGCGAAATCGCTTGTTTTAACCAACGATTATTCGTATATTTGCAGGCTGAAAATTAGGCGTTTATGCCCCAACGGGTGTCCACGCCCTTTTGCACGTTAGCCCACAAGGCTGACAGCCAATCATTTAGACGAAAATTAACAATAACTTCATAACAATTTTTATCTAACACATGCAAAGCAAAGGAACCCTCGGAAGCATCATTGCCGGTGTTATCGCGATTTTCTTGGTGCTCGTGTGCCTGTTCTACCTCTCTTTCTCCCTTGTAAGCAGCAAGCAGGAAGCCAAGGCCGAGCAGTACGCGCTTCTCCAGGCCGGACAACAAGGCAAGAATTCCGAGCAGTACAACAAGGCTTACAAGGCCTACATCGACTCGATCAGCAAAACCCCCGTCTGGTTGGGCTACAACTACAACGAAGTACAGAAATGGGGCGTAGGCCTCGGTCTTGACCTCAAGGGAGGTATGAACGTCATCCTCCAGGTTTCAATGCCCGACATGCTCCGCTCGATGAAGAACTCTGACGCAGACCCCGCGTTTGACCGCGCGCTGGCTGCCACCGACTCGATTATCAAGGGCAACCACGCCTCAGATTATGTCGGCACCTTCGTCCAGCAATACCGCAAAGCCAATTCCGGCGCCGACTTCTCGGTTGTCTTCAACTCGATAATCAAGCCCGGCCAGAGCGACAACTCCGTGGCCCAGACCCTCAAGGCTGAGGTGAAAGACCGCGTCAACAACTCCGCCACCAACGTGTTGCGCAACCGTATCGACGCATACGGTGTTGTCTCCCCCAACATCCAGGTTCTCCAGGACAACGACGGCCAGATTCTTCTCGAACTCCCCGGTGTGAAGGAACACCAGCGTGTGCGTGAGCTTCTCCAGCGTTCCGCCAACCTCGAATTCTACGAGTGCTACGGCGCAGGCCAGATCGCAGGCGCTGTCGCCCAGCTCGACAACGCACTGACCGCCCAAGGCAAGCCCTCGCTCCGCCAGAACTTCCTTTCTGTCGGCAGCGGCGAGTCCCCCGTGCTGGCAATCGTTTCCGCCAAGCAGAAAGAGGCTGTCGACTCAATCCTGAATTCACCCGTCGCACAGCAGTTCCTCCCCTCCAACCTCAAACTCCGCTGGAGCGTGAAGCCCACCCCCGTGCAGTATCAGGACACTGTCACCGGGAAACAGCGTGAGCTCGACACCTACCAGCTCATCGCCCTCAAGACCAACAACGGCAAGGCTGCGCTCGACGGTTCTTGCGTTATCAACGCATCCAGCGACTACGACCAGCTTCAGGGCAACGTCGTGTCGATGACAATGAACTCGGAAGGTGCCCGCGAATGGGGCCGTCTGACCCAGGCCAACATCGGCCACCCCATCGCCATCGTGCTTGACGAGCAGGTTTACTCCTACCCCAACATCCGCACCGCCATCGAAGGTGGCCGTTCACAGATTACCGGCGACTTCACCGTGGAGGAAGCCCAGGACCTCGCCAACGTCCTCAAGTCGGGTAAGATGACCGCCAAGGTCGACATCATCTCCGATATGGTAATCGGTCCGTCACTCGGCCAGCAGGCCATCGAGAGCGGTATCTGGTCATTCGTTCTGGCCATCGTGCTGCTGATGATTTTCATGTGTGTTGTTTACGGTCTGATTCCCGGTCTCATCGCCAACTTCGGACTTATCTGCAACCTCTTCTTCACCTTCGGAATCCTCGCCTCCTTCCAGGCCGTGCTGACCCTCTCGGGTATCGCCGGTATCGTGCTCGCCCTCGGTATGGCGGTTGACGCCAACGTGCTTATCTTCGAGCGCGCCAAGGAGGAACTTCGTGCAGGCAAGAATGTGCGCACCGCCATCGCCGACGGTTATTCCAACGCCTTCTCCGCCATCTTCGACTCCAACCTGACCTCGATAATCACCGGTGTCATCCTCCTCTTCTTCGGTACAGGTCCTATCAAGGGCTTCGCCACCACCCTGATCATCGGTATCATCTGCTCGTTCTTCACCGCAGTCTACCTGACCCGCATCATCTTCATCCTCTGCGCCAAGACCAAGGCATTCAGCAAGCTGACATTCGACACCCCGCTGTCGCGCAACATGTTCCGCGATACCAACTTCAACTTCCTCGGCGCACGCAAGGTGGCTACTCTCGTGGTAGGTATCTTCGCCCTGGCAGTCGTGATCTCGCTGTTCACCAAAGGTCTCAACCAGGGTATCGACTTCTCCGGCGGACGTAACTACGTCGTGAAGTTCGAGAAGCCGGTTCAGACAGACAAGCTGCAGGCCACCCTCACCCCGGTGTTCAACGCCAACGGCGAGACCGCAGCGGTTTCCGTGATCACCATCGAGAACTCCAACCAGGTTCGTGTCTCGACCAACTACAAGATCAAGTCTGACGAGGACGCTTCCGCTATCGAAGAGGAAATCACAAAGAAACTCTACGATACCTTCATGGCAGAGGGACTTCTTCCCAACGGCATGACCCTCGAGGATTTCTCGACTACCGACGAGACCCAGGGTATCCTATCCTCCCAGACCGTCGGTCCGACTGTCGCAAACGACATGCGTAACAAGGCCTATGTGGCTGTGATACTGTCGCTGGTTGCGATGTTCCTTTACATCCTCCTGCGTTTCCGCAACATCGCCTTCTCTCTTGGCGCGCTCGCTGCGGTAGCCTTCACAGCATTCGCCATCATCGGTTTCTACTCCCTCTTCTGGGGTGTGTTCCCCTTCGCTATGGAAATCGACCAGAGCTTCATCGCCGCCATCCTGACAATGATCGGTTACCAGATCAACGATACCGTGGTTGTGTTCGACCGTATGCGTGAGAACATCGGCCTCTATCCCAAGCAGGACTTCGGCACACTGGTCAACAAGTCGCTCAACTCGACCCTCGGCCGTACAGTGATGACCTCCGCGTCGACCTTCCTGGTGCTCCTCTGCATCTTCATCCTCGGTGGTGACTCCATCCGTTCCTTCATCTTCGCAATGCTCTTCGGCGTTATTGTCGGAACCCTCGCCACCATCTTCATCGCTACCCCGGTTGCTTACCTGACCAACAAGCGTCGCGTGGCCAACCCCGCAGTGAAGTAATAATCCCCCTGAGATTACAGCCTTATCTTATAAGGCATAGTCCCGATAGAACCAGGGCATCCGGAAATTCCGGATGTCCTGGTTGTCTTTTCAGGATAACGATGTATCGGATAAAAAAGCGAGCCTCGAATCCCGCATAACGGTTGATTCCGAGGCTCGCTTGCATCACGACAGTGAAATTGTCATAGGTGAATCACAAACAATTCCACCGGTGAATCGTGATTACAGAAATTTAATTCATATCCTTGAAATAGCGTATATTATAGAGGTATGGGATAACACTACTGATTTCAGCGGTCATCCCAGCTTCCGATGCCACAACCAGATTGACCTCGCTATCGATAGGGAGTCCTAAAAGCATCGGCATCTGAATGGCGGTTCCCCATTGGGTGGTGGCAGGATCTTCAGAGCCAAGTTTAAAGAATGTAGCGCCTTGCGTCAGGTCATTGCCGTTACCCTCGCCATTGGGCAGGACACCATTCTCCAGGTATGACAGAAGATTATAGCGCATAAAGCGGAAATAGATTTTCTCCCCGTTGATGGCGGCGGGAGCTGTTCCCTTTCTTACCACCTGCATATAGACAGTCCCCTCGGAATTCAATTTATAGAATGGAGCAACAGAACCGACTTGAATATCATCGATGGGCGGAAGCGCATCCACAACGTCAAACTTTGAGAGATACCTCTTCATAGCCCGTCTTTCTGTTCTCTTCAAGTCTTCCAGAGTACAAGGATTCTGAACAATCCTAATCTCTCCAGATTGCGACTGGGTGCCTTTGAAAACAGTAAAGCATATTTTACCACTCCGGGAATCAACACCATCCAATCCGGTAATATCAATTCTGAATTGATGTTGGGTGGTAATCATCTCTGCCTTAGATATGACAAGCCAATCCGGGACATCGTCAGAGATACTGTAAGAATCAAAATCCCCTACAATACCGACCTCTATCCATCGTGGATAGCCATTTATCGTAATATCAGCGGAATGAGTCGCCATCACGATATCGGCATCCGCCTCTGTTCCTAATGTCAGGTGAAACAGGTCCAAAGGCTCATCGCTACCACAAGCGGAAAGGATGAACGGAAATAATAAAACGAGAAGAAGCTTTTTATACATTGGAGCAAGATATTTTTTTAATCATGCAATCGAAGGCATTCGATTGATTTGCATATCATTTGCATATCATTTGCATATCAATATTGCCGCCACAAGCTGATAGCCTTTGGAATCACCTTCGTAAATCCTATTTCTTGAGATGGCAAAGATAACGAATTAATTCAAAAGCAAGAAGACAAAGGGAAAACAAAGAGGGGACAGAATGCAAACACAGAAAATCAACATCGGGGGTTACGCAGTGATGAGTAGCGAAGTGATAATATCAAGTCGCTACCGGGCATAAAAAAACGAGGCTTACCATCACGGTAACTCCTCGTTAAATAATAAACCAATCATTATCACATTTCTTGCAATGGAAAAAGTAATTTTGCTATGTACTATTAAAACACCGACCGCCTTAAATGGTTCATAAACCATGATATAATTTCAAAAAAATTTCATCGCCGGGAAAAAAAGATGCCGGGAGGCTTTTTCCCGCTTGCAGTTACGGCTCATTTTAGCTAACTTTGTAATCATCCATCACGTTGCCTCACAACGACGTGGAGCAAAATTTAACTTGCGTGGGCAATCTGTTTGCCCGGCCGTTTGCTAACTTTGCGTCTGGATAAGGAACTGAGTCCTTTCATTCCCCATCCCCCCGATAAGAAAATCAAAACAACTACATAAATGGAAAAGAACACCAAACCCAAGAAGGCCGCCATAAAGAAGGGTGGCAAAGAGATTGACCCCAAGCAGGCCAAGCTCAATGCCCTGACAGCGGCCTTGAACCATATCGAGAAGGATTACGGCAAGGGTGCCATAATGAAGCTTGGCGACGAGGCTGTGGAGAAAGTCGAGGTCATCCCCTCCGGCTCAATCGGACTCAACTTCGCGCTCGGAGTGGGCGGCTATCCGAGAGGGCGTATCATCGAGATTTTCGGCCCGGAATCTTCCGGTAAGACCACACTCGCCCTCCATGCCATCGCTGAGGCTCAGAAGGCCGGAGGAATCGCCGCGATGATTGACGCGGAGCATGCCTTCGACCGTTTCTATGCCGAGAAACTCGGTGTGGACACCAGCAACCTTCTGATTTCCCAGCCCGACAACGGGGAACAGGCCCTGGAGATTGCCGAACAGCTCATCCGCTCATCAGCCATCGACATCCTTGTTGTCGACTCTGTAGCCGCGCTTACCCCCAAGAGTGAAATCGAGGGTGACATGGGTGACCGCAACGTAGGCCTGCAGGCGCGCCTGATGTCACAGGCCATGCGAAAGCTGACAGGAACAATCGCCCGCACCAACACCGTCTGCATCTTCATCAACCAGCTTCGCGAGAAAATCGGGGGAACTATGTTCGGCCCCTCCGAGACCACCACTGGCGGAAACGCCCTCAAATTCTACGCGTCTGTCCGTGTCGACATCCGCCCCGGGACATCTGTTAAGGACGGGGAGAATGTCCTCGGAAAGCATGCCCGCGTCAAAATTGTCAAGAACAAGGTCGCGCCCCCCTTCAAACGCTGCGAGTTTGACATCATGTTCGGCCAGGGCATCTCGCGCGCAAGCGAGATAATCGACCTCGGCGTGGAATATGAAATCATCAACAAGAGCGGATCCTGGTTCAGCTACAACGGCTCCAAACTGGCCCAGGGACGTGACTCGGCCAAGGCAGTGATTGACGACAATCCCGAACTGGCAGATGAAATCGAACAGAAAATCATGGAAGCCCTGAAATCTTCCGCCAACACCGGCAGCAAGAAGTCCGGGATAAAGCCCAAAGCCACCGCCGGGAAGAGTGCCGACGATGCCGACGAGGAGAAATACGCCGACGACGCCGAGGAACTCGACGATGTGGAACTCGATGAAGACTTCAACGAGGATTTCACCCTCGAAGAGGAATAAACCACCAGTCGAAGCCTGCAAACCGAGCTATCAGGAATAAAACAAGACCGTGTCAGGAAACAACTGACACGGTCTTGTTGTGTTTTAATCATTTTTAATATTAGGGGGGATGAAAGTGGCTTGGATTTCCTACTTTTGTGAATCATTAATCCATCAATAACCAATCAATCGCATTCACCAATGTAACTAAAAAGGAAGTTGTTGTCAGGACTGCTCGCCTTGACAACGGCCAATTTCATGCTGCCACCGACGGCAGACGGTGCCCCGCCATTGAACATAGGGGCTCCGGTGACAGTACAGGCCACTCCGGAGGGTCTGAGCGTGGCCAGTTTCTGGGCGTACTAAACGGCAATTATGTCTACGTCCCGGACGCCGACAACATTTATGTCGGAGGCTCCAATATCATAGAGGTGGTGGAGGAGTCGCAGGTATGGATTGACAAATACAACGCGTCTTTGCCGACATGGCTGAAAGAGACGATGAGTCCTATCGACGGGTGAGTATTGCACCGTGACTTCGGCGCACCTGCTATTGGTATGATTGCTGATGCGGCGGGTACGAGACACCTACGCATTCATACTGGCCGACCTTGACCGCGCCATCGAACTTCTTGGCGGGAACTCCACCGAGGCCGAGACCCGGCATACACCCTCTCCGCCCGCATCACTCCCTCTCAGTTGCGCGACGAAATCTGGCGGCAACGCCGCATCGAATTCTGGGGGGAGGGATTGAGTTTCTATGACCTGATGCGTCTGGCCAAGGGTGTGAACCGTATCGGTGGAGGATATCCCGAGCGACATGTCTACAATATCGCCCCCGACGACAATCTGCTGCTGCTACGCTTCCCGTCACGCTCCACAGGATTTGTCAACGCGGCTCTTACCGAAGCCAACAACAACCCAGAAGCAACACCGCCGACAGTCTATTCTGAAGAAGGGGAGATGCTGCCCGATGTTGATTATGCTTACTGGTATGACGAGGGGAACACATGAAATTACTATGGCGATTACATAGAGTACACCGCCAAGCCATCCGATCTGCATGACGGCTGGGAGATGATCACCACCTCACCCAACGGCATAGGGACAATCACTATCCATTACGATCCCGCCACCGGCAAAGTGGAGGTTCCGTTGCAGAAAATTCCGGAATTCAGCAATGACTATGTCGCCGACAGTTACACATTCCTGAAATCCCTGTACTACATCACGGAAAACAAACTATACGACGACATCTTGCTGGGACTCCATGTGATATATGAAGTGTCTGACGGAGAAAATCTCAACTCATTGGAGGGTACAGAATTACTACTGTTACCCGCCCATATCTCCTATATCCTCTCTGAGGAGTATCAGAGCACACCATCAGCCATAATGGCGAGTGAAGCCGCCTCCCTCAAACTCAACCAAACCATTAAACCAACCCGAAAATGAAGAAAATCATCATAGCCGTCAGCGCCCTTATGGCATACTTGTCGGCATCATCCCAATACATATCGACAACCGAAGTCGGCAACGCCAAAGGATGGACCGCCTACACTTCCGATCCCGTATCGAAGATGGCAGGTTATGACCATGCCACAGTCAAAATCTTCAATGAGGATTTTTCGGTATACAAAACTTTCACTCTCGCCCTGTCTTCATCCGAAGCCATCTCCCAGATGGATCAGATTGTGGTGACTCAGCATCTGTTCAACACCGATGACCTGTATGAAGTGGTTGTCAACTGCAATGGCGAGTGGAGAGTCTACAACGAAAACAGCGAAATGCTCGGCACGATTCCATCACCGATGCTGATGCGGGTCGGCGAGAAAAACTACATCTACACCTACAACGACGGGGTATATACCCTCTATGCGCTCGAAAGCCGTACAAACAGCCTGATTTCCGTACGCAAGCTCGAAGGTGTGCGCGTCTTCCCCAATCCCGCCAATTCCGGGGAAATGATTCGTTTCGAACTCCCGGAAGGAACAATCGCCGACATCGACATCTACAATACCACCGGCGCACAGGAACTCCGCATGGTCGGGGGCGAAGGCACCCTTGAATTGCCCGCCCAAAATCTCGGCAACGGCGTCCATCCCTTCAGAGTCACCGACGACGAAGGTAACACCCATTCCGGTAAGCTCATCGTCAAATAACCTCCAAACGCCTTAGGGCGTTGAATATAGCATTTCGCAATCGAGAAAGATGGGAGGATTGGGAGTTATGGGAATAATGGGAATAATGGGAAGATTGGGAGAATTGGGAAGATTGGGAGAGGAATGGGGGGATGAGAGAGGATTGGATTCCCATTGCTCCCATAATTCCCAAGTCTCCCAATCTTCCCAGTTTTCCCAAATCTCCCAGGACTCCCATCGTCCCCCGAGGTGGGGAGGT
>OLYK01000047.1_pt1 | contig 23219 bp, 23 predicted proteins | sample 1673651 | NCBI WGS metagenome assembly OLYK01 (sample SAMEA103958118, study PRJEB25191) | human gut metagenome | reverse complement strand
ACACCATTGATGTATTGCAGCTGAGCGAGATCGAGGGTACTTTTCGATGCTTGTTCCAAGCGGAGGCGGGTTTCATAGATTTCCTTGCTTTTGTTGAAGTCGGCAATGGCATTGTAGGCTTCTTTAAAAGCGTTGAGCACTACTTTCTCATAGGCTTGGGTAGCTCCTTCCAAAGCGGCTTTTTGTGCTTTCAGTCGGGCACGGTTCTTACCCCAACTGAAGACCGGTTGTAGTAGGTTGGCACTGAGCAGGTGCCAGGGAGATTTCAGCAGTTCGCTGAGCACATCGCTCTCGCCTCCGTAGCTGGCATTCAAGGTCAGACTGGGGAACAGGCTGGTGAAGGCAATACCTACCTCGGCATTGGCTGCTATCAGTGCCTGTTCTGCTTCGCGGATGTCGGGGCGGCGTTCCAATAGGCTGGACGGCAGCCCTACAGGCAGACTGGCTGGCAACAATACGTCTTCGGGCAATGCTGTGCGCCGGATGTGGTGTGGATAGTCGCCGGTCAGGAAAGCTATGTCGTTTTCTTTTAACGTAATCTGACGTTCCAGGTCGGGAACCAGTGTGGCTGTACGTGCCAATTCCACTTGTGCTTGCCGGAAGGCGGTTTCTGAAGTCAGTCCTCCTTCGTAGCGGATGCGTGCCAGGTGGAGACTTTCGCGTCGCGCATCTACGGTTTGGCGCACGATGGCAAGTTCATTGTCGAGGGCCACCAGTTCGAAGTAGGTTTGTGCCACTTCGGCTACCAGGCTCATTTTCAATGCCCGTTGGTTTTCTATTGACCCGATGAGGTCGGCTACGCTTTTGTCTTTAGCCCAACGCAGTTTACCCCAAAGGTCAATTTCCCAGCTCATGGTACCTTTCAGGTCGAATTCGTCGTCTTGTGAATAGTGATTGCCACCATAGTTTTCCCGTTCAGTTCGCGCACGCGGCGTCCGATGAGCTGCGTGGTTTGCGAGCCGAAATCGAGAATAATAATCTTTTCCTGCATATTCAGTTCTGTATAAAATTGAAAGATTGGGCAAAGGTACTCATTTAAATTGAGAATTGAAAACAGGGTGTTGAAAATTCCAACGCAAACGTGTTTAATTTTTGCGGAGGTTTATTTTTGCAGGACATCGTTTCCGGCACGTATGTTTTTTTATACCATGCGTGGTATGAAATTGTGCCTTTTCTCACCACATATAGTATAAGTGTCCGTATTCATATTAATTTGTTTTGAATCGTTATTCTGAAATGGAAAAATGTAAGCCTATCCTCTTTGCAACTATCGGAATAAGGAGGCTTTCCGGATGAATTTTGTTCTTTTTTTCACTAAAGTTCGTCAATATCACACTTGGTTTTGGCGGTTAGGTTCACCTTTTATAATTTCGTCATCGTTATGGAAAAATTGATAGTAAAAGAGGTTCAGACCGGGCGTGAAATGGACGATTTCGTACGGTTTCCCCATCGGTTGTATGCGGATTGTCCTTATTATGTGCCTGATTTGGATATGGATATACGTGAGACGTTCGACAAACGGAAAAATCCGGGGCTTGATTTCTCGGATATTCAGCCATTCATCGCTTATGATAGTCATGGAGATACGGTAGGGAGGATTGCCGGCATCATTAATCATCGTGCCAACGAAAAGTGGCATACGCGTAACGTGCGTTTCGGCTTTATTGAATTTGTCGATGATATTGAGGTGGCGGGAGCCTTGCTTCGTGCTGTAGAACAATGGGGGCGGACACGGGGAATGAATGCGATACAGGGACCGATGGGAATTTTCGACTTTGACAAGGAAGGTATGCTGGTGGATGATTTCGATCAGGTCAGTTCTATGATTACCATCTATAATTATCCGTATTATCCCCGTCATTTGGAAGCATTGGGTTATGAGAAAGAAGTCGATTGGGTTCAGATTCGTGTACAGGTTCCCGAGGAGATTCCACCTAAATATGCCCGTGTGGCGGAATTGTCGAAAGAAATGTTTGGAGTGAATCCCTATTCCCCGATGTTTGACATCAGGGTAAAAAAGGATTGGGCCAATGTGGACAGCATCGCATCGCTTGTGACCCGATGGAAAGGGTTCGATGGCGTGGATGAGGTGTCGGTCAACACCGATATGGTCGAGAACCTGACCCGAAACGCCCGGATGTTCAACACGGTGATGCTTGTGATAGCCGCCGCTTTGTTGCTGATTTCGTTTGTGCTGATCAACAATACCGTCAGACTGACGGTGTATTCGCGACGTTTCCTGATTCACACGATGAAACTTGTCGGGGCTACCCCCGGCTTCATAAGACGCCCCTTCATACTCTCCAATCTCATACAGGGGATTGTGGCGGGTGCTATCGCGTCCGGTCTTCTCGCAGGACTGATAGCCTGGGGAAAGAACTGGGATGAGGCTCTTGAACCGTTGCTTCCATGGGAGGCTGTCGGGATTATCTTCATTGCGATTTTCATTGTAGGCATGGCCATATGCGCCCTCGCCGCCTTGTTCGCCACCAACCGTTATCTCCGTGCCGATTACGACGAGATGTTTGAATGACGGCTGGTAATTGACAAAACATTTTTATTGAGTTTCCAAATGGTAAGACAACAGAATACCTCCGGCTTGGCTGCCGGGAAAAAGCCCGACAGCAGGCTTGAGAAAGAGACGCAGTCTCAGTTTCCTCTCGGAAAGAAGAATTTCGTGATGATGGCCATCGCCGGTGCGTTGATTGTCATTGGATTCCTGCTTATGCTCGGTGGCAGTTCGACCGAGGAGGCTTTCAATCCCGACATATTCAGTGCGCGTCGCGTTGTTGTCGGCCCTACGATTTCATTCCTCGGATTCCTCTTTATGGGATATGCGATTATCCGTCGTCCGTCGACAGATGGGAAAAACGCCGAGAACGGTGAGGATTCAACAAAGTGATTGAGAAACCCGACTGAAAACAGCTGATATAATGGATTGGTTAGATGCATTGATATTAGGCATAGTCCAGGGACTCGCCGAATATCTCCCCATAAGTTCAAGCGGACACATCGAGATTTGCCGCGAGATACTCGGACTTAATCTTCCCGGAGAGGAGGCTCTCCAGTTGAATGTCGTTCTGCATGTTGCCACGGTGCTGTCAACCCTCGTGGTTTTGTGGCGCGAGTTTGTCCCCCTGTGTACCTCCTTCTTCACCTTCCGCAACGACGCAAACAGTCGGTATGTCTGGAAGATACTGCTCTCATGTGTGCCCGTGGGCATCGTGGGGGTGCTGTTCAAAGACCAGGTGGAGCAATTTTTCGGGGTCAATGAAGGTGGAGGAAACAATCTCACCCTCATAGGTATCTGCTTGTGTGTCACCGCCTGTCTTCTGGCGTTCGCTTATTTCACCAGCCGACGCGGAGGGGCGAGCGGAGCTTCCCGTGGACGTGCCCCGATGCTGAAAGGTGACACCGGTGCGACTCCCGGACGCAACATCACCTGGTATGACGCCTTTATCATCGGATGCAGCCAGGCTATTGCCGTGTTGCCCGGTCTGAGCCGTTCCGGCACCACAATCGCTACCGGTATCATAATCGGAGACCGTCGCGAACAGGTGGCACAGTTCTCTTTCTTTATGGTTGTCATCCCGATTCTCGGGGAAGCTCTCCTTGATTTCCGCAAGATGCTTGAGGCTCCCGCGTCGGAAACTGCCCTCGGATGGCTCCCGCTGCTTGTGGGATTCTTAGCGGCATTCATTGTCGGCTGTCTGGCCTGCAAATGGATGCTTGAGATTGTCAAGAAAGGGAAGCTGATTTGGTTCTCGCTTTACTGCGTGCTGGTCGGCATCCTGTGTATCTGCTGGTAAGGCCGCACAATACTCAAGCTTGTTAAGAACGTTACAACTATTCTTCACTTGGATAACAACAATAAACCGGCAACCGAAAGTCTCGACCTCCAGCAAGGCCGTGTGTGGGCTGTTGACAAGCCATTGGGCTGGTCTTCGTTCCATGTGGTCAAGAAGCTGCGCGGAGCGTTGTTGTCGCGTGTGCGTCATTCCGGTGTCAGGAAACTCAAGGTAGGGCACGCCGGGACTCTCGATCCGCTGGCTTCCGGCGTGATGCTGATTTGCCTCGGGAAGGCCACAAAACAGATTGACACCCTCCAGGCCGGAGTCAAGGAATATGTGGCTACTTTGCAGTTGGGAGCCACGACCCCTTCGTTTGATCTGGAGACCCCGGTGGACGCGACTTTCCCGACTTCACATATCGACCGGCAGCTGGTGGATGAGGCTGTGAAACGCTTTGTCGGAACCATCAGCCAGGTTCCTCCGGCATATTCCGCCTGCAAGGTGGATGGAAAACGGGCCTACAAGATGGCTCGTGGGGGTGAGGAGGTTGAACTGAAGCCCAAGACACTTGTCATCAACGAGATAGAGATACTCGGTTTTGATTCCGACAAAATGCTCCTGACCCTGCGGATCGTATGTTCGAAAGGCACCTATATCCGTGCTCTCGCCCGCGATATCGGGCAGGCTCTCGGCTCGGGCGCACATCTTTCGGCTTTGCGCCGCACCCGTGTCGGCGATTACAGGATAGAGCGTTGTCTCGACATAGAGGACGCGGTCGCCGGCATCTATCGCTCGGAGATAGTGATTCCTCAGCCAGATGGCTCGCAGCCGACGGTAATCCCTCCAGGAGAATATCATACCGAAGAGAGGAGTGAAAAGGCTGACCGTCGCGACATCCTGTCATACGATGAACGTGTCGCAATAGATTCCCATAACGATTGACATAAAGAGAAAAGAATAATTCTCCACCCAACACAAAATATTCCCAATTACTTCATATGAAACTTTCACAGTTCAAGTTCAAGCTTCCCGAAGCTCTTATCGCCCAGACTCCGTCGATTCACCGTGACGAATGCCGCCTGATGGTCGTACACCGCAAGACTGGAGAAATCGAGCATAAGGAATTCAAAGATGTCATCCAGTATTTCGACGATGGCGACGTGATGGTTTTCAACGATACCAAGGTGTTCCCAGCCCGTCTTTACGGTAACAAGGAGAAGACCGGTGCCCGTATCGAAGTGTTTTTGCTCAGGGAGCTGAATCCCGAGCATAAACTTTGGGATGTGCTTGTGGAACCGGCGCGTAAAATCCGTATCGGCAACAAGCTTTATTTCGGAGAAGATGAATCGATGGTGGCCGAGGTGATTGACAACACGACCTCCCGTGGCCGTACACTCCGTTTCCTTTACGACGGCCCTCACGAGGAATTCAAGGGTGCGCTTTACGCCCTTGGCCAGACTCCGCTTCCCGAGTATATCAAGCGTGAGGCCAATGAGGAGGATGCTGAGGCATATCAGACAATCTTCGCCAAGAACGAGGGGGCGGTTGTGGCTCCTTCTGCCGGTATACATTTCAGCCGTGAGTTGCTCAAACGTCTTGAAATCAAGGGTGTGGAACAGGGATTCCTTACCGTGCATTGCGGACTCGGAGCATTCCGCGAGATTGATGTGGAAGACCTTACCAAGCACCGTATGGACTCCGAGGACATGTCTGTAACCGAAGGACTTGTGGAGATGGTCAACCACGCCAAGGACAATGGCAAACAGGTATGCGCCGTCGGCACCTCCACTCTGCGCGGTATCGCCAGCGCGGTAAGCATGGGGGGACATATGAAAACTTACACCGGGTGGACAAACAAGTTCATCTTCCCTCCCTACGACTTCACCGTCAGCACCGCGCTCATTACCGGCTTCCATATGCCTTACTCCACGATGCTGATGATGGTATGCGCCTTCGGCGGCTATGAACTCATCATGAAGGCATATGATGTGGCCGTCAAGGAGGGATACAAGTTCGGGGCATACGGTGACGCTATGCTGATTATCGACTGATATTCTATCGATTATGATTATCGAAGAGAGAGAAAGCCGCCGCGAAAGGGTCATTGAGGCCGGACGGCGTATGATGACCGCAGCCCGTACCGCCCCGAAGGCGAAAGGTGTTGACATCCTTGAATGTTGCCTGCTGACAGGCGATGACATCAAATGTCTTTCGGAAGTGATGATGCAGCTTCATGAAGAGACCGGGCGCCCGGTCTACAAGCGTGACAGCGCCAACATCCTCCAGGCCGACTGTGTGCTGGTCATCGCCACCCGTTCCCAGATGATGGGACTCAATTGTGGCCATTGCGGCTTCCCTTCCTGCGGCGATAAACCGACGAATGTCCCCTGTGCGTTCAATCCCACTGACGTGGGCATAGCGATTGGATCGGCTGTGGCCACCGCTGCCGACGAGAGGGTTGATACGCGTGTGATGTTCTCCGCAGGAATGGGTGCCGAGCGTATGGGGCTTCTCCCCGGTTGCTCACAGTATTTCGCCATCCCGGTATCGGCCTCATCCAAATCCCCCTTCTTCGACCGCTGATTTCCCCGGATTTGGTGTTAGTTACATACCGAGACGGGTCGCGGCCAAAGAGAGGATTGAGAGGCGGAGTCCCGGAACCGCCTGGTGGAGGACACGCGCACATGACAGGATTGTCGAACCGGTGGTTATCACGTCATCGACAAGAAGGATATGCCGACCTTTCAGACAGTCAGCTTCGATTACTTTGAACACATCAAGGGACGCCGACCGGCGTTCCTTTCCTGTTTTATGGGTCTGGGTGGTGTGGCTTTTGGAGGCCCGGAGGTTGTAGACTATCGGTAAGCCGGATATTTCACTTATTCCACGGGCTATGTAGTCGGTCTGGTTGTAACCCCGGCACAACCTTTTAAGCCAGTGGATTGGCACCGGCATAATCAGATCTATGTCATCGAAAAAACCGGATGTACGGAGTTCCCGGGCAAAACTGCGGGCAAGTTCCCGGTTGATTGCAGGCCGTCCGTTGTATTTAGCGTCGCGTATCAGCTGACTGTAAGGACTGATGTTCTTGTAAAAGAAGTATGAGGCCGCTTTCTCTATGGGAGCATTTATGTCGACAAGTTTGTGAAGCAGCTGGTTGTCATCGCTCAGATGATAGGAGGTGCGGGGTATTTTCCTCATACATTCAAGACATAGGAGTGACTCACCTTTGACCAGCGCCTTATGACATACCGGACAACATACCGGAAACAGCATCCGGGAGAAGTCGAATGCCATATCTTTGCTCATATGCCAAAATTTTTGCCTGAATCCTTTGGCGAAGAGATTGCCCGGTTTGCTGGAAAGGCTCATGAATCCTCACCCCAGGTTGACGGAGATTTGACAATCCTGGCGACAAGCGACGACTCGAAACCTCGGCTAAGCCCGGCACGATACAGTTTGGTGCGCCCCTCATAGGTGTAGCCTTCCTTTACTCCACGCGCTTTGGCCATCAGGAACTCTCGGGCGACATCTTCATATTCCTCCTCGCCAATCCCGTCAAACGCCTCGTCAATCACCTCCGCCGGAATCCTTTTCGCTTTCAAGGCGATGGAAATCTTCATCCGTCCCCATTTGTTATAGAGCAGTTTGTCGCGCACAAAGGCTGAGGCAAAACGTGAGTCGTCGAAAAAACGCCGTTTTCCGAGTGAGTCGAGAATCCTCTCGCATTCGTCAGGGAACATTCCCCATTTGCGGAGCTTCTCAAGCAATTCATGGCGGCAATGTTCTCCGGCCGCGCAGAGTGATTCAAGCCGTTGCAGGGCTGTTTCCTCAGATATTTTCTTTTTTGGCCGAAAGGAAGCGTTGCTTGCCATATGTGTCACGGATTAATGTCACCTCTGTGAAACCGAGCGTTTGCGCTTTTTTGCGAAGCTCGGAAGCGTAATCAGGGTTTATCTCAAAGTATATCCTCCCGCCGGGGACAAGTAAATCACCCTTGGCGCTCTCAAGGATGGCGTTATAGAACCGTAAAGGGTCAGAATTGGGTACGAACAGGGCCAGTTCCGGTTCATAATCAAGCACATTTGCCTCCATATGTTGCTTCTCCTTCTCGGCGATATATGGAGGATTGCTGACGATGATATCGAATTGCCTGTTGTCGAGTCCGGCGGGGAGGGTAAGTATGTCGGCATTGATGAAATCCACACCGGCGTGTAGCTGACGGCTGTTTTCCTGCGCCACGGCCAGGGCGAGCCGGCTGATGTCGATAGCTGTCACCTGCGGGAAAAGAAGATTTCGGGAGAGAGCGATGGCGATGCATCCCGACCCTGTCCCTGCATCAAGTACACGAAGGTCTTTTTCAGGATTCTCTTTCACTATGATATCCACCAGTTCGGCGGTCTCGGGACGCGGAATGAGGGTGTCGCGGGTCACTTTCAGCTTCATCCCGTAGAAGTCGGCATTGCCTAAAATCTGCTGGATAGGTTCGTCAGCCAGCAGCCTGTCGATGATTCCCGAGATTTTTCCGGTTATGAACTCACTTACCGGTTCATCCTGACGGATTGCGATTTCTACCGGATTCCATCCCTTCAGATTCTCGAAGATGATGCGCGACATCTCCCTGGCTTCCCCCCGTCCATATTTGGGTTCGAGGCGGCTGATAATCCACGCAATCACTGATTTCAGCGGGGTGGAGGATTCGGTCGGTTGTTTGTTGATGGTTTCCATATCTTTAATAACACGCTTCATCACAATCCGGCGGGAGCGGACTGACTGTTTTGTCAGATTTCAATCAGATGGTCGGCCTTGAAATCGCGGATAGCGCGGGTGCCTATCACCTCGTCCCATCTCATGGGGGAAATGCCGTTGCCCGGACGTTTCACAGTCAGGTTCTCCTCCGTGAGGAGTTCTCCGGCCTGTATGTCGCGGGCGGCGATGATGCTTTTGCGTGCTATCTCGATATTGGGGCGTTCGGAGTCGGAGACATGCTTCTCGCCATTCCCGATGGCCTGCTCTATGTTGCGGATGGCGCAGACCATGGCTTTTAGTTCGGCCGGGTCAAGTGACGCGCGATGGTCGGGGCCGGGCAGTGATTTGTCAAGAGTGAAATGCTTCTCGATAATCGATGCCCCCATTGCGACAGCGGCCACAGGCATCTCAATGCCGACAGTATGGTCGCTATAACCCACCATTCCGGGATGTAAGGAGCGCAGTTGCTCCATCGCCCTGAGGTTGACATCACGCATAGGGGTGGGATATTGGGTGTTGCAATGCAGCAGGGATATATCTTTGCGAGGTATGCCGCCGGATTGGAGGACAGCCATGGCGGCCTCTATCTCGGGCATCTCCGACATCCCGGTCGAGAGTATTACCTTGCCACCCTTTGACGCTATCTTGCGCAGATAGGGGAGGTTGGTGATTTCTCCGGAGGGTATCTTCCAGTAATCCATCCCCAGGGATGCGAGGCAATCTATCGAAACCAGGTCGAAGGGGGTGGACATGAATCCTATCCCGACTTCGCGACACAATTGTGACAAAGGAAGGTAGTCGTCAAGACGCAGATGAATCTTGCGGCACATCTCCAGCTGGCTCTCATTGTTGCCGGTGGTCTCTTTCTGATACTCGGCTTTGGGAGCTACTGAGGATATGACAAGTTCGGGAACCGCTGTCTGGAATTTCACATAGTCGGCTCCGGCTTCCTTGGCGGCGTAAACCATATCCACCGCACGTTGGTAGTCGCCATTGTGGTTCACGCCGGCTTCGGCGATGATTATGACGTTGTTCATATGTTGGTTGGTCATTTGTCTTGGCATGTTGCCATATCGAATGCCACTTCGGAAAGATAGCGGCAAATACGGATCTGGCTTTTCCAGTTGTCACAGGGTGACAGCGGCATATTCAGGGTGTCGCGCAGGATGAATTCCGGGAGGTCAGCCCCCGCGTGGCAGGCACATACCGCTCCTCCGCCAAGGCGGGGATTGATTTCCATCAGCATGAGCCGGTTGTCACGGAGATCGCGCAGCATCTGTATCGTCACCGCTCCTCGAAGTCCGGTCGCCGCCAAGGTCTCACGGGCCAGCCGCTCGACCTCCTCGTCGCGGAAGGTCTCGGTCACGGATGCCTCACCCCCCTGTATCTCGATGCGGTAGCGGGGAACGGCGGCGATGATTTCCCCGGCGAGGGAGACGTAGCAGTCTATGGTAATCTCCTTCCTCGGGGATATATATTCCTGCAACAGATATTCCGATGGATTGGGGAGCGCGTTCAGTTCATTCTCGTCAGCGATGATTCGTATCCCTTTGGATGCCGAGCCAAAGCGAGGCTTGGCTATCAGGGGGAATCCTTGACGGGATGGAACCGACAAACCGTTTTCACGGAAAAAGCGGTCAGCTTCTATCTTGTCGAACATGCGGGCGGACGCCTCGGCCGGACCGACAGGTACTGTGACATCGCCATACATGTCGCGGTAACGGGCCGCGACCTCGACAGCTCCATCGACAAACGGTATCATCAAATCGATACCATAGGCCGACACTTTCGAATGCAGGTCGTCATATATTTCCGGGTCTCCCCATTTGAGTCCGGTCAAAATCCCGGCGACGGAAGCGATGGGAACTTCCCGTGACAGTTCGTAGCTGAAAATTTCCACTTCGATACCCAGGCGATGTCCGGCCGAAATGAATTTTTCGGCCATAGAGACGCGCTTGGCTCCTCCGAGAAAAAGAATCCTGATCTTTTTCATCGTGGTCACTGGTTGTAGATGTCCGACTTATAGCGTGAGAGATTCCCGCTGCCGGTGAACCAGTCGATAGTTCGTGCCAACCCCTCTCGCAGTGTAACCTGCGGCCGCCATGAGGTGAGGGTGGTGATTTTTGTGTTGTCGCCGCAAAGTCTGAACACCTCACTTTTGGATGGACGCAGACGCGCAGGGTCAACCACATACTCCACATCCGCCTCCATCAGTTCGGCGATAAGACGCAGTGTCTCAGCCATGGTGACCTCCGTACCGGTGGCGATGTTGATTTCCTCCCCTTCGATACCGTCAGCTTCGGCCAACGCCAGGAAACCACGGCAAGTGTCCTCGACATAATTGAAGTCGCGGGTGGGGGAGAGGTCTCCGACCTTGATTTTGCGTTCGCCGTTGGCTATCTGTGATATGATAGTGGGAATGATGGCGCGGGCACTCTGACGGGGGCCATAGGCGTTGAACGGACGTGCTATGACCACCGGTAGGTTGAACGCGTTGAAAAAGCTCTTGGCAATCGCGTCAGCCCCGATTTTCGTGGCGGAATATGGTGACTGAGGCTGACGGGGATGTTTCTCGTCGATGGGGACATACTGGGCTGTGCCGTAGACCTCGGAGGTGGAGGTGACAATCAAACGCCCGGTCTGGAGGTCTTTTGCCGCCTGGCATATGTTGAGCGTCCCTGTGATGTTGGTGTCCACATAGCTCTCGGGAGCGACATAGCTGTAAGGAATCGCTATGAGGGCCGCGAGGTGGAATATCGTATCCACATCCTTGGCGATATGACGGCAGAAAGCCGCGTCGCGCACATCACCGCAGACAATCTCAAGATTGGGGTCGGATTTCCCTTCAAGCCATCCCCAGTTGTTGAATGAGTTGTACTGGCAGAGGGCTCTGACCTTGATTCCACGGGAGAGAAGCAAATCGACGAGATGGGAGCCGATGAAACCGTCTGCTCCGGTCACAAGGGCATGTTGTATGTTGCGTGGCATATGTTCGTAAAAATTGTTTAATGGGGTGAGACAGAGGGATTACGGAGAGAGCCGGGATGGTTATCGTTTCCGGAGAACGTATGTGTATTCCGTCGATGTTTCCGGATCGACATATTTCATCGTGCAGTGTTTGCCGGAGACATCCGACAGGGTCAGCGTGAAGGTTTTGTCGCCGGGGAAATGCATCGCGCTGAACGAGGTGTATATCAGGCGTCCGCTGGCGTCGCTGTGGGCGAAGTCAAATACCATGGTATTGTCAGTAGGTTGCTTCCATGTGCCAAAACAGTAGTAGGTGTCGCGGTCATATCCTTCGGGAGAGATTCTCACCATACGGATTATGTCATTCTGGAACTCCCAGAAATAGGTTGGCTCGTAAGCTGCTTCCGGCTGGCCGTCAACCTTGATTTCCATGACCTGCCATTTCCCGAACCAGTTGCCGATGTCTCCGTTGTTGCGTGTGCAGCCCTGCAGCAGGGCAATCATAAACAGACAGATTGCAGCGGTCAGGACTTTCGTCGTGGGGAGGTATGTGGTGTTGATTCTTTTCATCATTTTACAAATAATCTGATGAGTCCGGTATATGAGACTGTGATCATACCGCCGGTAGTGTTGCCGTATAGTTCACCGTGGTCGAGACCGAAGGCCGCCTTTACCGTCAGGCCCGACAGGGCGCGGGGGGAGTAAGTCGCCTCGGCCATGAACGAGGTGTCATCCTTCGGGGCTATGAACGGGATTCGCCCACTTCCCCATGATCGGCGGTAGCCTCCGAGGAGGCGGTATGAGACCTCTGAAGAAATCTCCCCTTCCAGACCGATGTGGAATCCACGGATGCGGTTTGATGCGAATTGCAGGAATCCGTCGGTGTTGTAAATCGGTGACACAAGAAACGGTGAACCAATCGCCATACCATAGTTGGCATAAGCGTTGTATTCGTGGTTATAGTAATAGTCATCCGCACCCTCGGCCCTGTTGGGAATGTCGGTGCCGGGCGCGTCATCCGGATCCCAGTGCATGGGACCCGACTGGTTGGTGAAGTCGAGATATTCAATTACCGCGCCTGAAATCCAGCCCTTGCGGGCTGCGGTGAACTGCAATCCCCATACGCCGTCGAATCCGTTGAGGAAGCCGACTCCGGAACCATCCTCCCAAGGTTTCTGCATGTAGCCCTTGATGGTCGAACCGTCGCTGAGGCGGTAGCGCAAGAGGATGTCCCAACTACCGAGCGAGCTGCCTGAATAGTATTCCAGACCTCCGTCAGTCGGGAGAAGCATTTTGAAGAACTGCTTCACTCCTTTTGAAAATTCTTTAGAATGGGTCATCTTGCCACGGTCGTACCAGGTGGTTTCCCCGCCGAAGAACGCGCCCACTTGCATACCCACAGTTGCCGAGAAGCGTTCGGCAGGTTTGGTGCGGAAGTAACACCGTTTGTAGCTGTATAACGCTCCTTGGTTGAGATGGCTGTTGTAATAGTTGTAATGGTCGCGCAGCCAGGCGTTGTCGGTCATCTTGCCGTAAGAAATCTCACCTTGAATCTGAACCCATCCGTTGGTGAACGGGATGTTCTGGAAATCGTTGAACCCCACTCTTACTTCGGGTATCGGACGCGCGTTGCCGCTCTCCACCAGGTCGCCGCTCGACAGGGTGGAGCTGAGCAGGGCGGAGGTGTGCTGCTTCATACCGGCCGTCAGGAAGACACCACGGTAACGGATTTCACCGTAAAGTTGCTGGAGCCATATACGGGATGGATGTTCACTGTGGGGCACAAGCCATCCGTTAGTGACCTTCATCCCCCCGGGCGCTTCATCGGGGGAAAAACGCAGGTAATCTGTTGAGGAGGCATACCCTGTCAGGAAATCCACTCCGAAACCATAGCTGAAATGTTTCTTTGTGTCAGGCTTTTTGTCAAGGGACAGCCTGAGCAGGGCATCTTTGCTTTGAGTAAGGATGCCATGGTTTTTTGACGCGATGTAATAAGGGGCGAAGTCGCCACTCCCTGCGGCAAAAATTCCTTCGGCGCGGCCTGTCATAGTGAAGCCGTTGCCCGAGGAACCGTCGGAGTCAGCCGCACTTATCCCTGAGACAGAGCAGGCTGCTGCGAGAAGCAACGCAAGGTTTCGCTTTTGTGATTCAATCCAGTTCATATTTCGCCGAGATGCCCATCTCCGGGATGGTATGAGTTGATATGACGGTCTTTCTTTTCTTCATACACTTCCGCGATAGTGAGGAAGATTCCGGTCTCCTCGACATCGCCGAACTCATCATTTATTGCTGTGCCGAACACTTTCAGCGTCGGGCTGAGACTCATATAGGCGTTGACGAGGGGCGGGATGTTGATGCCGTGTTCGCGGATTGCGGAGTTGAGTATCCGGTAGTCCTCCTTGAAGTCGTGGCCGGGAAACATCCGCTCGAATTTCCCGTCGCCGTCGCCACGGGCAATCGGGCTGAAGGGGCGGCAAAGGTTGTCGGTGTCGGGGAAATGCTTGTTGAGGAAATACAGCAGCATGTCGCGGCACTCCCTGTCGTAGCTCGGATACATCGTGAACTTCCCGAAAAGATATTTGATTTCGGGATATTCGACAGTCAGCGCTCCAAGACCGTCCCATAGATTGTCAAGGGCGAAAATCGCCTTGGCTCCTGCCCGTGAGGACTGATATTCGAGCCTTACGAACGAACGTCCAAGCTCGATTGTCTGGGGAAGATACCCGGAGATGAATTTCGGGGAGAAGCTGAACATATGGGAGGTGGCTATCCTTGGAACTCCATCCTCGATTTTAATATCCCTTCCGAGTATGAAACGGTAACCGCCGATTATCTCACGGTCTTCGGGAGACCATACTATCAGCTGACGGCATGGAGGCTCCATCATGTCATACATGTCGATGTCACAGCTTTTGCCGGTGCCTCCGCCTGCGGAGCGGAAAGCAATCTCGCGCAACCTCCCGATTTCACGCATTGTGGCCGGGGAGTTGTGGGCATCGACTACATATATTTCATTGCCCCCTTTGTTGGTCGTGCGGAGCAGACGGTCGGGCGTCAGCTCCGCCATTATGCTTTCAGGGGATATCGGGTCGATTATTTTCTCAGACATTTTCAATCTTGGGGTTTTGAGGGTTTCCTTGCGGAAACAATATCCTTTTGGCCGGTGGCTGGTCGGGATTCACGACATTGATATGATAGACCGAGGCTCTGACCGAGGCGGCGCATCCCGCAGCGTCGCGTCCGGGGGTAAGCATCTCCCATGAAAGCGGTACTCCGAATGAGATTGTCAGCGAGCTGTCGGCCATCCTGACCATTTCCCCGGGGAGGTAAATCATCTCGAAGTTGAATTTGATGCCAAGCCGACGGCGCAGGTTGGCCATCCGGTAGAACTTCTTTGAGTTTTTCCCGCTGAAGAATATGGGTATGATGTCGCGCTTGTAATGGTGGGCCTTGTTGACAAACATCTTGTTCCAGGGTAGGTCGGAGACAAGTTTGCGTTTCTTGCCCATATATGGCACACGGCGCAGCCGTGACACCAGCCCGGCGGGAAACATTATCACCGGGTCATTGCCGGCGAAAGCTTCGTCGACAGCCTTGACAGCCTCGCGGCTCTGTTTGCCGAATTTGTTGACGGGGAGGAAGACCTTCTCAAGCGGCTTGACCGCTGACAGCAGATCGTTGACCACGAAATAGACATTTCCCCCGTGGCGGCGTTGCACATAGTCGATCAGGGCCATCCCGTCGAGGCCGCCAAGAGGATGGTTGCTGACGTAAAGCACCCGGCGGTTTTCGGGGGAGGGGAGACGTTCCTCAAACTGAGGCTCCACCGTGATACCGAGCGACTTCAGCGCTCCACGGGCGAAGTCGGCACCCTCCAGCCCTGCGTTCTCGTCAAGGATTCTGTTAAGCTCATCCTGGCAGATAGTGCGCTTCATCCACTCCACAGCGAACCGTGGAATGAACCGGGACAGACGGGGCAGTCGCTGGCGCAACACCTCGTCGAGGTCGATTCTTATGGCGTCGTTGTCTGTCATAGATTGGTTTCAGAGGGGCAAATTTACTATTTTTCGGCGAAACAGGGATGGAAATTGCTCTAAAATTCTTAAGTTTGCACAAAATTACCGACAAAGCAAACAGTCTGACGGAAATGGGCAAATCAGCGACATCCCTGGTGACAGGATTCCTCGACTCTCTTGGCGCGACATTCAAGAGCTGCCTGCGTATGCTTCCTGCTCTCGGCAACCGGGGGCCGTCGCGACAGTCAGGGGCATCCTCAGGCAAGCCATTGGTCATCCTCGGTAATGGCCCGTCTCTGTGCCGTAACCTTGAGGAGGACATGGCGGTATTGCAGGGGGCTGATACTCTCGCTGTCAACTTCTTTGCCAACTCCCCGGAATTTCTGCAGGTGAGGCCTAAATACTATGTGCTGGCCGACCCGCATTTCTTCGACAAGGCTGACACAGACCCGAATGTCGGGCGGCTCATATCCGCCCTCAATTCCATCGACTTCGCTATGACGCTGCTGATTCCTGCGGCGGCGCGTCGCAAGGCTCGGTTGTTTGTCAATCCGATGCTGAGGGTGGAGACATTTAATTTTGTCGCCGTCGAGGGGTTCCGTTGGTTTGAAGACGCGATGTTCGGTAGCCGTCTCGGGATGCCCCGTCCGCGCAATGTGCTGATTCCCTCGATAATGACAGGCATATGGTTGGGCTATAAGCAGATATACCTCCTTGGCGCAGACCATTCCTGGCTCTCCACGCTGTCGGTCAACGACCGCAACGAGGTTGTCTCCATTCAGCCTCATTTCTACAAGGAGGATGACCGGGAGCAGAAACGCATACGCCAGGAGTATGTGCGCCATCCGCTCCACGAAGTGCTGGAAAGTATGACCATAGCTTTCCGGTCGTATCACCGCATCCAGGCATATGCCTCGGCTCACGGCATCTCCATCGTCAACGCCACTCCCGGCTCGATGATTGACGCGTTCCCGAGAGGACCGCTCGCTTCCACCAATTCTTGAATCACCGCTCAATGGATACCTACTATACCCTCGTAGCCCCTTCCAAAGCCCTCTTCACCGAAAAGCGAAGCCGTTTCATCAGCTTCGCCATCCCGGTGACTACCCGTGAACAGGCCCGCGAGGAGGTAAAGCGGATTTCCAAGGAGTATTTCGACGCCCGTCACGTCTGTTGGGCGTTCATGCTCGGGGCAGACCGCCTCGATTTCCTGTCGAGCGACAATGGGGAACCGTCAGGCACCGCCGGCAAGCCTATTCTCGGACAGATAAACTCGGCCAACCTGACCGACATCGTGATAATCGTTGTCCGCTATTTCGGAGGGATAAAGCTTGGCACACCGGGCCTTATCGCCGCCTATCGCGAGGCCGCGCGGCTGGCCATAGAGGAGGGGGAAATCATAGAGTGCCACAAAAAAGAGACCTTCACCTTCACCTTCCCATACCTGGCGATGAACAACGTGATGAAGGTTGTCAAATCCTCCCCTGAACTTGACATCCTCAGTCAGACCTTCGACAATTCCTGCTCGATGACCCTGTCAATGCGCGCCGACATCTTCCCCGAAATCACCGGCCGCCTCCTCTCGCTCGACGGAGTCTGTGCCGCCGACTGACCTCCGCATTTATATTTCGCGGAGATTCCAGTCTTAAGGAATTTTATTTGTACAAAAAATGAGAATGTCGTATATTTGCAGACCTAAATTCCGTAATATTGCCATAAATGCTGTTCTCCGAAAAAAATAAAATCGCAATCGAAAACAACCATCGCCGTGTCCGGCTTCATACACTTCCCATTTTCGCGCTGCTTGTTGGCTTTCTTCTTCCGGCTCTATCTTCTTGTAGCAGGAAGACGCATACCGACCGTACGTTGACCGACATCGAGAATGGATTTTATGACTCGATACCTGATGTCAGGTCGCTGTTATGTCGCCTTGACTCTATTCCACAGGAGGTTTTGAATAACGATTACCGCCGGGAACTGTATGGCCTTTTGAGAGCGAAAGGCAATATCTTTTGCGGTGATTATCCTCCTGACGATTCGGCGTTGACAGAATATGTCGAGTTTTTCAGAAAGGAGCAAGATAATTACCATCTGTTCGAGGCTTTGACGATGAGAAGTTTTTGCAATTTAGCCCATCGTAATCTTTTGGAGTCGATGACGGATGCGTTTGATGCCAGGGATATAGCTAAAGTCGTGAATGACACACTTATGATGGCGCGTGCGGAAGAACTCCTGATGTATAATTTTGAACCGGTGTACAACCCTGATTCAGTGCTTGACCATGCGCAAAAATCCGGTGTCTATTATGCGATTTGCAGGCGATTCAGGGCTGTTCGGAATGTGAAAAGATATGCTGCGGTTTATCTGAACGCACTGGGACATACTGACGAGGCTTTGGGTGTGATGGATAGCATACTGCGGGCCACACCTTTGACTGATTCAGTGGAGTTGTCACGTATTTATAACAGGTATATCAAGCTGTACGTCGAAAAAGATAGCCTTGAACAGGCAGAGAATGCGTTTCGACATTCACTGAAATATGCCGGCAAGGACTTCTTATGGAGAATTGACTGGCGTAATGTCCTGAGTATGTTCTTTACTGCTGGAAAAATCGACAGTGTGGAACATTATCTTCCTATAATGAAAAATCATTATTATGGAGGTGACGGCAACTTTTTTTATTATAAATATACTCAGCTTGTCGCCGAATCCCATGGTGACTATGAAACTGCATATCACTACACTAAGCTCGTGGACAGCATTAACCAGTTTCGCCATAATGTCACTGTGACCCAGTCTCCATCAATCGTCATTAGTGAATATTACAATAAAAAGGCGCAAGAGGAATCGGCTCGGGTCGAAGCCCGAAATAAAATGATTCTTGCCATTATGGCATTCTTTCTGACTGTCATAATCTTGTTGATGGTGTGTCTTCGGGTAAGGCATAAACGTTAACAGTTACGTGAGGCCTCCACGTTGATGGAGCTGGATAGCATCCGCGAACAGTTGGCATCGGCAAAAATAGACAAGTCTGTTGCCGAGTCGCTGTTCAAATCTGGCTTCACCTCATTGGACAAGCTGACCACTGAGTATTTCATCGCCAAATCGACCGGGCGGGGAATACCCGAATCAATGGTCAAAAGCATAGAGACCCAACTGGAGAAATTGCGGTCGGAAGAGTCCCTCGACCAGGTATGTGAAAAAATAGACATGCTCTATGACGGCATCCTGACCAAAATAAAGGTCGAGATACCCAAAATGAAAAAAGCTGACATATATTTCATCGCCCTTAAACTTGCCGGTTTCTCTCCCAAATCAATCTGCCTTTTGCTGAATCTCTCCCCGACCAACTACTACACCAAGTGGCAGCGCATCCGCAATCGTGTCTGTGAGACCGGAATATCCGTGGGAAACGTGTCTGTTTTTGATTGAAGCCATCTCACACATTTAATATTTAAGATAAACAATTTTACTAAACATCAGGTAGTTGAAAAATTGTGACATATAAATAATGTCACAATTTTATAACGAATTGGTATATTGATGTTTAGTTGTGACTATTTGCCTTTTGTGTGACAAATTTTAGAGGTTGAATATTTGACAATTCTATGGTTTAAGAAATAAATTTGTAGTGACATTATCTTTTAAAATCAAATCGCATATGGAAGATGAACTGTTTTTGAAAATTTATTCTTTTAATGAGGTGAAGCCTGTTACACTAGACGATGTGAGAGGTGGTGCTGACAATATCAATGGTTGTTGTGTGTTGAATCTTGCGTGCGATTGCAATACTGATTGCCAAGACAACGGCCTTGTTCCTTGTGGTTCTATGCAAAAACCATAGTGCCTGCTTTTAGTGTGGATGTGTGGGATTATTGATTGTCCCATACATCCAATTAGTAATAATATTAATTTAAAAATATAATTTAAGATGATTCAATCTCTGTATACAATACTGTTCGAAAAAAATAATAGATGTTTCATATATAATTCTTTGTCTGAATTTTTTGCAGAAATTCCAAAAGATTTATACGTGAAGCTGTTTAATAGGACATATTCATCTTTGCCCCACAGTGTTGTTGAAAAATTAAAGTTAAAGGGAATTTTAATTGAAGAAAACGAAAAGTATCAATATTATTATGAATCCCTATTGAAATTCAGAACAATGACTTATAATTCTTCTGTTCTTGGACTGGTTATTGTTCCAACAACCGGATGTAATTTTGATTGTCCTTATTGCTTCGAAGGAGAAAAAAAAAGGCATATGTATGACTGATGAGATACAGTTACAACTGGTTAAATTCATTATGCGCCAACCTAATTTAAAGACAATAAACCTTACTTGGTATGGAGGAGAACCTTTATTAGCATTTAAGAGAATAAAATCGTTATATCAAGCAATATCTTCAATAGACAATATAAATATTGGAGGACATTCTATGTTGACAAATGGTTACCTTATAACACCTGAGGTTATTGATTTTATGCAATTTGCACAGCTTCGAAGTTTGCAAATAACAATGGATGGAACAAGGGATAATCATAATCAGACGCGTTTTCTTAAAAGTGATAAACAACCCACTTATGATAGAATTATGAATAATATTAATATGGCTGTGAAAAATCTGCCAGATTGTAACATTAGTATTCGTGTGAACATTAATAAACAAAATAGGGTAGATTATATTTCGATTTTCAAAGAAATTAAACAAACATGGAAAGATGTGAATATTAGCGTGTATCCTGGCTTTATCAGAGAAGAAACTGCAGATGATTGCACGATGACTTATTCATATTTGCGTGGAGAAGATTATTTTCTTTTTTTGAAGGAATGTATGGAAAATGGTCTTAATGTGGATTTTATGCCAAGAAGGGTCAAAACTAAAGGATGTATGTTGAATCATTTAAACTCCTTTATTGTCGGGCCCGAAGGAGAATTGTACAAATGTTGGAATGATGTAAATCATTCGGATAAAATCATAGGGAATATTCAGGAAAAACAATTTACTAATCATAAATTGTTTTATCATTATTTAATGGAAGTCACGCCATTTACATTAGATAAATGTAAGGAATGTTTTCTGTTCCCAGTATGCGGAGGTGGATGTGGGCATTATTTAAGTCGCAATTTATCTAAGGGAGCATGCTATGATATATGCCCTGTGTATAAAAATCGCCATATATTAGAAGAAGCCTTGATGTTGCATATTAATAGTATGACTCAACAGTTATCTAAGTATGATATTTCACTACTATAAGTATATGAATGTAAGTAATGTGAAATGTACCTTTTTTAGTTTTATAGCACTAATATTTAGTGCTATGTATAGTTTTTGTGCGGAATATTCGGGGGCTGTTATTGATGGGGTTCATTATGAAAAATTGGAATTTGTCAATGTCGTAGGCTTGGGGGCTGACTCCACATTTATCGCGGGGACGGTGACCGATTCCATCGGCAGATTTGTTTTGTCAGGAGACGGAATTGGTCTGCTCAATTTCAAAATGATTGGATATGAAGAACAGACAATCCAAGTAGATGAGTATTGTGGAGAGGCGCTGACAGTCAGGATGCAACCGAAAGAGACAATTCTTAAAGAGGTTGCTGTGACTGCTAAAACCACGGTGACTCGGCTTGTGGAAGGGGATATGGTGACATTGGTGGAGAATACCCCCCTGGCTAATATGCCGACGGTTTTTGAGGCCCTTTCGTTCATTCCGATGTTATCGGTTCAGGGGGAGGATGTCACCGTATTCGGCAAAGGAAATCCTGTATTCTATATCAACAGCCGTCAAGTCAGGGAGCTGTCAGACCTCAAGACCCTTCAGCCCTCCGAAATCGCGTCAATCAGGGTTATAACAAATCCCGGTAGCCGATACGGTTCTGATGTGAACGCTGTTATACTTATAAAGACAAAAAGGCGCGTCGGGGAGGGCTTTAGTGGCTGGATTCAAGAAGGAATGGCCTTGAACAGGCAATTCTCCAATATGGCCGGGGCTTATCTTCAATATCGATGGCGTGGACTTGAACTGTTTGCCCGAGTATTCCAGAATCACTCTAATTCAGAGTCAACAGTGGATTATGTTTCGGATATATTTTCCCAGAACCCTCGTCGGCAGGAATTTTCCACAAAGTTCATTGACAGGGGTAATGACATTAATGGAAAAATAGGATTCAGCTATGACTTTAATTACAATCACTCCATCGGTGGTTCCTATTACTTGTTATGGAACAATCGGAAACGTGATATGTCAAGCCACACAAGATTGGTTGAGGCCGGAATGATTGATGACTGGTGGCAAGATGAGGAGGAAGATGCCAAAATTTGGCCATTGCACAATGCCAATTTTTATTATGAGGGAAAAATCAGCAATTTGGCCATTTCTTCAAATTTTGACTATCAGGGAAATTCTTCAAACACAGATACCTGGTATGATGAATTTGGCGGGACGCAACCGGCAAGGTCATTTTCCACACATGGGGCATCATCGTCGTGTCTTTTGGCTGAAAATTTGATTCTGGCATATCCTGTGAAAAAAGCCGAATTCATCTTCGGCCAGGAATGGACCGGCACGAATTATAAATCAAATTTCTTTTGTCCGGATGGGGTTATGAAGTCGGGATATTCGGAAAACGATGAATCTACGGTTGCCCTCTTCATAAGCTGGAAACAGCGAATATCTAAGTTTTTCTGGGAAGTAGGATTACGTTATGAGCATCGTCGTGTGAAATATGACGGAAGCGATGATGCCTATAAGGAAGTATATGATAATCTCTTCCCGAGTGTGAAATTTGGAGCTGTTTTCGGGACGTTCTCATGGAATATCGGTTATCGTTACGACAAATATCCCCCTAATTACAGCATGATGACCGGGGAGATAATGTATGTCAATCGTTATACCTACCAGTCCGGTAACCCTCAGCTGAAATCCATAAGGCAACAGCAGGTATATCTGAACGCCCAACATAAGGATTTCTGGTTGCAATCCGGATACCAGTATCAGAAGACGCCGATTATACACACGTCTTTGTTTTACGAACCAGATCCCGACATAATACTTCAACGGTGGGAAAACCTGCCGGAGCTGAAATCTATCTATGTAAGTGTAGGGTATCAGACTGCGATAGGACACTGGCGGTCTTCCGTGAGCGTAGGGTTTCAGAAACAAATCCTTCATATTGAGGTAAATCATCATAATATGAATATGTCTCAACCGATTTACATGATTGGATTTGACAACACTTTGGAGTTGCCATGGGGCATTGCCGTTTACGGTAACTATAGATTCCGTTCATCGGGCGACCAGCAATTATCGCATATGCGTTATGCGCATCTGCTGACAGTCGGTATCTCGAAGTCATTCCTGAAAAACAGGCTGACCGTACAATTGTATGGTAAAGATTTGCTTAACCAGCAGATAAACAGATTCACTTCTTACAATCAGGCAGTGGTCGACAGCGGAGTCTCTGATTTCGGTCAACGCAAAGTTCAGCTGTTTGTCCGTTATGCTTTCAACGCCACCCGATCGCGTTACAAGGGACAGGGCGCAGGGTCTGCCGAGAAAAGCCGTTTATAGAGCAAACCGTTTCAGGAAAACGTCGGTAGCGGAAAAACTTTATTATCTTTGCCTATAATTTTAAAATATTACTGTCCGCTAAACTTTATAGAGCAGCATAAAAATTAGGGCTGATTCCATT
>OLYK01000046.1_pt1 | contig 23467 bp, 18 predicted proteins | sample 1673651 | NCBI WGS metagenome assembly OLYK01 (sample SAMEA103958118, study PRJEB25191) | human gut metagenome | reverse complement strand
ACTTACAGAAGCTGTCAAGTCTAAACTGCTCGGCAAAATAAAGGAATATGACTGTCACGTCTCATGTGGGGTGATAGGAATACAATGGCTTATGAGGTACCTGGCTGACACTGGTAATAACGATATGGCATGGCATATGGCCACTACCGACACATATCCCGGATGGGGATATATGGTGAGGAAAGGCGCCACAACCATATGGGAACTGTGGAACGGTGATACTGCCAGTCCCGACATGAACAGCGCAAACCATGTGATGCTTTTGGGCGACCTGCTGCCATGGTGCTATGAGAAACTTGCCGGGATTGCTCCTGACAGAAGAAATCCGGGCTTCAAGCGAATTATCATGAAACCGGATTTCAGTATCACCGGACTTGATGGTGTAGTCGCGTCACATAACTCACCATACGGGGTCATCAGAAGCGAATGGCATAGGAAAGACGGGCATATTGACTGGAGAATATCCATACCTGTCAATTGTAGTGCCACGGTATTTCTTCCAGACGGCGACGTGAAAGAAATCGGTTCTGGATATTGGGAACTTTAAAAATGGCGTATATTTCATGTTCTGACATAACGTCGGTATAATACGGGTCACCAGCCGGGATTTTGGGTGAGGTTGGGGTTGCGGTCCATCTCGACGAGGGGGATGGGCCAGAGCTCGTGGCGGGGCTGATATGTGCGGGTGTACATGAGGTCGCCGAAGATGTCGCGGGCATCCTTGACCGATGACTCGAGCAGTCCCCAGCGGCGCAGGTCCCAGTATCGCTGTCCCTCGCCCGCAAGCTCGAAGGCGCGCTCGCGGCGTATGCGGCGTGCGGTCTCCTCCTGGTCGCCGACAGGGATGTCGGCCATTCCCACGCGCTGACGCACCTTGTTAATCTCGGCCACTGCCAGGTCGGGACGCCCGGTCTCGTTGTGGGCCTCGGCCAGCATCAGCAATACGTCGGCAAGACGTATCAGGGGGAACTCGTAGGGGGTGCGGGTATATTCGCCCCAATATCCGTCGAGATTGCCTGTGGGTATCCACTTGCGCCAGAAATAAGAGTTCCACCCCTCGGAGTTGCGCATGAAGGACATCGCCTCCATAGGTGCGCCCCCGGCTGTCGGGTCGGCGAACACAAACATCTTCTCGCGTGGCGACGAGCCAGCGTCGGTGCCGAGATAGCGCGAGTAGGGGGTGATGACATTGAGGCACAGGCGCGGATCGCGCAGACGGTAGGCATCCATGACGCGTGTGGTGTCACATTCGAGCAGGTCGGTGATGCAGGTACTGCCCTGGTCGATGGCCACACTGAGCAGACGGCGGCGTTCCTGTGAGGTGGCCGTGTCATATCCCGGAAAGATGGTATTCCACTCGAACTCCGAGCCGTCGGGACACTCGTACATATCGACCAGTGTCACCGAGGGTACGATGCGGTTGGAGGCTATGAGGCGCATGGTCGACTTGTTGCCGAAATATGACACTATGTCGAGGGCATATCCCGCCACATTGCCGTCGAGCGACTGGATGGAGAATATCATCTCGTCGCTGTGGCGTCCGTTGTAGAGGCGGAACAGCTCGTCGTAGTCGGGATGCAGGGCATAGCCGTAGTCAGCGTGGCGGTTGTAGACTATCTCGTCGAAGTCGGCCTTGGCCTCTTCCCACATTCCGGCAAACAGGTAGACCTTGCCGCGCAGGGCATAGGCGGCTCCGCGTGTGGCGCGTCCGAGATCGGCGGCCTCCCACCTGACTGGGAGCGAGGCGATGGCCTCAGTGAGGTCGTCTATGATATGTCCGCGCAGCTCGTCGGCGCTGATGCGCGGATTGCTGAGTGTGGCGAACTCCTTGTTTATGTCGCAGGTCTCGTCATAATAGGGCACTCCGCCCCAGCACTGCAGCATCCTGAAATATGCCATCGCCCTGAGGAAGCGGGCCTCGCCTGTGACCCGCGCGATGGTCTCGGGACTGACGGGCATCCCGGGGGCATGGCGGATGACGGTGTTGCAGCGGTGGACGAGCTCATAGAGATACTGCCAGTGGTTCTGTACGCCTCCGCTGTTCGAGGCGAACGAGCTCCCTCTCGACACGTCGGCCCACGGCGATGTTCCGTCGGCGAGGTCGCCGCACATTTCGAATGTGAATTCCATGCCGAAGCACCAGGGCTCCTTCATGGCCGAATAGAGCCCTATGGCGGCCTGACGGGCATGTTCCTCGGTCTTCCAGAATGTGGCGTCTGACATCTGGTTGCCGGGATTGTAGTCGAGCGACTCGCACGATGCCGCCATGAGCGATGCGGCAGCGAGGATTGGCAATAGCAGTCGGTTTATCATCATGGGGAGTGGTCAGAAAGTGATGTTGAGTCCGAGCGAGTACTGGCGTACGGCGGGATAGCCCACACCGGCGTCTATCTCGGGGTCGAGACCCGGGAAACTTGTGATTGTAAAGAGGTTGTCGAAGCTGGCATACAGCTTGAGGTTGCTGACCGAGAACCGTTCGGTGAACTGCCGGGGCACGGTATAGCCCACCTGCAGGTTCTTGCAGCGCAGATATGAGGCATCGTGCACAAAGGCGTCGCTGGCTATGTTGTTCATCCCGTTGGCACTGTTGCGCAGGCGCGGATATTTCGAGTCATACGGATTCTCGGGTGTCCATGCGTTGTCGGTGATGTCCTTGATGAGCGACTGGCCCATGACGGTGACGAAGCGGAAGGCCTGGTTGTTGTAGTAGACCTTGTAGTCGCCCACACCCTGCAGCAGCATGCTGATGTCAAATCCTTTCCATTGGGCCCCGAGCGATATGCCGTATGTGAGGTTGGGGAGCGAGCCGCCCCCTATCTCCACGCGGTCGTCGTTGTCGAGACTGCCGTCCCCGTTGGCGTCGGCATAGAGGAAATCGCCCAGCTCGGGGCGCGGGAAGGTGGAGAAATAACCGGGATTGCGGTCTACGAGCGCCTGTACATAGTCAAGGTCGGCCTGGTCGCGCACGATACGGTCGACGGTGATGACATAGAGCTGGTTGATGGGACGTCCCTCCTGAATCTTGTAGACCCCGTTTATCGAGGCCACATCGCCTCGGAACCGGGTCACGCGGTTGCGCACATAGCCCATGTTGAATCCGAGCCAGTATGTGACGTTGCCGATGCGGTCGCGCCAGTCGAGCGAGAGCTCGAAGCCACGGTTATTGACACGTCCGGCATTCTGGTCGGGCACCGCGGCGGTGCCGTGCTCGAGAGGGGCGGGGAGAGTGATGAGGATTCCCTTGGTAGACTTGTCGTAGAGGTCGAGAGACCCGCTCAGACGGTTGTTGAGCACCGCGAAGTCGATGCCGACGTTGGCCATATATGTCTTCTCCCACGACAGCGACGGGTTGGAGAGTACGGTCTGGGCGAATCCTCCGGCGGTCGTGCCCCCGAGCACATACCCCTGGGTCGAGAAGAGTGACTGATACATGTAGTAGGTTGTCGTGGAGTTGTTGCCGAGCGAGCCGTACGAGGCACGCAGCTTGAGATGGTCGAGCCATGTGCGCGCACGCTCCATGAACCGCTCTTGCGACAGGCGCCATCCTGCCGACACCGAGGGGAAATAACCCCAGCGGTGTCCGGGCGCGAACTTTGACGAGCCGTCGGCCCTCAGGTTGGCCTCGAGCAGATAGCGGTCGTCCCAGCTCAGGTTGACACGCCCGAAATACGAGCGCATGGCCCACTCCGTATAGTTGCCCCCGATGTTTCCGTTGGTGGTGGCGGCGTCTATGGATGTCATCGAGTCGTCGATGAGGTCGTATTTCAGGAAGCTCTCGTTCTCATACCTGTCATATTCCTGGCTTATGCCCGCGAGGGCGTCGAGGCTGAACTCTCCGGCCTTGAGCGAGTAGGTGGCCGTCAGCTCGGACGAGCGGAAGGTGTCCGCATAGTTGCGGCGGCGGATATATGTGCGCACCACCCCCTCGCGTATCAGCACGGGGCCGTCGGCGGTAAACCTGTACAGGTCGCGGTCGGTGAGATGGTGCTCCTCGCGGCGTGTCCAGTAGTTGTAGGTATATGAACCGCGTATCACCAGCCCTCTGAGGGGACGTATGGTCGCGTGCAGCCTCGCCACGGTGCGCCGCGTCCGGGTGGGAAATTCGTCCTTGTAGAACCACTGGCGCCGGTAGGGGTTGAAGTTGCTGACATTCTCCTCCTCGGGATTCTGGATACCTCCGTACAGGCCCGTGGCCGGGTCGTAGAGGGTCATGCCAGGCACGGTGTTGAATGCGCCCGACCCGAAGATGACGTCGCCCCCTGCGGTGGCGTTGTCGGCAGACGGGTTGTTCGAGTCGATATAGCCGAACAGCTCCGTCCCCACCGAGAGCCACGGCCTGATGTCGACGTCGAGGTTGGCGCGGAGCTGGTAGCGGTCGTAGTCGGTGTGGTATATCATGCCGGGATTGTTGATGTATCCGAACGAGACGTTATATCGCGCACGGCGTCCGCCACCTGTCACCGACACATTGTGATTCTGCACCACCGAGGGGTTGCGGTAGATGTGGTCCTGCCAGTCGGTGTTGGGATATATTGTCGGGTTCTTTCCGGCATCGTTGCGCCACTCGTCTATCTTGCCCTGCGAGAAGCGCGGTGCCTGGCCGTTGGCCACGAGGGCTGCGTTCTGTATCTCCATGAAGTCGGCATAGTCCGTGACGAGGTTCAGCCGTTTTGCCACCGTCTCGAACGACACATTGCCGCTGTATGTGAGCCGCGGGGCCGAGCCCACGCCGTGGCGTGTGGTGACGAGTATGACGCCATTGGCCGCGCGCGAGCCGTAGATGGCCGACGATGCGGCATCCTTCAGCACCGATATGTTCTCGATGTCGTGCGGGTTGATGTCGCTCAGTGCTATGCCCGTCATTCCGTCCACCACCACAAGGGGAGCGGCATCGTTGAGGGTGCCCTGTCCGCGCACACGTATCTTCTGCGCCTCGTAGCCCGGGGTGTTGCCTCCGGCATTGGTCACGGTGAGCCCGGGCGCGAGACCCGCAAGGGCGTTGGTGACGTTGGTGACGGGGCGGTCGGCGAGAGCCGAGGGCGACACGGTCGATACGGCGCCCGTCAGGTCGACCTTGCGCTGCGTGGCATATCCCACAACCACCACCTCGTCGAGCTGCGAGTGCGCGGGGGTGAGGGTGATGGTGCAGTCGGAGGTCGAGGGCCCTACGCTGACCGAGGTCCTGTCAAAGCCTATGTAGCTCACCGAGAGGGTGAGCGAGTCGGGCACGGATGCGAACGAGAAGCGGCCGTCGGCCCCGGTGACTGCGGTCTGTGACGGAGTGCCCGAGGCGGTCACTGTTGCGCCTATCACAGCCTCGCCGTCGGGGTCTGAGACTGTCCCGTCGAGGGTGCGTGCCATGGCCGGAGCGGTGGTCGCTGCCAGCAATGTGATGAGTGTTGTCGCGATAGATAGCTTGCACATCTGCGGTTGGTGTTCTGTCTGTACGATGCAAATTTAGCATCCTGTCCGCAGAGTGCAAAGGTGTCGTAAACAGACTCCCCGAATCTGTCAACGAGCGGTGTCCGGGTCAGTCTGTCTGTACGACCAGATAGCCCGTGAGCTGCCAGAAACGCGAGGGGTCAGTGATGTCGAGCCGCCATCCCCCGGCGCTTTCCGTGAGCCGGTATGAGTCTGCCGGATGCCGTGTCAGCACCTTGGGCTTGCTGTCGCCGCAGTCGACCGAGCGGAGTGTGCGGCGGTCGGTGGTGACAAAGAAGTCGGGGTCGAAGTCAGAGTCCATCAGGCGTGTCTTGCGCAGGAATCCGGTCTGGAGTATGCGGTGCTCGCGCAGGCTGTTCTTCGAGGCCACCACATAGTGGCAGCGGTTCATCTCTGACTCTATCTGCATGGCCGACCGCTCTGCCGAGTCCTTGCGGCCCGTGACCTCGCCGAGGGTGACGTTGAGCGAGTCGACGGCATAGTTCAGGTCGGCTATATGCTCGTTGGCCTCGCGCAGCCGCGAGCGCAGGGTCTCTATCTCGCGTGTCTGCGAATCGAGCTGCCGTTTCATCACCTCGATGGCGTCGGCGAGGCTGTTCGAGAATAGCTCGGACTCCCTGAGCTTTGCCTCGAGCGCCTCAAGCTGTTCGCGCCGCTGGCGCAGTGTCGCGCGCACGCGGGCTATGTCGCGTACCAGCGCGGCATGTGTGGCACGGCTCTCGGGCGACGGTGTGCCCGAGATTGACATTATGTTCTCGAGGTGCTTTATCTCGTCCATCCCTTCGGAGATCTCCTTGACGAGCTCCAGCAACTGGTCGCGCTCCGCGAGGGCGGTCGCGAGTTCCTGGCGCGATGCTTCCATCAGGTCGTCGCGCGAGTTGTCGGGAATCCTGTCGGCACACGATATGGCGCCAAGGGAGAGTAGCATGAGAAAGAGGGGCTTCTTCATGTGAGTGAACCGTGATTTCAAGTACAAATATACGAATTTTCTGTAAATCGGACAGCAAATGTCGACAGACATCACGAATCCGTAGACCAACGACATGCCCCCCGGCTTGCGGATATTGCGGATAACCCTTAATTTTGCAGACTGAAACTTATGGAGAACAAGACATCACGCATATTCGACCTGGTTTTCTGCCTCCTGTTCATGCCGCTGCTCATCATACTGGGGCCTGCCCGGTCGTGGGCCACGCAGTGGCCGCTGTTCTTCGGGCTGGCGTGCGTGTTCCTGTACGCATGCTATTTCGTGATAAGGCGTGTCGGGATTCCGCGTCTCGTGATAGCCGGAAACTACCGTCCCATAGCCGTGACCGCCGTGGCGCTGGTGGCGTGCAACGCCGCCATCACGCTCTACCCGTTGCCCGACATAGATTTCGTGACTCCGGCCATGAGCCGCTATCAGACCTCGGTGCGCGATTTCAGCGTCACCATGGGGATGTGGCTGATGTTCGCCTTTGTCATAGGATATGCCCTCACGGTGTCGTTCGTCACCGAACTTTACGGGCAGCTCCTCCTGCAGAAGAAGATAGAGAACCAGCGCGACAAGGCACGTCTGGCCATGTTCAAGGCGCAGATCAGCCCGCATTTCCTGTTCAACACCCTCAACTCGCTCTACAGTCTGGTGATAGGTACGTCGCAGAAGGCCGAGGATGCCTTCATCAAGTTTACCGAGATACTCAAGTACACATACGTCACCATAGACCGCGAGCATGTGGCGCTGAGCGAGGAGATGGCCTATATACAGAACTATATCGACCTGCAGATGCTCAGGCTCAACGGCCATACCGAGGTACGGTGGAACCCCGACACTGACGACGGGGGCGCGCAGATTCCGCCCATGCTGCTGCTGACGTTTGTGGAGAATGCGTTCAAGTATGGCGCCTCGACCAGTAAGGACTGTGTCATCATCATAGACCTGACCTTGCATGATGGTGTCTTGAGGCTGCATACGCGCAATGCGGTGATGAAGCATGCCGATATGTTCCGCACCGAGGTCCCCGCCGGAATCGAGAACTGCCGCGGGCGCCTCGAGGCCCTGTATCCGGGCGACTATTCGCTCACTACCTCCGAGGAAGGGGGGTATTTCGAGCTCGACCTTAACGTGAAACTACATTGACCTGCGATGGAGAGGAAAATCAGATGTGTGGCCATAGATGACGAGGTGCTGGCCCTCGACGTGATAGAGAAATTCTGCAGCCGCCTGGGCGGGATAGAACTGCGCGTGTTCACCGACCCCGCCGAGGGGCTTGAGGTCATACGTGACACCCGCCCCGACGTGGTATTCCTCGACATAGAGATGGAGGACATCACCGGCCTGGCCATCGCCCGCATGTTGCCCGAGGGGACCTGCTTCATATTCACCACCGCCTATCTCGACTATGCCCTCGAGGGGTTCAACCTCGATGCCGTCGACTATCTGCACAAGCCGTTTGCCTACAGCCGCTTCCTCACGGCGATGGAGAAGGCCACACGGCGTCTGGCCATGCCGGTGAACTCGGTGGCTCCGCGCAACCTTGTCGTCAAGCAGGACTATACCAACGTGAGCATCCCCTTTGGCGACATACTCTATATCGAGGCGATGGAGGGGTACTCGAAGATATTCCGCACCCAGGGAGACTGTGTGATCTCGCGCGTCATACTCAAGCAGGTGTGTGCCATGCTTCCCCCGGGCGAGTTCGTGCGCATACACCGGTCGTTTGTGGTGCCGGTGTCGAAGATAAAAAGCTTCACCCGCCAGGAGGTGAGGCTGGCGGGTGGCAAGGCTCTCCCTGTCGGGAGGCAGTATGTGGCTGCGGTCAAGGACCTGTTCAAGGCCTGACACGCGGGGTGCGGCTGAGAAGGGGGAGCAGACGGTCGTGTATGGCCGGAGCGCCGCACACCACCGAGACACCGCGGTCGTGACGGAAGCGGGTGCATACCCCTCCGGCCTCCTCGAGTATCAGTGTCCCGGCATTGACATCCCATTCGTGCAGGTTCAGCTCCCAGTATCCGCCGAAGAATCCGGCTGCCGTATAGCAGAGCTCTGTCGCCGCCGAGCCCAGGCGGCGTATGTCGCGCACCAGTGGGAGTATTGCCGCGAGGTTGTCGAGGTTGTTGTCGGGATTGGTGTCCTTGTCGACGGGAAATCCTGTGGCGATGACCGAGCGCGAGAGTGCCGTCTGGCCTGACACCCGGATGGGTGCGCCGTTGAGCCATGCCCCCTTGCCGCGCTCGGCGCTGAACATCTCGCCGAGCGCCGGGAGGAAGACCACACCAAGCTCGGTGCGCCCCTCGCGCTCCACACCGATGCTGATGGCCCACGCCGGGAGACCCGAGAAGAAGTTTGTGGTGCCGTCGACCGGGTCGATGACCCACCGGCATCCCGAGGTGCCCGCGGTCTCACCCGATTCCTCTGACAGGATGGCATGTGCCGGATAGTGTGTGCGGATATACCCCGTGATCAGTTCCTCGCTCTCCTTGTCGGCAGTGGTCACGATGTCACTGTCGTTGAGCTTGTTGTGCATCTCCAGGCGGTCGTTATGCCTGAAATAGCGCATGGCGGCGGCTCCGGCCTCGCGGGCCAGCGCCTCGACCTCGCCGAGCGTCGGGAAATCATTCCTTGCGGTCATTGTCTGTGTCATTGTCTCTGTTGTCGGTCTTGAGCAGTCCGTGACGTCGCAGCGAGTCATGTATTATCCACTGCAACTGTCCGTTGACGCTGCGGAACTCGCGTGCGGCCCACGCCTCGACCATCTTCATAGTGTCGGGGTCGAGCCTCAGCAGGAATCCTTTTGTACTCTCCTTTACTGCCATATCACTGATAGAGCGAGCCTGTGTTGACTACGGGCTGCGCGGGTTCGTCGGCACAGAGCACCACGAGCAGGTTGCTCACCATGGTAGCCTTGCGTTCCTCGTCAAGCTCGACGACACCCTCGGACTTGAGCTGGTCGAGAGCCATCTTCACCATCGAGACGGCACCCTCGACAATCTTCTCGCGGGCGGCGATGATGGCCGACGCCTGCTGGCGGCGCAGCATCACGGCCGCAATCTCGGGGGCGTAGGCCAGATAGTTGAGACGGGCCTCGACGACCTCGATTCCGGCCATGGCAAGACGCTCGTTCAGTTTCTCCTCGAGCAGGTCGACAATGGTGCTTCCGGCGCCTCGCAGGGTCACCTCGTCATGGTTGTCGGTGTCGTTGTCGTATGCGAAATGGCCCGTCACCTCGCGCAGGGCCGCGTCGCTCTGTATGCTCACGAACTTGTCAATGGCCGTGTCGACATCAAACACACAGCGATATGTATTCTTGACCTTCCACACCAGCACCATGCCTATCATCACCGGATTGCCCACCTTGTCGTTGACCTTGATGGGCTCGATGTCCATATTGCGGATGCGCAGCGAGATCTTGCGCTTGGTCATCAGCGGATTCACCCAATAGAAACCCGACTTGCGGAAGGTGCCGCGATAGTTGCCGAAGAAAATCATCACCATCGCCTCGTTGGGCTGCTGCGTGAAGAACCCCAGGCAGCAGAATACAAAGATGGCGGCGGACACGCCGATGATGACGCCTGTCAGGGACGGCATTTGGGAAATTACCCCCAGTGCGAGAAGCGGAAGGAGGATGATGAGGCCAAGAAGCATGGTGAAACCATTCACCGCCACACCCCTGTAATCAAACTCATGGTCAATGGACTGGGTCATAGGACTAAGATTTTAAAAGGATTTATAAAATGATATTATTTTGATATTGCAAAGATATATATATTCCCCTGCATTTGCAAATTTTTTTGCGGGTAATAAAAAAAGGGAATGTGGCATAACCCCGTCTGTGTAGCTAATCGGCAAGATTGGAGCGATATCATTATACTTATCTTCTACAGTCATTTCTTTGGCGACAGCGTAAATGCTTTCGGCCCCGTCTGCCGTCCAAACCCCTCGAATTCGGTGGGTTAAAATTCGGATTGTAAAGCTGTTCCCAAATGCCTAAATCCTCTATTGTGTTGCGGTTGTGATTCGAATTTCTTGGTACTTGGGAGTTGATTCATAATCCTGATTTCAAAGTGGTCGAATTTGACCACTTTAGAATGAGTGCCGGTTTGCCGAAAATATCTCCTATTGAAAATCTTCCAGTTCATGCTCTCGCAGATATGTCGGCATGCGAAGGGTGATTTCTTATGTGGTGGCATCATGCTTGCTGGAGCTTATATCGTGTACGGGTTCGAATATGACAATATCACAATCCACTCCGGCAAGTCGGTTTTCAATCATTGCCTTGACTTTATCCCATTCTAATCCGCCTAATCCGGCTCCAAGAGGCGGAATAGCGATGCTCTTTATGTCATAATCTTTGATGATTTGTGCGAGGTTGTCAAGACCGCGCTCGATATAGCAGTATTCAGATGGATTACGCCAGTGTATTTTGGTCGGGAAATTTATAACCCATACGGGAGTGCCGCTATTCTCCTCACGGACTACCAGAGAATTGCCGATGCCGATAGTCCGGTTTTTGCACGCTTCACGATATAGGCGGAAATTATTATTGAATCGCTCCTTGAACTGCAAAGCCAGGCCTTTTCCCATCACACCGACAAGATTTACGGGATTTATTATAGCCTCCGTTCCGGCTTCGAATATATTTCCATGGGTAAAGTTAATCATAATCGGATGATTGTTTGTGAATTTGAGATGTTGTCTGTGCAAAGTTAGTAAAATATGATGATTTTTTTGCGGGGGGATGCAGTATTTGGGGTGTTTGGCTATCTTTGTAGTGTGAACCATGACTTGCAGATAGATAATGATGTGCTGGTTGAGGAGTGCCTGAAAGGTGACAAGGATGCACTCAATCTCTTCTATGTCCGTTTCGCGCCGAGGATGCTCGGTGTGATACGCCGCTATGTGCCGGGTGGCAAGGATGCCGAGGATATTCTGCACGACGGGTTCATCGTGGCCTTCACGCGTCTGGGGTCGTTGCGCGACCGCAGCCGGGTCGACTACTGGCTTGCCTCGATAATGAAGAATCTGTCGCTGCAGTTCCTGCAGTCGCAGGATGTGGCGGGTCTGCTGCACGACATCCCCGAGATGGAGGACACCCCCGAGATAAATGAGATAATAGACCTTGAGGTGCTTGAGTCTCTGGTGAGGAAACTTCCCGCGGGCTATCAGAAAGTTTTCAGGCTGGCGGTGCTCGAGAACAGGTCGCACAAGGAGATTGCCCGCTTGCTGGGGGTAGCCCCGAATACCTCTTCGTCACAGCTATTCCATGCCAAGCTGATGATGCGCAAGCTCGTCACCGAATATTGGCGTCAGGCGGGTGTGCTCTCGTTGCTTCTTGTGGGGCTGACGGGAATATTTGTGTTGAGGGGATTGCGCGAGGACCCCCCTGTGGTGGCGGATGTGTGTCGCCCCGTGGAGCTTTCGCAGGAAGCTCCGCGCCGTGTGGGTGAGGACAAGGACGAGGAGAAGGCTCAGGAGACGGCGGATGTTGTCCCCGCACCGCCCCCTGCCACCCCGGTATATGCCGTGGCCGAATCACACCGCACCATTGTCGCAGACTCGCTCCCCGAGCCTGCCTCCGACATTGTGCCTGAGATGGAGCTTGCCGTAGTCCCCGTGCCGGAGGGAATTGCGGCAGACTCAATCCCGGTGGCCGACGATGTACCGCTATACGCGTATGCCGATGAGGTGAGGTTGCCCGTCAGTGACGACGGCTGGTCGCTCGGCATAGGTGTAGACGCGGGGCTTTCCCGAGGGAGGATTAGTGGAAATACCTCCGATCTCCCGGTGTATGTGGGGCCGGGCGACACCAACGCCCCTGTTGAGGATGACCCGTTGCTCAAGGACGGGGTGTACAGGTATGGCGATGTCGCCCATCATAATCACCTGCCCATATCGGTGGCCCTGTCCGTCAACAGGATTCTCGGGAGCCGTTTCGGGGTCGAGACGGGGCTGACATATACTTATCTCCATTCCACGTTCGAGACAGAGAAATCGACCGCCGAGTGCCACTGGCATTACATAGGGGTGCCGCTCAAGATGAACATCAACCTGCTCGCTACGGACAGGATAAGGCTGTACACCTATGTCGGAGGACGGGTGGATATTCCTCTCTATTCCAATTCCGTAGTGACGAGCGAGTCGGCACTCCCTGACCTGAGGCCGGGCCGATTTGATGCAGCCACGGTGTGGTCTGTCGGCGCGGGATGCGGTTTCTCAGTGAGGCTTACCCCGCAGACCGAGATATTCCTCGAGCCTACCCTGCAATATCATTTCGGAAAGGGACAAGAGGTGCCCAACTCATGGACCGACAACCCCTGGACGGTGTCGCTGCCCGTCGGCTTCCGGCTAAACTGGTAAATTTTTTCAGCGGTGCCATGCAGTATTCCGGGTATTGTTCCATCTTAGAGAAAAAGAACTGATTAAGAATCATATCATGTCAAGACTCAACTTAACATTATCCTCATTCATCACGCGCCTGTGTGCTGTCATGGTGTCGCTCCTCGGTTTCGGATGCTCCTCCTCGTCAGACGAGCCTGACATCCTCGTGATGTATGGCACGCCGATGGCTACATTCGAGATAAAAGGCAAGGTCACCGACACTGACGGAGCCCCGGTGTCACGTGCCGTCATGCGTGTGTCACATCCCGACGTGGATTCCGACAGGATGCCTTATGTGTCGGCATCCCCTGACGTGGATGGCCGGTATCTTCTTGAGGGTGACATCCCCTATATGGAGCGGATAAAGGTAGTCTGTCTGCCCGGCGATGAGGGGCTTGGGGCTGATTCGGTCATCATCACTCCGCAATATGTCAGGGGGCATGCCGTGCTTGAGGCCGATTTCAAGCTGGAGAAGAAAAAGGACGGAGAATGAAATCTGTTTCACTGAGACAGAGACTGGCCTTCGAACTGAACCGGAGGCTCAGGCATGAGCGCCGGAGGAAACATATCCTCCGGCAGCTTTTCTGGGAGTGTACCAGGCGTTGCAACCTGTCGTGCCGGCATTGCGGCAGCGACTGCAAGAGCTCGTCATCGCTCCCCGATATGCCGGCGGCTGATTTCCTGAGGGTCGTCGACTCGCTGATGCCTCATGTGGACCCCCACAAGGTCAACATCGTCATAACCGGTGGCGAGCCGCTTGTGCGCGACGACCTCGAATATGTGGGGCGGCAGCTCTACAACCGCGGATTTCCGTGGGGCATAGTGACCAACGGCCTGATGCTGACTCCCCGGCGGCTCGAGACCCTGCGCAGGGCCGGGATACACAATATCACCGTAAGCCTTGACGGGCTGGAGGAAAATCATAACTGGATGCGCGGCCACCCGATGTCGTTCTGCCGCGCATACGAGGCGATAAGGCATATCTCCGCGGCCACAGACCTCAACTCGGATGTGGTGACGTGCGTCAACCGCCGCTCGCTCGGGCAACTGTCACAGCAGAAAGAGTTGCTGATTGATGCCGGGGTGAGGCGATGGCGGCTCTTCACAATCTTCCCTACGGGCCGTGCGGCCGCATATCCCGAGTTCGAGCTGACGGATGCCGAGACAGATTCGCTGATGCGGTTCATTGCCGACACGCGCCGCGAGGGGCGGATACATGCCTCGTTCTGCTGCGAGGGTTTCATGGCGGGATACGAGGGTGAGATACGCGACTACCTGTACGAGTGCCAGGCGGGGGTGAGCATAGCGTCGGTGCTGCTCGACGGCGCCATCGGCTCATGTCCCAGCATCCGCGCCGACTACACGCAGGGCAACATATATGACGATGATTTCTGGGATGTATGGCAGCACCGTTTCGGCCCTTACCGCGACCGCGGATGGATGAGGACCGGGCCTTGTGCCGACTGCAGTTTCTGGCGTTATTGCGAGGGGAACGGCTTCCATCTGCGCGACTCCTCAGGGCGCCTCATGCACTGCCATCTGATCAAGGACACAGATTTGCAAACCTGACGGGGTTTTAGTAATTTTGTCGCGGAATACGAACGGTATGCCATGCCCGACAGTCTTATATGATACCTGAATCTCTCAATTTAAGGATTGACACCACACGTTTTGTAATGATACTCGGGGTCGTCCTCGTTCATTGCAATCTGTTACCATATATTGACAATAGTGCGGCATCTCCTATGACAGCCTGTGTGATAGAGCTTTTCAGTTCTAAACTCCCGGAGATGTGTGTCCCGTTCTTCTTTTTCATATCAGCATACCTTCTGCAGACAAAACATCCTGTGCTGTTACGGGCAGGATATGTCGGACTGATAAGAAAACGGGCCAGAACGATTTTACTAGCCTATCTGCTGTGGAATACCATAACAGTATTGTTGCGGACTGCGGTCAATCTCTCACCATTGGGCCGTTATGCTTCAGGCGGTCATGATTTTGAGTCAGTTGCCGGGTGGCTGCTGGATGTATATTGGGTGCCCGAGCTGATTCCGTTGTGGTTTTTGAGAAACCTCATGGGATTCATACTGATTGCCCCTCTTTTGCAACAGATTCTCAGGAGGAGTCCTGCCTTTCTTCTGCTTATGACCTACCTTGTCGAAATCTATACGTCGATAGGAGGTATATTATACTATGCATCGGGTATGGTGGCCGCATACTTATGTACTCCCCGACGGTTTGAATATCGGATAGGACGAATGTGGGCATTAGCCCCGGTATACTGTCTTTTTTCTGTCTGGATGGTTATTTTTCCGTGGGATGCGTCATTGGAGCCTGTCTATCCACTGATCAAGATCATGGGTTTCCTCGGTTTTATGTCGGTATGCTCGCGTCCGTTTCCTCTGAGCGTGAGATTAGGTTCGCCGGGAGCCATATTCTTTGTCTATGCCGTCCATGGAATCATCTCACCCTATGTCCTCAAAGGGCTTGTGATGCTATGTCCCTGGGACGGAGAGGCATGGCTGGTTGTCTATATGCTGTCATTTGTGATTGTGACAGGACTATCTTATGTCTCCTATATATGCTGCTGCAGATGGACGCCATGTCTGTCAGCTCTCCTGACTGGCAATCGTTCTGCTGTAAGGCGAATACCTGACACCGATATGTCGGGAAGGTAGAGTTTAGTAATTTTGTGTAGGTGTAATTAAACCGGATATTATGAATTTTGATAATCATGGAATGGCTTCGGTTGCCTGTCGGGAGGTGCGGACGCCCAAGGGGTGTGTGACGCTCTTTGCCGTCACGAATGCCTCGGGGGCCCTTGTCGAGCTCTCGACGTTAGGTGCGGGCATAACGCGAATCGCGGTGCCCGACCGCGAGGGCAAGATGACAGATGTGGTGCTCGGCTATGAGGACGAGGCGGATTTCCTCTACGACTCTCCCTGCGCGGGCAAGACTCCGGGACGTTTTGCCAACCGTATAGCGGGGGGCACCTTCGAGCTTGACGGCAAGAGGTATCATCTGACCCTCAATGATGGCGAGAACTCGCTGCACGGAGGGCCGGAGGGTTTTCACAACCGTATCTGGGACTATGAGATAATCGACCGCGGGGTGAGGTTCGCATACCTGTCGCCCGATGGCGAAGAGGGGTATCCGGGCAACCTGCGGGTCTCGGTGACCTATGTATGGAATGACGACAACACCCTCGACATCCGTTATGAGGCCGTGACGGATGCCCCGACGGTTGTTAACCTGACCAACCACGCATATTTCAATCTCGCGGGACGCCGCCGCGGCAATATCCTTGGCCATCTGCTGCAGATTGACAGCCGGACACGCGTGCAGAGCGACAGCCATGACATCCCCACGGGGCAGATACTCCCCGTCGAGGGGACACCCCTCGATTTCCGCTCTCCGCGTGAGATAGGGAGCCGGATAGACGAGGACTTCGAGAACCTGCGTTCGGGGAAGGGGTATAACCACTATTATCTTGTCGACGGCTCGGGATTGCGCCATGCCGCCAAACTTTGCTCACCCCTCTCGGGTATATGCCTCGACATCCACACAACAATGCCCGGCCTGATGCTATATACAGGCAACTGGCTCGCACAGGCTCCTGCGGGGCCGGGCGGATATGTCTACCGCGACTATGACGGCGTGGCGCTCGAGTGTCAGTTTCCACCCGATGCCCCCAACCATAGCGGGTTCCCGCAGACGGTGCTCCGTCCCGGCGAGCGGTACAGGCATACAATCAGCTACCGCTTTTCGGTAAAATGACAGGTCGGACGTGTCAGACAAGTCCGACCTGTCCGGCCATTCAGGCCATTACTTTCTCCAGGGTCCTGAATGCCTGCAGGCCCTGATGGTTGATGTCAAGAGCCTCCGCTTCGGCAAGATAGCGGTCGCTGTGGGCCTTGTCGCCGAGACCGGCATATCCGAGGGCGAGCATATAGAGGCAGTGGATGCGGTTCATCATGTCGAGGCTGCCGTCCCACACCTGCAGGTCGGGGAGGCTGACGGCGAAATAGTCCATCTTCACCTTGTCGTGCAGGTGCTGCTTGCCATAGTCGGCGAGGCGGTTGAAATATGAGCGCGCCTTGTTCTCGTCGCCGAGTGCCCTGAAGGCAAGTCCGGCATAGAAGATCTTGTCGGGCTTGGCGTCGTTATAGTACATCGCCGCAGCCGGTTCGGTCGGCCCGAGGGTGGCCTGCGCGAAGCACTCGCGGGCTTTCTCATCATCACCCTTGGCTCTGTGGCAGACACCGAGCAGATAGTAGAAATCGTTCTCCTGTGCGCCATACAGCTTCCCTTCGCCAAAGTGATGGGGATATTCGAGACATTGCTCCAGCAGTACTATGGCATCGTCGTGACGCCCGTCGGCGATGGCCTGTTTGGCCAGCTCGACGCGCGAGGTCTGATACTGCATCGGTACCTTACCCTCGCCACCTTCCCATGGGTGGAACCTGTGGGCATCGAGCTTTGCTATGGCCTCCTCATACCGGCCTGTCTGGTTGAGCAGGGTTATCTCCTCGAGCACGAGGTCGTCGCGCTGCGCGACGAGAGCGGGATATTTGCTGAGAAGGACGAGGCGTGTGGCATGGGGATGCTGCAGCTTCTTGTATAGCTGGTCGAGCTCCATGAGTATGCGGGCGTCTGTCGGGTCGAGCGCGAAAGCCTTCTCCATACACTCGAGGGCCCGTGCCGCGTCGTCGCGCTTGTTGAAATAGAGCAGCGCGAGGTTGCGCCATGTGGTAGGGAAGGCCGGATTGAGCCCGGCGGCGCGCTCCCAGTATTCTTGCGCGAGGTCATACTGACGCTTGTCATAGAAGAGGTTGCCCAGATAGTGGCAGGCGTTTGCGTCGCCTGGATTCATCTCTATGGCGGCACGTAGCGCAAGGATGGCCTCAAGCCTGTTTGGGAACACCATGTCGGGATTGGCGGCAGCCCCGGCGGCAAACTGCGCCTCGGCTCCGTCGGAGTCCCCTTTCTGCGCCAGCGCCCATCCGAGATAGTAGTGGGTCATCGGAGTTACCGCACCCCCGGCGATGGCTACATTCCATAGTGCGCGGGCCTCTTCCCACAGTCCGGCGGCGCAGTAGTCGAGGGCTATCTCGTCGTAGTTATGTGCGCAGCCGCGCATCAGCGAGCGCAGGTTGTCGAGGATGGCCTCGTCTGAGGTGATGAGATACTTGACGAACTGGCATCCGTAGTTGAATCTGTCAAACCCGAGCGACTCGTCGCAGAGCGCCACGGCCTCGGCGTCGCGCCCCATGCGGCGCAGTATAGCGGCCTTGAGGGCTCGGGCCTTGGCGCTGTGCCAGTTGCGCAGCAGCGAGCGGTCGGCCTCATAGAGGGCGTCGTCCATGCGGCGATGCATACAGCTTATCTGAGCGCAGGCAAAATAGCCCGCATCCTGCCATGCGCCGTTCCATGTCGCCTTGTAGAATCGGCTGTATGCCTCGTCCATGCGTCCCTGATATTTCAGTGCCAGGCCGAGGTTGTATATCGGCTCCCCGTCATAAGGGTTGGGGTTGCGTTTCTGGAGTATGGCGACAGCCTTCGTCAGATATTTCTCGGCCAGGTCGAAGCGCCCCTTGCGGATATACCACAGGCCCATGGCGTTGTTGCAGCGCATGTCGTCGGGGTCGCGGCGCAGACCCTCCTCATAGTAGTCTACGGGCGAGTATGTGGCGTGGCGGTACTGCTCGAGATGGAGCCCTGTCAGGAAGAGCTGCTCTACGGTCTTTATCTCGCCGGGAAGCAATGCGGCCTCGGCTGCCGGGGGGATGGGACGTATCTCGTCCGGCTCGGCGTGCCATGTCATCACCGTGCGCCCCTCCTTGATGAAATCGAGGGTGAGGGTGTCGAACGGAGCGCCGTCGGTGGCGACTGTCTCCTCGAAAATCTGCTCGGGGCTCACGGTGACCTCGCGGTTCATGTATTCGCGCCCGTCGTCGCCCCTTAGGCGCAGTATCACCGTCTGGCGCGAGGTGGCGAAAACCTTGATGTGCACGTTACCTCCGTCGGCCGGCTCGATGTTCATCAGCAGGTCTTTGGTGGCGTTCTTCACCACCCCTAACTCGCGGTAGGGGAGGAAATACTGTGTGAACTCCTTCTCCTCGTACGGCATCAGCCATGTGAAGTCCGGCTGGTTCTCGGTATATACACCCGCCATCAGCTCGATATAGGGGCCGTCGTCGTCGGTGAGGCAGCGGTCCCAGGCACGCCCGAAATCGCCGTTGCCCCATGTCCACTGCTTCTTGCCGGGCGAGACGTGATGGCTCGCCACATGCAGCATCCCGGCCTCTGTATCGCACTCATAGCCCCCCTCGAAGTCATAGCCCGAGTTGACACCCATATATGAGGTGGGTACGAAGATGTTCTTGTAGTTGGCTATGTCCACTCCGGCCGAGTAGTCCATCTTGTAGTATGTGCCTGTGGCTATGGGGAACGAGCTCACGGCCCTCTTGCCGTGGTCGAACACCGCATTGATGTCGGGCGGGAACACCGAGCGGTAGTGGTCGTTGACGGCCACCGCCGGGTTAGCCCACCACAGGAAGGTCTGCGGCATGTCCGTGCGGTTGTAGAGCACTCCCTTAATCTCGAGGTATGCGTGGCCGGGACGCAGGGTGAATCCGGCCATCCCCTTCTGGTGGAACATACGTTCCATCTCGCTGACCCAGACGGTCACTGCGCCGTCGGGATGCTCCTCGATGGTGCAGTCGACAGGCATATATGTCGACGGACGGTGGTGCTGGGGCCAGTTGAACTCGATGCCTCCCGAAATCCAGGGTCCCGCCAGCCCGACAAGCGCGGGCTTGATGACGTGGTTGTAATACACGAAATGGCGCTGCTTTATCTTGTCGTATGCCATCTGCACACGTCCCCCGAGCTCGGGGAGTATCATCACCTTGATGTATTCGTTCTCGATGAACACGGCGTCCCACTCGCGGTCGGTCTTCTCGTCTGAGATGGACTCTATGACGGGGTAGGGGTAGACCACGCCGCTCGAGCCCTGATATACGCGTTTCTCGAGGAATATGGGGTTCTTCTCGGGCTTGCCCACCTCATAGGTAGGTATCACCACTTTTTCTTTCCATGCCTTTACCATAGGTATGTCGTGTTGACTGGTTTTATCGTTGTTAGAAATCGGTTGACATTATCTGCTCCACGCCATCGGCGGTGAGTTCCTTCTCGATCTCCTCGAGGCTCTTCCCCTTGGTCTCGGGGAGCCGGACGATGAAGAAGAGTGAGCCCACGGCGCAGATGGCGGCATATATCCAGAAGGTGCCGTAGCTGCCGAGCGCGCTGTTGAGCAGGGGGAACGAGTAGGTGAGGGTGAAAGACCCTGTCCATAGGGCGAAGGTGCATGCCGCAACCCCGACGGCGCGTATGCGGTTGGGGAAAATCTCGGCTATGAACACCCAGGCCACGGGGCCGAGTGTCATGGCATAGCACGCGATGGCGAGCACCACGAGTATCACCATGAAGAATCCTGTCACCTCCATGTAATAGCATGTGCCCAGCACGGCATAGATTATGGCCAGGCCCCCGGCGCCGCCGAGCATCAGTTTCTTGCGCCCGAGGCGGTCGACGGTATATATGGCCACAAATGTGAAGATGACGTTGGTTATGCCGGTAAGCACGATGTTGAACAGCATTTCGCCGAGGTCATAGCCCGCGTCCGAGAAAATCTCCTGGGCATAGTTGAATATGACGTTGGTGCCGCTCCACTGCTGGAAGACAGCCGTCACGACGCCGAGGATGAGCACCGCCCTGAACCGTCGGCTGAAGAGCATCCGCAGTCCGCCGCGCTCTCCGGCCTCGGCCTGTCCGGCCATGACGGCATCAATCTCCTTGCGGGCATAGGTAGCACCTCCGATATTGGTGAGTATGCGCTCGGCCTGAGGTCTGAGCCCCTTCATGGTGAGCCAGCGCGGACTCTCGGGGATGAAGCACGCCAGCAGCAGGAACAGCCCAGCGGGGAAGGCCGCGCTCCAGAACATCCACCTCCACCCCGACTGTACATTCCACGAGTCTGCGGGGGGTATCATGGTGCCCGCAGGCATCGGCTCGGCTATGAGATAGTTGACAATCTGTGCCCCGAGTATGCCGAGCACGATGGTGAGCTGGTTGAGCGAGACGAGGCGTCCGCGTATATGCGACGGAGCCACCTCGGCTATATACATCGGCGACAGCCCCGACGCGATGCCGATGGCTATGCCCCCGATGAAACGTATCGCAAGGAATGCCTCGAAGAGGTCGAAAGCGCCCGTCCCGTAGGCCGAGGTGAGGAATATGAAGGCCGAGATGATGAGCAGTGGCTTGCGTCCCAGACGGTCGGCGAGAAATCCCGACAGCATGGCGCCGACAAGACATCCCGCAAGGGCTATGCTCATGGCCAGACCCTGCTGTCCCGGAGAATCGGCGATGCCGAAATAGACCTCGTAAAACGGTTTCGCCCCGCCTATCACCACCCAGTCGTAGCCGAACAGCAGTCCGCCCAGTGCCGACACGGTGCAGATGAAATAGACAAAACCACGGTTGAATTTTTCCATTGATGATATGATTTTTGGTAAGTATTTTTCCTGTTGCAAAATTACACCCCCTGCCCGGCCCGAAAAATGACAAAATCATGATTATACATGGACAATCTTATTTTTTTATCTCAGGATATTCACTAACTTTGCAGGCATGAGAATCAAGTCGGGCTTCAGCGGCGAGCGTTCGCTGGTTCTGCCCAAAGTCATCACCGAAATCATGGAACGGGACCCCCTGACGAGTCTCCTCCATATCACCGACATCGGCTATTATCCCCGCGCCTCGCACCACTACCGTCACCGCGACCCCCCGATAGGGCAATATGTGTTCATATACTGCATCGACGGCCACGGGTGGTATGAGCTGGGCGGGGTGAGATATGATGTCGGCCCGGGCCAGTATTTCATACTCCCGGCAGGGATTCCACACACCTATGCCAGCTCGGACGAAGATCCATGGACCATCTACTGGGCACATTTCAGCGGTACGCATGCACGTCATTTCGCCATCGCCAATGCCCCGCAGACCATCGCTCCGGCTGTCGATTCGAGGATTGCCGACCGCATCAACCTCTTCGAGGAGATATTCAATACCCTCAACGACTCCTTCGCCCTCGAGAATATACGCTATGCTGTCGCTACGTTCCATCATTTCCTCGAATCGCTGAGATGCCTGCGCCCATACCGCAAGGTCGGTGAACAGGGCCATGATCCCGACGTGATAGACTCGACACTCCATTATATGCGCGAGAATATCGAGCGTCGCCTCACGCTCGATGACATCGCCTGTTATGCCGGATTCTCCCCTTCATATCTTTCGGCGCTGTTCAGGAAGCGCACTGGATACGGCCCCCTCACATATTTCAACCTCATGAAGATACGCAAGGCGTGCGAGCTGCTCGACACCACCGCCATGAAATTGAACCAGATCAGTTTCAAGCTCGGATTTGAAGACCAGTTCTATTTCTCGCGCCTTTTCACCCGCATCATGGGCCTCTCCCCCAAAAACTACCGCAACCAGCAGAAAGCCTGATTTCCCTCTCGGCTCCCTTTCTTAAAGCTGTGAAATAAGGTCTGAGCCTTTAATTACCTCCATCCTGGAGAATGCGAACAGTTTCTTGCCGAGGTCTTTCAGGGAATGTCCGATGTGATAGACCTCTTCGTCGATTATGAGGAAACGGTCGTGAGCCTTTCGGTAATCGTGCAGGCTCACTCCCGGATATTGGGTGTTGTGCGTCGCGACATCCTGGCGTAGCTGTTGCGAGATTTTACCGTCGTATATGTCAACGGTCACACCGGGTTTCCGTTTTGAGAGCTGCACCAATACGGAATCGTCGATATAGCTGTCAATGAGGACAATCCGTTTGTCAGCCTTGCGTATCAGCCCTGCGACAAAAGCATACGCATCAAATATCTGGCCGTTGAAGAAAATGCCCTGTACAGGTTCTTTAGACTCATTTAGGCGGTCAAGAATTGCATCTACTTTCTCTTCCGTTTTCAATTGTTTCATTTCAATACGTTCCATCCTTTGGAAGAGGGAAGCATTATTCATAAGGAAATTACGCATCGCCACAAAAGCATCAATAATACGGATGCTTGTGCGGACGGCCGTCTCGCTTTTCAAGACAGTGGAGAGCATTGCTACTCCTGGTTCGGTAAATGCAAAAGGATTGACTGACGAGTGCTTGAGATTGTTGAACCGGTCACAATTTGTGACCAGTTCGTCTTTCTCTTGATTGGAGACTTGAAATCTGAAATGTTCCGGGAAACGCTCTATATTACGTTTCACAGCTTGGTTAAGTGCTTTGGTCTCAATGTTGTATAATTCAGCCAAATCCCGGTCAATCATTACCTGCTTTCCCCTTAGTGTGAGGATGCGGTTTTCTATCGGCATTGTCAATTGATTACATATTGCGACCGATTCCTTCGCTTTCATAATTTTGATTGGTGTTTCGTTTCTTTGCATAGGTTCCATGCGCAAAGTTATTGATTATTTCCGATATGGATGCATGGATTACTGGCCTTTTTATGCATTTTCCCCGGTTGCTCCACGCTTCTTCCAAAGATTATTCATAATTTTGCGGTATGAAAAACTCTCTGACCTACAGACTCATTTACTGCCTGGCAT